>Ga0181516_10001296_pt1 | contig 19474 bp, 16 predicted proteins | sample PEATcosm2014_Bin_25_FD_121104 | JGI IMG/M metagenome (GOLD analysis project Ga0181516, IMG submission 121104) | Peatland microbial communities from MTU Mesocosm Facility, Houghton, MI, USA - PEATcosm2014_Bin01_10_metaG | ecosystem: Environmental > Terrestrial > Soil > Wetlands > Peat | place... | reverse complement strand
GACAAGGCCCACGCCTACCCGGAACAGCTGTCCGGCGGCCAGCAGCAGCGGGTGGCCATCGCCCGGGCCCTGGCCATGCAGCCGAAGATCATGCTGTTCGACGAGCCCACCAGCGCCCTGGATCCGGAAATGATCAAGGAAGTGCTGGACGTCATGCTCGACCTGGCCAAGGAGGGCATGACCATGCTGGTGGTGTCCCACGAGATGGGCTTCGCCCGGGCCGCCGCCGACCGGGTGGTGTTCATGGACGAAGGCATGGTGGTGGAGGAAGGCAGGCCCGAGGATCTGTTCGCCAACCCCAAGGAGGAGCGCACCAAGCGCTTCCTGGAACACATCCTGTAGCCGGCGACGGCTTCCTGGAACAGCGGCGCCGGTCCTTGACCGGCGCCGTTGTTCCGGTTGCCGAGCAGGTGACGGTCAGCGGCTTCCGGCCGCCGTACCCTTGCTCCGCCTCAGGTCGAACAGGGGCAGGTGCAACCGCTCCGCCAGCTGCCTGGCCAGGTTCTCGTAGAACGGGTCAGGCTTGACGTCCGGCGCATCGACCGCGGTGGCATATTTCCCGCTGCCGGTGATGACCACAGCCGTGATTCGCACCGAGCGCTCCGGATCGGTGATCCGGCTGAAGACCCCCACCTCGTTGAACCGACAAAGGTCGGGGTCCCGGGGGTTGCCCAGCAGGGCCGCAGGGGCCAGGAGGTCCGCCCGGGACCTGGGGCCGTAGGCCGGTTTGATCCCCTGCTCCTCGCGGAAGGGTCCGACCAGCTGGTCCGCCACCTCCGATTCGACGTCCGGGTCGTCGGCATCGAGGCCATGGTCCTGGATGTGCTTGTTGATCTTCTCCCGCAGGGCCTGCCTCTGCTCCGGAGTGAACGGGTTCAGGCCCAGGAACTTGCGGCGGAACGCCTGCTGGTCGTAGGGCACGAATTCCATGGGAACGAAGGCGTCGTTGGGGTGGGTGGTGAAGATGCATTCCAGGGGGACGTCCAGGAGGAACCCGATGGGATACCAGGTCCGCGGGCAGGTCACGTCGATCAGGGTGCAGGAGACGGCGTTGCGCAACCCCAGGACCACCCATGGCGACAGGGCGAACACTTGCTCGGTGCTGAGTTCGTCGGCATTCTCGTAGTAGCACTGCAGCAGGCGGCGCTGGGAGCTCATGCCGATCCCATGGAACAGCGCATAGCGGCCAGGGGGCAGGACCTCCTGCCTGGGATCCGCCAGTTCGGTGCGCCACGCCTTGGCCATCTCGGCGTCCAGCGGAACGTTCAGGCAGGCCTGCCAGAGTTCCACCTGCTGGGGGCTCATCTTGCGCCGGTCGTCCAAGCCGGCCAGGGAGAAGGCCGGGGTCGGAATATCCAGACCGGCGCGGGGCTTCAAGGTGGCGATCTGGGGCAGGAGGCTGGCCTCCCTGAGGCTGATGCCCGGGCTGCCCTTGGTTTCCTGGAGCTGATGCCTGGATGGTTGCGGGTCCCGGCCGCCGGCGGAGGCGCCTCCCTTGGGCTGGCCCGCCCCAAGGGAGCGGGGGACCGATCCGGCTTTTTCATCCGCCGCGTCGGCCGCCGGCAGGAAGATCACCGTACCGGATCCTGACCGGGGGCTGGCGCCGGCGACGGTGACCTTGACCAGGATCCTTGGGCAATGGGCAGGATACGCATCGGGAGCGTGATAGAACCCATGGGCATCCACCCGGCCCGCCCCATCCGGAGCCGCATGGCCGTCCGGAGCCTCCAGGGTCCAGTCCACCCCGGGACGCTGCCCGTCCGGCCCAGGATCCAGCAGGGCCTCGAACTGGCAGCTGCCGCCGGGCCGGAGCTCCACCTGGCTGGGCTTCACCGTCACCGGCTGGGCCTGGAGCAACCCGGAACCGAAGGCAAGGACGAAGGCGGGCTTCAGCAAGTTAGGGGTGCGCAGCCGGAATCGAGGCATGGCGGAGCTCCTGGGGTCCTGCACAAGCACATTATATAATTAGTTTATCAAAATAGCAAGGCTTCCATGGAACAGCGGCGCCGGTCCTGACCGGCGCCGTTCGCGTTCAGGCACCGCGTCAGCTCCCGGTAAATAGCAGATCCAGCGCGGCCAGGAGTTCGCTTCTCATGGCACGCAGGTCGCCCACGGCGGCCCCCAGGTCCCGGCGCGCCACCCCGGCCAGCTCCGGGACCATGGCCACGTGGAGCCGGCCCAGGCAGGGCACCACCGGCGTCAGGCGCCCGATGGGCTGGCGGGTGCCGGCCTCCTGGCGGTAGAGCGGAACCACCACCCGGGTCTCCAGCGAAGCCAGCAGATCGGCCTGCACATCCAGGAGGTAGGGGATGGCCTGCCTGGACTTCGGGTTGGGATTGGCGTGGACGTCGAGAAACGCCATCAGAAACTCCGGAAGCCGTCGCTGAACACGCCCTGGGCGGCGACCCGGTCGTTGTAGCTGCGGATCGCCTCGGCGTTGTCGCGCAGCCAGGCCTCGTCCAGGCTGGCCTTGACGGCCCGGGCCACGGCCTCCTCGGCCAGGGCCGAGAGGTTCAGCCCCAGGCTGCGGCCCAGCCGCACCAGGTCCGAGTTGAGGCTGAGGTTGACGGGTCGCTTGGGGGCGTCGGTCTGGTAGCAGGAGGGCATAGGTGCCTCATGGTCGATGCGTATCCATACTGCGCATAAAAGGGCAGCACGTCAAGGGCACTCCTGAGAGGGTGTCTGCGAATGAGAAGGCCCCGCGACTCGTTTGCAGACACCCTCTCAGCGCACGACCCGCCAGGCCCGGATCCGCAGGCCCCGGGACGGATCCCGCCCCCGGTAGGCGCGGGCCACCGGGGCCGGGGCCTCCCCATCCGCCTCGGGCGCCGCCCCGATCTGGCCCACCTGGCCGCCGTCCAGGAGGGCCAGGTCCCCGGCGAGCCCGGGGATCCCGGCCTCGGCCTGCCGGCCGGAGGCCGCGGCCCAGGGCGGGTGCCGTTCGCCGGCGCCGCGGGCGCCCCGGCCGAACCAGGCGCTCCAGGGCCCGGCGAACCGCCAGGTCTCGGTCAGGCCGGCCCGGGCGCAGGGGTCGCGGGGGTCCTCCCGGGGGGTGAAGAGGCTGAGCAACAGCGCCCCGTGGGTGACCAGGGGATCGTGGAGCACCCGGGCGCGCGCCGGGAGTTCCAGGCTGAAGCCCAGCAGGGCCGGCCGCAGGGTCCCGGCGGCAACCTGGAGGACCTTGCCGGGATCCGCCTCGGTGCTGCGGGTGAGCTCGGCCAGGTGCCCCTCGTCCAGGCCGGCGGGGTACCGGGCCGGGTCATGGGGGTCGTACACCAGGAACAACCGCCCGGGGGAGCCACCCCCCCCCTTCCCCGGTGCGGCAGGTTCATCCATGGGATGGTTCCGGTCCCCGGTGCCGGCGACGATCCCCACCGCCGGGGTGAGCGTCCCCGGGATCCGCCCCTGGGGCAGGGTGAAGACCTCGGGGAGGGTGCTCATGACGGTGCCGGCCCGGGGCCGGAACACCGGGCGCAGGACCCAGTCCCCCACCCGGCTGCTGTCGCCGGGGCCTGCCTGGGCCAGCACCCAGATCGCGCCCGCCCGGTCGGCGCAGTAGATCCGCTGGGCCAGCCCGCCGCCCCGGAACCATTCCAGCGGCACGGCCCCGGCGCTCACGCTGGCCATGGCTCCGTCACCGTGGGCGAGGATGTCCCCCGGCCCGGTCCGGTATCCGCCCGGGCCCCGGTTCACGTCGAACAGCAGCAGGGAACGCCCGAAGGGCCTGGGGGGGTCCTGGTCCGTCCAGTTGCCTTGATCCTCCATGTCCGGCGTGCTGAAGCCGCCGCCCAGCACCAGGAAATCGGCCACCCGGCCCTGGGCGTTCAGCGCCCGGGCGATGGCCGGCCGGGAGGTGGCCAGGCCCATGGACCGGACCGAAGCGTTGCCGGCCGGGGTGACCTCGTCCGGGCGCAGGGCCCACTTGAGCGCCGGGCGCGACGGGTCGGCCACGTCCAGGCAGTAGGTGCTGCGCCCGCCCTTGCCGAGGCCGAACACCAGCAGGGCGGTGTCCCCGTCCCGGCACAGCGCCGGTCCCGGCCGGCCCCGGGGGTTGAAGTAGACGGCGGGGGCGCCGTCCACCAGGCGCGGGTGGGGGTTGGGGCGTTCGTTGGGCTCGCCCCGGGGGTCCAGGTCGTCCAGGTACCACGGCTGCAGGATGGCCTCGGTGGGGATGAAGGACCAGAGCTCCACCGCGGCCCCCCGGGGCAGCGCTACGGTCTTGCCGTCCACGGCCACCGGGACGTCGTAGCTCACCTCCCCGAAGGCGTGCAGGTGGCCCTGGTTGGTGCCCGCGAACAGCACCCGGAACCGGGGCCGGGCCCCGGCGGCCCGGGCGGCGGCCATCTGCTCCCGCAGTGCCGGATACCGGTCCGCCCAGCCCTGCGGGTAGGCCAGCATGGCCGGAGTGCTATCGATGATGTCGCCCATGGCGTCGGCGCGCATGGGGTAGCTGCCGGTGCCCGGCCCCCGGGCTTCGGCCAGGGCGGTATCCCCGCCCAGCATCGACCACAGGCACCGGGCGAGGGTCGCCGGGTTGGGCCGGGCGGCCAAGGGCATGGCCCGCGTCAGGTCCGCCAGCAGGGCTGGATTGCCGGGGGTCACCGGGACCAGGCCCGCCGCCCCGGGCAGAAGGGTGTAGACCCTTCCCTGGCGCCGGTCTGCCGTGCCGTAGCCGGCCAGGATCCGGCTCGCCGCCCAGACCGCGCCGTCCGGGGTGAAGGCCCGCAGGGCCTTCCCGTCCCGGTCCGCCAGGGCCCCGTTGGGCAGGCGTCCGGCAGCGATCAGGTCCCCGCCCCACCGGGGCGACCGGCCGTCGGGACGGAACACGCCCAGGTAGGCCGTGTTGCCCGCCACCAGGTGGGCCAGGGAGCCAGCCGCGGCCCACCTGGCGTCCGCGCCGGCGGGGGAGGCCAGCTCGGCCACCCGGGCCAGGGCCCGGACCAGGTCGGCCTCATTCTGGGCGTGGGCGAAGTGGCTGGCCTTGACCTGCCGCGGGTCGCCGAACGGCGCCGCGGGCGGAACCTGGGGATCGCCCCACAGGGCCGCGGCATTGAGCCGCCCGGGCAGGCCGTCCCCGGGGCCGCCCCCGAGGCCGATGCCGACGGTGAAGGCGGTGACGGGCCGGTGGCGCCGGGCGGACCGGGGATCCCGGACCGCGGCCTGGAACGGCAGGAACCGTCCCGCCCGGCCCGGGCCGGGAGCCAGGGCCGCCGGGCCGTCGCCGCCGTGGGCCGCGATGCCCAGCAGGGTCTCGGGGTTCCAGAACCGGCCGGCGGGCGGCTCCAGCTCCCCCGCCCGGGCGCGGATCCGTGCGTTGCCCGCCTGGGGGGTGCCTGGGCCGGGGCCGTCGCCGTACCGGGCGGGGACCGGTCCGGCACCCCAGGAGCCGCCGGCGGCCACCAGGACCAGCAGGCTGGCCCCGCACCCCGGGTCCCGGGCGGCGCCGCCCTGGACCAGGGCGTTGGCCACGGCCCAGGTGGCGGCGGCCCCCTGGCCGGGGTCATGCCCGGGGGTCTTCCCCTGCAGGCCGGCCAGGTCGCCGGGGTGGTCGAACCGGCGCAGGGACCGTTCGCGGTCCTGGCCGGCATCGGCCTGGGGGCGGATGGCCAGTCCGGCCTCCTCCCCGGCCGGATCCAGGTAGCGGAAGCTCCAGCGGGAGGTGTCCCGCACCCGCCCGCCCCCGGGGAGGGTGCCGCACCAGGTGGCGATAAGCGCCGCCTTGAGGGCCTGGAACCGGCAGCGGGCCGGGAGCCCGTTGTCCCAGGCGGTGGCGGTCCGGCCCTTGGCGTTGGCCTCGGTGACCTGGGGGATGACGTGCGCCGGCAGGGGCACCATGGCCGTGGGGCGGACCGCGGCGTTCTTCCGGGTGGGGGTGCCGGCGGTGCCGAAGAAGATCCAGAACAGGTAGTCGGTGTGGTAGAGGATCGGCCGTCCGCCCGGCACGGCCAGCACCCCGCCGGCCTCGGCCGGGCCGGGGCCCGCGGTGAGCCGGGGTCCCGCCTCCGGGCGCGGGACCCCGCCGGGCCGGTGGCCGTCCCAGCCGCTGGTGTCCAGGTCCATGCGCCCGGAGCCGTCCGGGCAGGTGGTCCGGGAATGGTTGGCGTAGACGAAGCCGCTGAAGCCGGGGTAGCCGCCCCGGTCGGGGTCGTCGTAGCGTTCCCGGAGCACCTGGGGCGGGCTCTCCAGGAGCCTCCAGGGCACCGGCAGGTCCACGGTGCGGCCGCCGGCCGGCACCGCCACGTCCGCCCCGCAGTAGGCGGAGGACGGGAAGCGGCTGCGGCCGTCGGTGTGGAGGCGCACGTGGGTGGCGTACTGGATCCAGGTGGCCGGATCGCCGATGCTGCCGGCCCCGCCGGCGGGGCCGCCCAGGGTCGCCTGGCGGGCCAGCAGGTAGGCCTGATCGATGACCGCGCCGTCCCGGTCCACCAGCGGCCCCTCCATGCCGTAGAAGGGGTAGGCCCCGCTGAAATCCCGTTCGCCGTCGCTCCAGCAGGCCCGCACCGTCAGCGCATGCCGGTCCGGCGCGGCCCGGGCCAGGGTGTAGCGGAAGTAGACGCAGTCCCGGTCCGGGTCGTCCCGGGGGTAGTCCCGGGTCCGGACCGGGCGGGTGAAATTGGTCCAGTAGTCCGCCCCGGTGCAGTAGTACGGGTGCCACATCACGGCGCTGGCGGCGGGCGAGAAGTCCAGCACGAACAGGACGTCGGCCGGGCCCGTCCGCTGCCGGTACAGGTCGGTCACATCGGTGGCGGTGCGCCACCGGGGGTCCATCTGGGCCGGGGCGGGCGCCGCGGCCAGGGCCAGGATCAGGCAAACGAACAGCCACGCCGCGCCCATGCCGCCGCCTACCTGGGGTCCGTGGCCGGGGCGCCGGATCCCTGCGCTGCCGTCACCAGCAGCTCCCGCACCTGGCGGAACACCTGGCGCGGCCGGCCCGCGTCCGCCGGCCCCGGCCGGTCCAGCAGCTCGCAGCGGCCGGTGGCGGTCACCCGCCAGAGCTGGTCCGGGGCGAGGGATTCCGGGTCCGCCCGGCCCCAGGCGGCTTCACGCCGGCCCATGCCCGGCTGGGCCAGGGGCCCCAGGGGCTGGACCCGGAGCGCGAAGCCTTGCCGGGCCAAGGTGTCCCCGGGCGCGGTAAACAGACCGGCCGCGCCGTCCGCAGGCAGGTCCGGGGGCGGCTCGGCCCGGCCGCCCCCGGCCCCGGCGGCCCAGGCCAGGAACCAGTCCAGGCCGGCGTCCGCGGCGCTGGCGGCCCTGGCCCCCTGCACCGCCTCGCCGCCCAGGGCCAGCTCCCGGATCACGTTGTTCCCGGTGGCGAAGGCCGCCGCGGCCATGAGCGCCAGGAGCCCGAAGGCGAGGAGGATGGCGACTCCGCCCCGTTCCCCGGCCCGCAGCGGAAACCTCATGGCGCCCCCTCCAGCCCGAAATTCCTGGGACTGAGCACCACCGTCGAGCGGGCGTAGCGGTAGCGGCGGGCCGGCGGCCCCCCGTGCCGGAGGGTCTCGCCCCGGGCCATGGCGGTCCGGGTTTCCACGGTCAGCTGGACCAGGCCCCCGTATTTCCGGAACCAGAACGGCTCCTGGGGCCGGGTGGCCTCCTCCGCCCGCTGGGTGCGGGCCTGGATGGCGGCGTTGAGCTTCCGCACCGTTCCGGCATAGTCCGCCCCCCGGATCCCGGGGAACCGGTGGTCCAGGGAGAAGTCCACCTGGAAGCCGGTGACGTTTTCCGCCACCACCTCCCAACTGCCGCGGCGCCCGGCCATGAGCCCGGCCCACGGCGGCGCCAGGCGGTCCGCGGGATAACCGGTCTCCCAGCGCACCAGGCAGGGAACGAGCTCGCCCGGATGCCGCGGGTCGCGGAGCCCGTCCAGGTCCAGGTAGACCACCGCGTAGCGCACCACCCGCAGGGGGCGGATGAACTGGACCCCGGTGCCGGCGGCATGGTGGCACCGGAAGGCGGCGACCGCGCCCGGCCCCTCGGGATGGACCACCTGGACCGGCGCCGCGGCCCTGGCCCGGAGGGCCGCCGGCGCCCGCACCGCGGCGAACTCCCAGCGCCCGTCGTCCACCAGGAGCAGGTCCCCGCGCCGGAGGTCCACCTTCCTGGCGGCCCGGACCCACACCGTGCCGGATTCGGCCGGATCGTCGGTCTGGGTGTCAGGGACCGGGTCCACCGCCAGGCCCGGGATGGGCCAGGCCAGGGTGGCCCGGACCGGCACCGGGACGTCCATCACGAAGCTGAGCTCGTCCGCGGTCTTGTCCAGGGGTTCCTGGGGATCCTCGCCCGGGGCCCGGCGCACGAAGCTCCCGCCCCGCGCCACCCAGATGGGCCGGGCGGGTTCCAGCATGAAGGCGCTCTGCTGCCGCGGGTCGGCCGAGGCCGCCAGGTCCAGCGTCCTCAGTTCCGGCGGGGGAAACAGGTAGCCCATCATCTGCAGATCCTCCACCACCCGGTCCAGGGACCAGCGCAGCGCCCGCTGGGCGGTGAGGCCCTCGTCCACCCGGTGCCAGCTGTTCAGGCTGGCCAGGAACACCTGGACCATGCCCGCCAGCAGCAGGCCCATGAACATCAGGGCCACCAGCATTTCCGCCAGCGAGAACCCGGAGCTTCCAGGGCGGGCCACGGGCGCCTCAGTAGGCGATGAGGCGGCTGAAGGCGAGGTGCCTGGGCACGGGCGCCGCCGCGGGGGCGCCCTGCTCCAGCCAGGCCACGGAAGCCTGGAATTCCCGCGCCGTCACCGGCGCGCCCGCAGGGGGCGGCACCGCCGGGCCCATCCGGCGCACGGTCACCGTGTAGAACGCCCTGGACTCCGGCGTGACCGGCTGTCCGTCAACATCGAATTGGGCCTCCCACCGGGCCTGCCCGGGCGCCGTGTAGCTGCGCTCCGCCGGCGCGGCGTCCCCGTCCGGCCCAGCCTGCGCATCCAGGCCATCGGCCCGGAACACCATCCTGGCCTCGGCCAGGACCGCCTCCAGGGCGCTGGTGGCCAGCGCCGCCGCGGTCATGCGGGTCCGGGTCCCGGCGCCGCCCCGCACCGTGGCCACCTGGAGCGCCCCCAGGCCCAGCAGCCCCACCGCCAGGATGAAGGCCACCAGAAGGAACTCCACCATGGAAAAGCCGCCCTGGCGGACGGGCCGGCGGTAGAGGGGGTGGCGGTGGCCTGGAAGGGCTTTCATGGCCCTCAGGATGGGAACCTCCCAGGCTTCGGCAGCCATTTTTTTCCCAAGAGGCGGCTGGACTTGAGACCGCACCATACGGATGGCGAATCCAGGATGAGCCTGAACGACTATTTTTTTCTCAGCTTATCAATATGAGTTCACTGGCTTCGCCGGAAAAGACTATTGGAGCCTGGCGAGTGCCTCCTGGAATTCCATTTCCAGGGCTTGAAAGGCCGACAGACTGCGCAGAGGACTGAAGTCCGGAATGAATTCAGCGAGTTGGTGGATTCGAGCCCGCGCCTCAAGTTTGAATTGGTCCAGACGGCGCCCCTTCAATTCGCAGGCGTTTGTGAGGAGGTTCAGGAGAGTCCGCTTCGGATCAGGCAGCGACTCCAGTTGAGCCAATCTCGGCATGGACAGCGGTACCCGCCCGTTGGGCCTTTGTGCAACCTTTCGGATCGAACGTTCGTCGATCAAGAGCCATGCCTCCGACATCCGGACCGGGATAACCCGAACATGTGGAATGGCGAGATTCAGGTTATTCAGGTCAAAGGCCACTTCCTCCGCTCTGGCCGAATAACCAACCGTTTCTGCATCTCGATGGACAAAGACAAGATCGCATGGAGAATGGGCGATGGCCGCCCTGACCCGATCCGCCAGACCTTTGGGGGTCTTGGGAAGAATTCCAAGGTTCGGCCGCGTCAGTTCCGTCGCGGTGACGCCATGAGCGCGGAACAGCCATGTCAGGACTGGCAGTACCATTTGATCACTTGACCCGTCACAAACCAGCGTCCCCCTGAGGACTCTCATGCCAACTCCTCGGCAAACAGGGGACGGATCTCCGGTCTGCCGGCCACGGGAAGCTGCGTCGGATCAAAGGAGGAGAACGGGTCTTCCAGGGCTTTGGGCAAGGCCTGCAAATAGTCAAGAACCTGGGATTTGGTCGTATATCTGACCCCGGCGCCATCCCTCCACGTACTGTCCAAAGGCCGGAATTCCGCGCTCGGAACGGGAATTCCTTCCGCGACCGTCCATCCCTGAACGGCAACAATCAAGGCCGTTTCCGGCGTCAAGCCCACCACCTCCGGACTATGGGTATTCAGAATCACCTGCCTTAATGGGTTGTCCTCACCAACCGGATAATTGAGATTCACCGCAATGGATTTGAGCAGCCGTAGCATGGCGGGAATTCTTGACGGATGGATTCCGTTTTCGGGTTCCTCCATGCATAGGAGGCCGGACCAACCCAGGTCAGCCTCCAATGTCGCCAGTGCCAGGAAACGAAGCGTACCGTCTGAAAGTTCTCTCGCCCGAAGAGTCAGGCCGTCCTTGAAGCCGACCAGCACCGTGAAAGTTTCCCTCTTTTCATCCCGATCGATCTGCAGCGTACGAATATCACCAATCAGATCGAAAAGCCTTCCCACCAGTCGGGCTTCGACATCCTCGGGGTCCTGCCTTGGATCGTGCAGCAACCGATGGAGGGTGGCCGGCATACCGCTGCCATCCAGTCCAAGTTCCGGTTTCTCCCTCCACTCACTGGGGGCCCGCAAACGGGAAGGCTCCAACTGAAGCAGCCTCCAGGACTGCATCTCTCGTCTGGCCGCAAGCGCGGTCGGATTTTCCACCGTGTTGATGGTTGAGAGCACAGTGCGCGTCAGAGTGGACGCTTTCAATTCCCGAGGCCGACCCTGGTGTCCACTATCCTCGTGGATTTTGATATAGGTGCCATCTTCCCGTGGCCCCGAGCTAATGAATGACTTGGTCCGATACCCGCCTTGAACAGACTGAAGCCAGGCACGCTTTCTTTTGGCGAAAGGCAAGGCGGCGTTGGATTGATCCTTATTCAAATAATCCAGCGATTCATGCACAATTTCGATCCGGGGAACCAGAGAGCTTGGGGGGTGGGTATGACGGAGCACCAGCGTGTACCGCAAGTGCCGCGCCGAAGGACTGGCTTCCTGATCCAGGTCGTCCCGGACTGTCGGACCAACCAGCATTTCAACTTCGAAGCGAATGGTGTCGGTCTGTCCTTGCGCATTCAGCGTGAAGATTCGAATCGCGTTGGCACTGCTGGTTTCCTGCCGGACCCCGGTCGCAGCATCCAGAAGAGATTTGTCGGCGAGGGAACTCAGCAGTTGTATAGCATCGAACAGGTTGGATTTTCCCACGCCATTGGCCCCTGCAACCACCGTGAACGGGCCAAGCCGCAAGTCGACGTCTACTAAGTTCTTGAAGCCCTGAACCCGCAGCCTCGTCAGCATGGTGACCTCCAAACTGCATCACTGCAGGTCCATAGCACCACACTCCAGGCAAAGTTGCCACAGCATTCCCGGCGGGCCATGGCCGCAGCGCTACAGCCTGCCGATGATCCAGTCCCCCTCCGGCTCCGGCCGGGTGATCTCCCGGAACCCGGCCTGGCCCAGCCAGGAACGGTACTCCGCCTCGGTGTAGGTGTTGCCCCGGGGCGTCCCCACCAGCATGTTCAGGGCGAACAGCGCGGCCCGGGGCGGCCCGGCCCGGTCCGGGTCCAGGATGAACTCCCGGATGGCCACCCGGCCCCCGGGGTTGAGCGCCCGGGCGCAGCGGCGCAGGAGATCCTGGTTCTCCGCCTCGTCCAGCATGTGGCAGATGGCCGAGACCAGCACCAGGTCATAGCCCTGGCCCAGGTCCCCGGCGCGCAGGTCCCCCTCGCGCACGGCGACCCGGCCTTCGAGCCCGGCCTCCCGGATGTGCCCCCGGGCGATGGGCAGCACCGGCCCCAGGTCCAGCACGTCCGCGTGCAGCCCGGGCTCCGCCTGGGCGAAGGCGATGGCGAAGGTGGCCGGCCCGCCTCCCACGTCCAGCATCCGCCCCACCCCCCGGGCCCCCACCAGCCGCAGCGCTTCCGCGCTGACGATCCGGGCCCGGGCATGCATGGCGGCGATGAAGTCCTCCACCTGGCCTCCCGCCGGCCCGGTGCGGGCCGAGGTGCCGGTGCGCACGCAGGCGGTGAGGGTGGACCAGCTGTCCCACAGGTGCGCCATGTGCATCAGCCCGGCCCGCTCCCGGCCCAGGGCCCGGGCCGCTTCGGTGCAGCTGAAGCGGTCCCCGTCCTTCACCAGCACGCCCATGGCGGCCAGGGCGTTCAGCAGCATGCCGGCGGCCCTGGGGTCGGCGCCTACGGCGGCCGCCACCTCGGCGCCGGTGGCGCCGGCGCCCACGGCGGACAGGAGGTCCAGCTCCACCGCCGTCAGCAGCACCCGGCTCTCCTGGAAGCCGCGGATGGTCTCAAGCAGGTCCGGCAAGGTCGGCGATCCGGTCACGGCGTTCTCCTCGAAGAAAGGCCCCGGAGAAGCATACCCTCATACCCCGAAGTTCAGCGGATCCCGGTCGAGGGTCACCGGGCCCCCCGGCACCAGGGGGGCGGCGCGCATGGCCTCGCCCAGGACCTGCCGTCCCGGCGCCTTGAGGATCAGCTGCATGCGGTAGCGGTCCTTCACCCGGGCGATGGGCGCCTCCAGGGGCCCCAGGATGCGCAGCCCCGGCACCGTCTCCAGCCGCAGCCGCAGCTTGCGCAGGGGCTCCAGGGCCTCCATGGGCGTGTCCCCGTCGCTGCGGTACAGGGACATGGCGGCGTACGGGGGATACCCCAGGGCCTCCCGGTACGGCAGTTCCTCCGCGGCGAAGCCTTCGAAGTTCTGGGCCACGGCATGGACGATGGCGGGGTGCTCGGGGCTGTAGGTCTGCAGCAGCACCCGGCCCGGGATCGCGGCCCGCCCGGCCCGGCCCGCCACCTGGGTGAGCAGCTGGAAGGTGCGTTCGGCGGCCCGGAAATCGCCGATCTTCAGGCCCAGGTCGGCGTTGAGGATGCCCACCAGGGTCAGCATGGGGAAGTTGTGCCCCTTGGCCAGCATCTGGGTGCCCACCAGGATGTCCACTTCCCCCAGCTCCGCCGCCAGCAGCCCGGCCTCCAGGGAGCCCCGGCGGACGGTGGTGTCCCGGTCCAGGCGCAGGATCCGCGCGGCGGGGAACAGGGCCCGCAGCTGGTCCTCGATCTGCTCGGTGCCCTCGCCCACCCCGCGCAGGTGCTCGGCGCCGCAGTGGATGCAGACCTCCGGCGGCACCGCCTCGAAGCCGCACAGGTGGCAGCGCAGGCGGTACGCCCCCTTGTGGTAGGTGAGCGAGACCGAGCAGTGCGGGCACTCGAAGGTCCGGCCGCAGGCGCGGCACATCCAGAAGTTCTCGAAGCCCCGCCGGTTCAGCAGCAGCATGCTCTGCTCGCCCTGGGCCAGGGTCTCGCCCAGGGCCTTGAGCAGCAGCGGCGAGAAGATGACCTTCTTCCGCTCGGCCTTGTAGCACTCCCTCAGGTCCACCACCTTCACCACCGGCAGCCGCACCCCGGCGGGCCGCTCCATGAGCCGCAGCAGCCGGTAGCGCCCCTGCTGGGCGGCGTGCCAGCTCTCCAGGGACGGGGTGGCGCTGCCCAGGACCACGGGGCAGCCGTCCAGCTGGGCCCGCTTCACCGCCAGGTCCCGGGCGTGGATCCGCGGGTGCTCCTCGCTCTTGTAGGAGCTCTCCTGTTCCTCGTCCACCACGATCAGGCCGATCTCCCGCAGCGGCGCCAGCACCGCGTTGCGCACCCCCACGAACATCGGCGCGTCGTTCTGCAGCAGCCGGAGCACGTCCGCCTGCTTTTCCGAGGCGTTGAGCCCGGCGTGCCCCACCGCCACCTTGCCGGGGAAGCGCGCCTCCAGCCGGGACAGCAGCCTCGGGGTGAGGCCGATCTCCGGCACCAGCCAGAGCACCCGCTTGCCCGCGGCCAGGGTCCGTTCCGCCAGCTCCAGGTAGACCTCGGTCTTGCCGCTGCCGGTGATGCCGTACAGCAGGTGCACCGCGAAGGCGCCCGGGGCCACCGCCGCCACCGCCTCCAGCTGCTCGGCGTTGAGCTCCACCCGCTTGTCCGGGGCGCCGTCGTCCCGCTGCTGGGACAGCAGGTCCAGCCGCCGCACCCGCTCCACCAGCCCGTGGCGCTCCAGCAGCCCCAGCACCGAGGGGCTCACCTTGGCCGCATCCAGCAGCAGGTCCTCCAGCATGGCGCCGCCGGCGTCCTCCAGGGCCACCAGCACCCGGGCCTGGGTGGCGGTCACCTTGGGCGGATGGGGCAAGGCGGTGCGGCGCACCTCGGTGACCCCCGCGCCCCGCAGTCCCCGGCGGTGGAACAGGCTCGGCAGGGCCACTTCGCCCCGGTGCCAGGCCTCGCCCAGGGCCGCCAGGGCCGCCCAGTCCCCGGCGTCCCGCAGGTCGCACAAGCGCGATCCCTGGGCCGTGACCGTCTCCCAGTCGGCCTCCACCGCCTGGGGCAGGCACAGCGGCAGCAGGTGGGCCATGCCGCAGCCGTAGTAGCGGGCGGCGAACTCCAGCAGCTCCCAGAGCCTGGCCGGCAGCAGGGGGAACGGATCCAGCACCGCCTCCACCGGCTTGAGCTTCACCGCCGGCGGCTCGGGATCCGGCCCCAGCACCACCCCCACCGCGGCGGCATTGCGCACCTTCAGCTTCACCCGCACCCCCGGGGGCAACCCCGCGGGAGCCAGATAAGTAAGTACCGGCAGCGGCCGGGCCAGTTCAATGCGGGTCGGTACCAGAGATTCCATCACCTGGGCATCATAGCGCCCATGCCCATCGGGGAGCGGATCCCGGCCTCGTCCTGGACGTTCCGGACCACTGGCAGATCATGCGTGGGGGTCATGGCGTCCGCGCCACAGCGACCACCCGGAAGCCCAGGTTATAGCTGCTGGAGTCAGGGGAAATGCTGGCGCGGCTGGCTGATCGAACATTTTTTGTGGAGCTGTAGGCTCCTATCGAACCGCCGCGGATCACTTTAGACAAACCCGTACTGGGTCCCATTGGATCTGTCGTGGCGGTTAAAGAGTAATCCCCATACCAGTCCTCACACCACTCCCAGACATTCCCAAGGGTATCGTTCAGGCCCCAGGCATTGGCCTGTTTCAGGCCAACCGGGTGGGTCTCGAAGCTGCTCTCGCTGTTGCCCTCGTACCACGCAATGGCATCCAGATCGCCATAGCGTTCATCGGTCGTTCCGGCTCGGCAGGCATATTCCCATTCAGCCTCCGTGGGGAGACGGTAATCCAAGGTTCCAGCCTTGGCAGTCAAATGGGCCAGATAGATCTTTGCATCAGCCCAGGACACGCCATCAACGGGATTGTTGTTGTATTTGAAACGGGACGGATTCCTTCCCAAGGTGCTCTCCCATTGGAACTGGGTGACCTCGGTCTTCCCCATCCAGAACCCCCGGGTCAGGGTCACACGGTGAACGGGTTGCTCATCATCTCTGCCGCTGTCGGACCCCATATCGAAGCTTCCGGAAGGAATCCAGCAGAAGGTGATGCCCGAAACCGGATCAACCAGGGTCTCACCAGGCTGGTGCATGGGCACAGGTGCGGATGTCGTGGGAGCAGCCAGCGAACTCGTGGCTGGCGCGATCATGGATGCAGGTGCGTCCGTGGCCATCGGCACCTGCGCCACTGCAGTCTCACGCCCCTGCACGAAGTAGAAATCCCCTTCCACGCTGCTGGAGGTCCAGGGAATCTGCTGGTTGTTGGAAGCCAGGCGCACGCCGCTGAGGACGCGCTTGAAGGTGTTCTCCAGGGTCAGGCCTGGCGTGTCCAAGGCCTTCAGAAGCTGTTCGGTATAGAGCCCATGGCTATCGCTGCCATCGGCGGCGGTCCGGCCCGGCGCGGTGGCGAAGGCGATGAAAGTGCCCATGGGGGCATCCAGGGGCGCGAGCCCGTGACTTGCGCTGCGGAAGCTGCGGACGAAGGGGTCATTCCGGCAGGCATCCAGGATCAGGATGTTGAGCCGGTTCCGCGCGGTCTCCAGCTTGGCCAGCACGGAATCCACGTCCAGAGCCGCCCCCGCCACCTCATCCTCCGCCTGGATGTCGGCATTCACTGGGACCAGATAGTTCTTGCCCTTCACCTGCAGGCCATGGCCCGCGAAGTAGAAAAGCCCGACGCCTCCCTGGGCGATGCGCCCGCCGAAGTCCCGGAGGGCTTCGCGCATCTTCTGCAGGCTGGCGTTCTCCAGGGCGATCACGGTGAATCCGCAGCGCCGCAGGGTCGCCGACATGGCCCTCGCGTCGTTCACCGGGTTCTTCAGGGGCGAATCCGTGTACGCCCCGTTGCCGATGACCAGCGCGATGCGCTTCTCACCCGCCACGGGCTGGGCTGCCAAGACTTGCTGAGGGCGCAGCGTCCGGATGGGTTTGGCTGGAGTGGTGGCTGGCGCCCCGCCCTGCAGCAGCAGGCATGGCAGGAGCAACGACAACACGGACCGCCCAGGGCGAGGATACATCGGGAAACCTCCAGATGGATGGGACCATCCATTCTACCGGAGGTTCCCTGGAGAACCTGGTCAAAGCCCCGCCCCCAGGCTTTCGGTGATCTTGACCGTGAGGTCCTCGGGCTTGAAGGGCTTGCAGATGTAGTTCACCGCGCCGGCCTTGATGGCCTGGATGATCTTGCCCCGCTCGGATTCGGTGGTGAGCATCATCACCGGGATGGCCTTGAAGTCCGGCTCGGCCTTGATCCGCTCCAGGAACGCGAAGCCGTCCATCTCCGGCATGTTCACGTCCAGGATGATGAGGGCGATGTCCTTGTGGTTCGCGGCCAGGACCTCCAGGCCCTCGAGCCCGTTGGCGGCCTCCAGGAAGCCGTAGCCGAGCACGTCCACGGTGCGCCCGATGATCCTGCGCATCACCCCTGAATCGTCGACGGAAAGCACTTTTTGCATCGTGGACCTCACATCAAGTCGGATCAGGAAGGTTGGCAGCGGTAGTAGCTCCCGCCGGCGTGGCTCAGCTGGACGTAGGCGTCGGAGATCCCGCGCAGGGACTCCACCGCGCTGATGATCAGGTGGCCGTCCGGGGCCAGGAGGCCGGCGATGCCCTGGTAGATCTGCCGCTTCAGCGGATCGGAGAAGTAGATGCTCACGTAGCGCAGGAACACGATGTCGAAGTGGCCCAGGGGTTCCAGGGAATCCTGCAGGTTGAACTTGCGGAAGGTCACCATGCCCTTCAGCTCGTCGTTGGCCACCCAGACCCGCCCTTCCGGGTGGAAGAAGCGCGCCCGGCGCTCGTCGGAAAGGCCGCGGCCCAGGGCCGCCTCGTCGTAGCGCGCCGCCTTGGCCAGGAACAGGGCCGAGGGCGAGATGTCCGTGGCCAGGATCTCGAACTGGTCCGGCCGCAGCCCGGGGTTGGCGGCGCAGAACTCGCGGATGGTCATGGCGATGGAGTAGGCCTCCTGCCCGGTGGAGCTGGCCCCGGACCAGATCCGGATCCGGAACCGGTTCCCGGCCCGGAGTTCGGCCCCCAGGGGCGGCAGCAGCTGGTCCCGGAGGATCAGGAAGGGGTGGCCGTCGCGGAACCAGAGGGTCTCGTTGGTGGTCATGGCGTCCACGATCTTGTCCCGGAGCTGGTGGTCCGGGGCCCGGGACACCAGCCGGTAGAAGGACCCGTAGTCCTCGCAGCCGTTCTCGGTCATGAGGCCCACCAGGCGGGTCTCGATCAGGTAGGCCTTCTCGTCGCCCAGGGCGATCCCGCAGGACTTCTCGATCAGGTCCCGGAGCAGCTTGAATTCGACCGCAGTGATGGCTTCAGGCATCAGTCGGCCCTGTGCTTTCGGACCAGCTGGGCGATCCGGGGGGCCAGCCGGTCCAGGGGCACCTGCTCGTCGGACAGCCCGGCCTCGTCCACGGCCAGCGGCATGCCGTAGACGATGCAGCTGGCCTCGCTCTGGGTGAGGCAGAGGCAGCCCCGGCGCTTCATGGCCCGCACCCCTTCGCAGCCGTCGCTGCCCATGCCGGTCATGACCACCGCCAGCAGGTTTCCCTCGTACTGCGCCGCCAGGGAGCGGAACAGCACGTCCACCGAGGGCCGGCAGCTGTTCTCGGGCGGGTTCTCGTTGAGCCCGATGATGGGGGTGGAGGCTCCGCCCTCCCGGTCCGGGAGCCGCCGCACCACCATGTGCTTGCCGCCCGGGGCGATGTACACGCAGCCGGGCAGGACCGGCTCCCCGTCCCGGGCCTCCCGCACCGACAGCTGCGAACGCTGGTCCAGGTGCTCCGCCAGGGAGGCGGTGAACATGGGCGGCATGTGCTGCACCAGCAGCACCGGCACCGCCAGGTCCGCCGGCAGGTTGGGGATGAGCTCGGTCAGGGCGTTGGGGCCGCCGGTGCTGACGCCGATGGCGACGATGTCGATCCGGGCCGGGGCCGGTGCCGGGCGGATGGCGCGGGCCGGCGCGGGAGCGGGCGCCGCCGGCACCGGGACCGGGCCGGGCCGGGCCGGCACCGCGGCCAGCCCGGCCCGGGCGGCCGTGCCCTGGTGCAGGTTGACCCGGGTCTGGACGTGGCGCAGCAGGGGCCGCAGCTTCTCCTTCAGCTCGTTGCGGCTGGCCTCGGCATCGGCGGCCTCCGGCTTGTGCAGGAAATCCAGCGCCCCCTGCTCCAGGCAGCGCATGGTGATCTCGGCGGAGCTCATGTTGGTGCCGCTGACCATGACCACGCTGGTGGCGGGGTAGCGCCGGCGGATCTCGTGCAGCGTCTGGAGCCCGTCCATCTCGGGCATCTCCACGTCCAGCAGCACCAGGTCCGCCGGCGTCTGCTCCAGCTTGGCCAGGGCCAGCCGGCCGTGGGGGGCGGTGCCCACCAGGACCGCGTCGCCCAGGGACTCCACCACTTCGCTGAGGATGCGCCTATAGACGACCGTGTCGTCCACGATGAGCACCCGGAGCCTCTGGTCGTCCATGGCGGAGTCCATTCAGAAAATACGATCGGGACAGGGAGCGAACAGCCTCAAGCATACCCCATGACCCGCCCATTGGAAAAACGCGGGAAGAGGGACCATGCCCTCTTCCCGCAGCACTGCGAGGAAAGCCTAGATCTTGAACTTGCGCACGGCCCCCTGCAGTTTCTCCGCGAGCCGGGCCAGCTCCTTGGCGGAGGTGTTGGTGTCGCCCGCGCCCCGGGTGGTGTCCCGGGCCTGGCTGCTCACCGCGCCCACGTTCTTGGCCACGTCGTTCATGCCCTTCGCCGCCTCCCCGGCGTTCCGGGCCACGTCGTTGGCCCCGCCCGCCAGCTGGTTGATGTTCTTGGCGATGTCCACCACCCCCTTCACGGCTTCCTGCACGTTGCGCGACACCTCGTTGGCCCCCAGCGCCGCCTGCTGCACGTTCCGGGACACCTCGCCGGCCCCCCGGGCCGCGTCGCCCACGTTCTTGGAGATCTCGTTGGTGGTGGCGGTCTGCTCCTCCACCGCCGCCGCG
>Ga0181516_10001293_pt1 | contig 19486 bp, 19 predicted proteins | sample PEATcosm2014_Bin_25_FD_121104 | JGI IMG/M metagenome (GOLD analysis project Ga0181516, IMG submission 121104) | Peatland microbial communities from MTU Mesocosm Facility, Houghton, MI, USA - PEATcosm2014_Bin01_10_metaG | ecosystem: Environmental > Terrestrial > Soil > Wetlands > Peat | place... | reverse complement strand
GAGCGCATGACCGCCCTCACCACTCCCTACCTCTGGTACACCACGAGAGCCACCGGTATCGTCGCGCTGATCCTCTTCACGCTCGTGGTGTCGCTCGGGACACTCGTCGCGAACCGAATCGGTGGGACCATCGTGGGCCGCTTCGAGATAAACGAACTGCACCGGTCGCTTTCCATCGTCGCCGTGGTCTTTCTCGTCATCCACATCCTCACCACCGTGCTCGACAGTTACGTCTCGACGGGTTTGGTCTCGGCATTCATCCCCATGACGTCCAGCTACAAACGAGTTGCCATCACCTTCGGGGCGGTGGCCTTCGACTTGATCCTCGCGGTGTGGATCTCCAGCCTCCTGAAACTGCGCGTCGCCAACGCCACCTGGCGATTCATCCACTGGTTCAGTTGGATTGGTTTCACCACGGCCCTGGTGCACGCCTTCATGTCGGGTACCGACTCGCGCAGCGGAATCGGACTCGTGGTGGTGGGCGCCTGCGGAGCCACAGTGGTGATCGCCGCCCTCTGGCGCTTCCTCGGACGTCCGACGAGAGCGGCGGGACGGACCGCGCTGTCGCCGCTCGCGCGCGTGAAAGTCACCAAGATGACGCGACCCGTCTCCCAGCCCTTCGCTTCGAGCGCCCGACCCGCGAACAAGCGGGGGCGTTAACGATGAGAGGGGACGCCCTGCCACGGCTCATGCACGGCGCAGCCACGCGCCCACTCACGTTGGCCCAGCACGAGAACGTGTTCGCCACCGACCGCGCACCGACGTCACTGGCCCACGAGCTCGAGTCGTCGGGACTCACCGGCCGAGGTGGAGCGGCGTTTCCCACCGCGCGCAAGGCGCAGCTCATCCGTGAACAACGCGGCCACAACAAGTTCGTGGTGGTCAACGCCATGGAGGGCGAACCAGCGTCACACAAGGACCTCACGCTGCTCAGCACGCACCCCCACCTCGTGCTCGATGGCGCGGAGTACCTCGCATCGATCGTCGGCGCCAAGAACATTGCCGTGTGCGTAGCTCGCGACAACCCCACAGTCGTGAACCACGTCGAACACGCCATTCACGAACGCACGCGGCGAAGTTTGCGAGGGCCCAAGCTGGAGTTGCACACGCCACCGTGGCGCTACGTCGCGGGCGAGGAGTCCGCACTCGTGCACTGGCTCGACGACAACGAGTCACTGCCCCAATTTCGACCCGCGCGTCCGCACATCTTGCGCATCGGTCACGCACCCGTGCTCGTGGACAACGCCGAGACGTGCGCCAACGTTGGTCTGATCGGACGCTACGGCGCGTCGTGGTTCCGAGAGGTCGGCACCCCGGAGAGTCCCGGCAGCACTCTCGTGTCGATCACCGGCGCCGTCGAGCGCCCGACCGTGCTCGAAGTCGCACTGGGCACGACGCTACGCACGATCCTCCAATCCGCGGGCGCCGACGCGGATCCCCAAGCCCTGCTGCTCGGCGGTTACGGCGGCTCGTGGCTTGCCGGCTCGCACGTCGACCTGGCGTATTGCAACGAAGCACTGAGAGGCGTGGGCGCGTCGACCGGCGCCGGGGTCATCGTGGTACTACCCAAAGGTGCGTGCGGCATCATCGAAACACTTCGTGTCGTGCGTTGGATGGCCAACGAAAGTGCGCGCCAGTGTGGGCCCTGCGCTTTTGGACTACCAGCCATTGCCGAGGACCTCAACCACCTTGCCCACCCATCGCGCGATCCACTGAGCGCCTCCAAGCGGCTCGAGGAGCGACTCGGCCAGATCGACGGCCACGGCGCTTGTCGCCACCCCGACGGCGTGGTGCGCTTCGTGCGTTCGGCCTTGACGACCTTCGCCGAGGATTTCGCCCGGCACGCGAACGGATCGGCGTGCGCCGGCTCGCGCGCCACCGTGCATTACGCGAGCGTGCCCCGCCTCGAGCGCGAGGAGGAACTCATATGGGAGTGAGACGACGCACCGATCGGTTCATCCTCCAGGTCAACCCGATCCTCTGTGACGGATTCGGTCACTGCGGCGAACTCGCCCCCGAGCTAGTCACGATGGACGAATGGGGCTACCCGATTATCAACCCCGAGCCCGTCGCCTACGGCGACTCCGGGACTTACGAATCGGCGCGCTACGCCGAGCGAGGCTGTCCCCGACAGGCCCTTCGCATACGCCGCGTCAACGAGAAGTAACCACCGCACGAGACCCTATTCGGCGTCGAACGGATTTCGAGTAGTGTTCTACGAGCCATGGGATCATTAATCAAGAAGCGCCGCAAACGCATGCGCAAGAAGAAGCACAAGAAGATGCTGAAGCGAACCCGCTTCCAGCGTCGCGCCGCCGGTAAATAGTCCTCTTCGACGCCTAGGCGGGTGTCGTGATGCTGTGGCGAAATCGCACCGTGCCCGCTGGTCCCGCGACGTCCCACGTCAACTCGGGTCCCGCCACGTGCCCGGCGAGGAACATCGTCGAACCAGATCCCGCCAGGTGGACCTCGGGGCCGTAGGTCGCCCGAAGCCAAGCGAGAGTTGTTGCCAGTCTCGGTTCGACCACACAGGCTGCCGCCTCGAGGTGATTCGGTCCTCTCGCACGAGTCCCCCGTGACGCGAGCTCGTCGAAGGCCCGGTAGCAGTCACGAGTGCTAACCGAGAAGTCCGGCATCATGAGGGTCACGGCGCGGGCCTCGAATCCGAGCGACGTCACGCGTTCGCCCACACCTTGGACGAGCGCGCGACCACCGCGCTGGCAGAACGGCACGTCGCCGCCGAGCTCGAGGGCGCGGTCGTCACTGACCCCGCCGAAGTACCGCAGGACCGCGGCCGCGTCCGCGCTGCCGCCCCCCAGTCCGCCGCCGACGGGAATGTGCTTCTCGATCACGACGCCCGCACGTCGGCCCACGAGTCGAAGCGCGCGCGTGACCAGATTCGTCTCGTCGGTCGGCACCGGCGCGTCGTGCGCGAGCGTCACGTAGTCCTCGTCGGGATCGAGTAACAGCCGATCGGCGAGGTCGAGCGTGGTCATCTCGCTGCGCAGTTCGTGCAAACCGTCGGTGCGAACGCCCGTAACCTCGAGGTACCAAGTCAGTTTCGCCGGCGCGACGAGTTCAATCACCGGCTGGCCGCCAGTTGTGCGAACTCCTCGAGCGTCAGCTCCTCGGGTCGGCGCGTCGCGTCGACGCCGGCACGTTCGAAGACGCCTTCGGTCGACCATCCCGCGAGGGAGCGACGCAGCATCTTGCGCCGTTGGGCGAACGAGGTACGGATAACCTCGAAGAGCGCGGCCTCGCTGACCCGTTCGGGGTCCACGCGCACGTGCGCCCGGCGACGAATGTCGACCAACGCCGACTCGACGTGCGGTTTGGGATAGAAGACATTCGGTCCGACCTTGCCGACGATCGTGGCGTCCGCGAAGTACTGGACGCGCAGCGACGCGGCACCGTAGGCCTCGTCACCCGCGTGCGCGGCGAATCGCTCGCCCACTTCCTTTTGGACCATCACCAGCATGCGGGTGATGAGCGGTTCGCTTTCGAGTAAGTGCAAGACGAGCGGCGTGGCGACGTTGTAGGGCAGATTGGCGACCACGACGGCGGATCGGCCGGCGAGGATCTCGTCGTAGTCCGCCTCGAGCGCGTTGGCGCGCACGACCTCGACGCCCAAGGGCTCGACCACCGAGCGCAGGGGTTCGAGTAGATACCGGTCGACCTCCATGGCCATGACGCTGGCGCCGGTCTCGACCAGCGCGAGGGTCAGCGATCCGAGCCCGGCCCCGATCTCGAGCACGAGGTCGCCGGCGCGCACGTCCGCGAGTCGCGCGATGCGCCGAACGGTATTGGGGTCGACCACGAAGTTCTGACCGAGCGCGCGCGACGGGCGCAGACCGTGAGCCTCGAGTAACGCCGTGAGCTCAGTACGGGTATGGGTCACCACGAGACTTTGACATGGATGACGCCGCGCCACAGTGGTTCGAGTTCGGCGAACTGGGTCTCGGAAAGATCCACCACGTGATCACCCCGCGAGGCCTCGTGGTCGGTGACCAGACAGACAATGGCCCGTCCGGTCGCTAGGTCGCGCACCACTAGGCGCGTGCCGATTGGCAGGTACCACGTTGCGCACTGTCCGGGTATGTACGAGTACCAGGTCGCGATGCCGATCCGGTAATCGTTCGCGTGTGAGGGTTTCTTGATTGTCGTCGTGGTCGTGGGCGCGGGCGGCCTCGTCGTGGTCGTGGTGGGAGCGAGGATCGTGGTGGTCGTGGTCTCGCCCGGGTACGTCGTGGTCGTGGTCGACGAGGTGGTCGTCGTAGACGTCGTCGTGGTGGCGGGCTCGGTCGTGACCCGCAAGATCACCGTCGTGTGCCAAGCGACCAGCGTGCCCGCCGGGGGTGAGACGCCGAGCACCCTGTTCCAGGTGTTGTTCGCCGCCCCAGGGCCCACGGCGTTGAAAAAGATCTGTGCCGTGTTGAAGGCGGCGACTGCTTCTGGCCGGGTGTCGCCCACTACCTTGGGCACCGCGCGCTTGGGGTGCGGAACGGCCAACGACACCGTCAGATGCATGAACGAGTGCCATTTGACCAATGTGTCGGCGAAGGGCGTCTGACCAACGACCGACTTCCACGTGCCGTTCGAGGCCCCGGGCCCCGAAGTCGTGAAGTACAGCTGGTAGGCCTTCATGATCGAATAGACCTGCGCGCGCGAGAGGCCGACCAGGTTCGGGGCGGGCAGGGGCTGGTGCACGACACCCGCGGTGACCGTGAGCGACACCGTGGACCGATAGGCCACGATCGTGCCCGGCGCGGGCGACTGGGCGATCACCCTCACCCAGGTGCCGTTGTTGCTACCCGAGCCGTGGGTGACGAAGAAGAGTTGATCGGCCGCCATGATGGCGAACGTCTCGGCTCGGGTCTTTCCCACGACGTCGGGCATAGTGACCGGCGCGTGGCCTCCCGCGGCCTCCGATGAGGGAGCGAACGCCACCAGCGAGCCCACCACGAGCAGCACTGCGGCAAAAAGGGACAGCGGGCGCCGAAGCGCGCGCCGCGATGTTGCCCTCAGATCTCCACCCTCCACCAGATCAACCGGTCGATTCCAACTTCTCGTCCTTCAACGCTACAAGGTGGGATGACCCGACGACACCGCGGCCCGCGTGATTCAAATACCCACGTCAGGGCCGATTTATCGATCCGGGAGCGCAAAGAGTCGCGCGGTGTTGGCCGCCGTGGCCTCGCGAAGCTCGACCGGGTCGACGCCGCGCAGTTCGGCGAGGAACTCGCCCACCACGCTCACGTAAGCCGGTTCGTTCCCCTGGCCACGGTGGGGCACGGGGGCGAGGAACGGGCTGTCGGTCTCGACGTGAAGACGCTCGAGGGGCACCAATCGGGCCGCTTCGCGAACTGAATCGGCGTTTTTGAAGGTCACGATGCCCGAGATCGAGATGTCACAGCCGAGCGCAAGGCACCCTTCGGCGTCTCGTGCGTCACCGGTGAAGCAGTGGATGACGGTGCGCGCGGGCACGCCCTCGCTGGTGAGTACGTCAAAGAGATCGTCGAAGGCGTCGCGCGCGTGAATCACCAGGGCGAGGTCGAGTTCGTGCGCGAGACCGATCTGGGCGGCGAAGACGTCGCGTTGTTCGGAGCGACCCGAGTGCTCGTAGTAGTAGTCGAGACCGCACTCGCCAATGCCCACCAATTTGGGGTGGCCCGTTCGGGCGAGGTGGGCGACCGGGTCCAGGCCATCGTTCGCGGCGTGCGGGTGCAAGCCCACCGTGGCGTAGATCTCGACGGGACTCGTCAAGGAGGTCATCGCCAACGCCTCGCGCGACGTCTCCTCGCCAGTGCCGATCACGACGACCCGGTCCACGCCCGCCTCGTAGGCTCGCTCGAGCGTCGCGCGCGCCAGCGCGGCGTGGTCGCCGTCGCTGAGGAACTGATCCTGCAGGTGGCAGTGCGCGTCGGTCCAGTTGGTCATTGGTCGTTCGTTATCCTCGGAAAGAGCGGTGCACCCTTCTCGATGGTCCCCGCGCCACGGTACTGGCCCCATTCGGTCGCCGACGCGAAGGCCACGTCGGTCGGCGTTCCCCTGAGCCCAATGCGTCGCCAGATCTCCTCACAGACCCCGGGCATCGCCGGTGACGCCAGAATCGCGACGAGCCGTATGGCTTCGAGCGCGTCACCCATGACCGCGTCGAGGGCATCGCCGGGTTCCATCTTCCAGGGCGCGTGTTCTTCCAGGTAGGCGTTGGTGGCGCCAATGAGCGACCAGGTCGCCTCGAGTGCGTTCTGGGGGTTGAACCTCTCCCAGCCCGCGACGTTTCCTTCGAGGGCCGCCTGGGCGTGCGCGCGCAGAGCGCTGTCGACCCGGGGCGACGGTCCACGTCCGGCGCACTTGGAGGCGACGACCGTGCAGACTCGCGCGACGAGGTTGCCGAGGTTGTTCGCGAGGTCGGTGTTGTATCGATGGGTTACTCCCTCGAGTGAGAACTCGCCGTCGTTGCCGAGCGACGTCTCGCGCAACAGGTAGTAGCGCACGGGGTCCACGCCGAATTCATTCGTCAGTTCAATGGGCGCGATGTCGGTCAACTTGACGCCGCCTTGGGCGGCCATGGTCTTGGACAACTTCTGCCCACCGATCAAGAGCCACCCGTGCACGTGCACGTGCGAAGGAGGTGCCAGTCCGGCGGCCATGCACATCGCAGGCCACCAGACGCAGTGGAATCGAATGATCTCCTTGCCAATGAGGTGATTTGAGTAGGGCCACCACTTGGCCACCTCGGCGTCGTCGCGGCCGTAGCCAATGGCCGTCAGATAGTTGATGAGCGCGTCGTACCAGACGTAAAAGACGTGCTCGTCGTCCCAGGGCACCTTCACGCCCCACGAGATGGACGTGCGCGTGATCGAGATATCGCGCAGTCCCCCCTTGATGAACGAGTACGCCTCGTTGCGCTTCGTCTCGGGCGTCACGAACTCGGGATGCGCGTCGTAGTACTCGACAAGACGATCCTCGAAGGCGCTGAGCTTGAAGAACCAGTTCTCCTCCTGCATCTCGGTAAGCACGCTGCCGTGAATGGGACACCTGCCCTCGACGCTGGCCTCGATCGTGTAGTAGTCCTCACAGCTCACGCAGTAGAGGCCCTGGTAGAGGTCCTTGTAGATGTAGCCGTTCTCGTAGATCGTCGCGAGGAACTTCTGGACACTCTCGTGGTGGCGAGGCTCGGTGGTGCGCAAGAAGTCGTCGAAACTGATGTCGAGCGAGTCCCATGCGTCGCGAAAACGTTGCGAGGTCTGATCAGTCCAGTCCTGGGGGTCGTGGCCGTTCTTCTGCGCGGCGTCAAAGACCTTCTGTCCGTGTTCGTCGGTACCCGTGAGGAACTTCGTCTCGTCACCGAGCAGGCGGTGCCAACGCGCGAGAGCGTCGGCGTTCACGGTCGAGTAGGCGCTGCCGACGTGGGGAGCGTCGTTCGTGTAGTAGATCGGGGTGGTGATGTAGAAGCGACCCATCCGTCAAGGGTACTAACTCGTTACGGCGCCTCGGCTCGCAGTTCGAGCGCGATGCGATAGGCGTCGCGACGCGACGAACCCAACGAGTCGGTGACGTGGGTCACCGCATCGCGCACACTGACGCCGCTGGCCAATTGGTCCGCGAGCGCCGCGCGCACGATCGCCTCGTCGATCGCGGCGGGCGGCGCGGCCCCCTCGAGGACCACCACGACCTCGCCCACCACGTCGCGCGAGGCGAAGATCGCCGCCGCCTCCTCGAGCGTGGCACGCACGACCTCCTCGTGGATCTTGGTAATCTCGCGAGCGACCGCGACGCGACGCCGAGGAAAGTGATCCGCGAGTGCACCGAGCGTCCTCGCGAGGCGCTGAGGCGATTCGAAGAAGACGATCGTGCGCGTCTCGCTCGCCCACTGGGCGTAACGCTGTTCGCGCTCACCGCGTTTTCGCGCGACGAAGCCCTCCATGACGAACCGCTCGGTGTCCAACCCGCTCACGCTCAGGGCGGCGATGACCGCCGAGGGGCCAGGTGCCGTCGTGACCACCAGACCGGCGCCCGCCACCGCGGCGACGACCCGGTTTCCCGGATCGCTGATTCCGGGCGTTCCGGCGTCACTGATGAGCACGACGGTTTGGCCCGCGAGCACTCGCGCGACGACTGCGGCACACTGGGCCGCTTCATTGTGCTCGTGCAGCGACTGCAAACGCGACCGAACCGCGATGCCGTGGGCGCTGAAGAGCTTGCTGGAGTGGCGCGTGTCCTCGCAGTAGATCGCGTCGGCACTATCGAGCAGTTCGAGAGCTCGCCGCGAGATGTCGCCGAGATTGCCCAGCGGCGTCGCCACCACGACCAAGCGTCCAGGCCCTTCGCCACCGACCAGTTCCTGCACCGTGATCTCCTGTTTGGCTTTGTGAGTCGCTCACCTACTAACATTGAAACCTATGTCGAAGCGGACGGTGAAGCGCAAACTACGCGCAAAGAAGAAGGCCAACCACGGCAAGAAGCCGAACTGCGGTCGCGGCTAGGGCCCTAGAGCACACCGTCCCACGCGCAACCACGCTCGCGCAGCAGTGTCACCAGTTGCGTGGGCGTGTCACTGACAATTCCGTCCACGCCGAGTTCGACCAGTCGAATCATCTCGTCGAGGTCGTTGATGGTCCACACGTGCACGGCTAAGTCGCGACGGTGCGCCTCGCGCACGAAGACCTCGTCGACCACTGTCACGTCGCCGTAGGTCGCGGGTACCTGAAAGGCGACGACGGGTGGCACCACTGCCTCGCTCTCGGCGTGGATCGAGAAGAAGAACGCCGCCGTTTCCTCGGTCGCCGCCGAGGTCGCCACGTCGGGAGCGACACGACGAAAGGCCCCGATGGCGTCGTCGCGAAAGGAGGCGACGATGACCGACTCGGTCAATTCAAGACGTCGCAGCTCGTCGTAGAGGAGCTGCTCGTAGGGTTCGACCTCGGGTCCGGTGCGCTTGATATCGAGGTTGAGCAGTACGCCCGGAAACGTGATCGCGACCTCCTCGAGGGTCGCCACCGCGAAACCTCGGTCGGCGGGTGCCTTGCCCCGATGGACGTACTCGTGGTCCTCGTGGCCCGGACTCACCGCCTCGCCGGCGATCCACCAGTAGGCGTTGTCCATGTCGCGCAGTTCTTCCAGACGAAGCGAGGCGATTTCGCCGCGATGATTCGTCGTGCGGTCGACGGTCTCGTCGTGCGAGACGACGATGTGCCGGTCCTGGGTGGCGTGGACGTCCAGTTCGACGCCGGTCGCGCCGTGAGCGAGGGCTCGGCCAATGGCGAAGAGCGTTGACGAGGGACCCTCGAAGGCGCCACCCTGGTGGGCGTAGGCAATGACGCGGCGCGACGTCCACGCACTCACGCGCGCGAAAGACCCTGGGGATACAACTTCACTCGCATGCGATGTTCCATGTAGAACGCGAGTCCGGGCACGAAACCCGCCCCCATCATCAACACGACGTAGCCAAGGTGCAAGCGGGCCTTCAGGGCTAGTTGGAACGACATCACCAGGTAGATCGGATACAGGACCACGCCGTGGCCAATGCCCACCACGTCGACGAACCAGTGGATCTTCTTCCAAACGGAGAGATCGACGGTGTGCAAGAGCAAGGTCAGACAAAGGATGAGCAGCGTGGTACCGGTGACGAAGGACATGATCCGATACCGCTCAAAAGCCTTGAGCACTAGTGACCCCAGAGCTTCTTCTTGGGTTCGGTCGCGAGGTCAGCCAAGTGATCGTTGTAGGCCGCGAGCGTCGGGTCCTCGGGTTCCTCGCTGCGCGCGCGCGCCGCGCGCGCCTCGGCGCGCTTCTGCTCTTCGTACTCGCGGCGAGCGGCTTCCTGGTTCGCGGTCACCTTTTCCATGTTGAGCATGGCGTACCAACCAAGGACGCCCAAGACACCGAAGCATGGCCACTCAATCGCGTAGAGGAAACTCAGTGAGTTGCCGTTGACCGCCCGACTGACTTGCCACCAGGCAGCGACGGCGCACATCGAGACCCACAGCACCAAACACAGATGCAAGGTGATGGCCCGGCGAGAGAGATACTTCGACTTCACGATCCCATCCTACCGAAACTGAGAAAAAATTCATCTTCGCATAGAATCGCTGCATGCCCTCGATGATGATGCAGCGGTTCTCCTGGCACCACCTCGACCAGTGGCACTTCGGTGCGGTGGGCTTAGTTCTGTTGCTCGGGGCGGGTGCGACGTATTTTGTCGCCTCGAGGCGGGTGGCGCACTGGCCCCGATCGCGCGAGGTCTGGTTCTACGCTGGCCTGCTCATCACTTTTCTCGCGACACAATCGGTGCTCGGGGCTTATGACATGGAGTACTTCAGCGCCCACATGATCCAGCACCTCCTGCTGATCATGATCGCTGCGCCCATCTTCGCGCTCTCGGCGCCGCTCGATCTCGCCTACGAGGCCGGTGGTCAGCGTCTGCGCTCGATACTCGACGGACGGGTCATGAAAGTCGTCACCCACCCCCTGTTCGGTTTTGGGGCGTACTTCGTCTTCATCCCCGTCACGCACCTCACCAACCTCATGAACTTGATGATGGAACACGCCTGGATCCACCACCTCGAACAGATCGGTTTCCTCGTGGTGGGCTACTTGTTCTTTCGCGTCGCCTTCGGCCTCGAGCGGGGCGTCACGATCCATCCGGGACTGCGCCTGGTCTACGTGATGGCGGCGGTGCCCGTGGACACCTTCACGGGACTCGCACTCGTGATGTCCTCGCGCGATCCCTTCTCGAGTTACGCAATGATGGCCCCCGTGGGCTCGTCGCGGGCCTGGATCCTCTCGAACGTCCACCTGGGCGGGGCCATCATGTGGATCGGCGGTGACGCGCTCATGCTGCTCGCGTGCATCCCGATCGCGGTCGCGTGGGTGAAGTGGGAGACGGTGCGAACCCGCCAGCTTGACGCCCAGTTAGACGCCCAGGGCATCTAGTTGCCCACGACTACCTAAAGCAGTCCCGCCTCGAGGGCGAGGACCTCGAGGTCGCCCTCGGGGCGTGCGCCAAGGTGCGTAATAATCTCGCCCGCGCAGAGCGATCCCAACTGTGCGGCCTCGACCGGGTCCGCACCCAGCGCGAGCCCGTAGAGGAAGCCGCTGGCGAACATGTCGCCCGCCCCGTTCTGGTCGACGACGCGCTCCACTTCGTGAGCCGGTACGCGAACGACGCCGGTCATGGTCGCCACGTCGGCCCCCTGGGCCCCGCGCGTGATCGCCGCCAGGACGCCCAGTTCCTCGAGCGCCTCGAAGGCCTTGCCGAGCGTCGGGACCTGGAAGAGCGCGAGTATCTCAGTCTCGTTGGCGAGCAGGACGTCCACGTCACTCGTGACGAGGTCGAGGAAGTCGCGACGGTGCCGGTCCACACAGAACATGTCCGACAACGAGAGCGCGACCATCGAGTCGTGTTCGTGGGCGAAGTTCACGACCTTTCGGATGGCTTCTTTGGCGGGCGGCAAGTCGAACAGGTAGCCCTCGACGTAGGTGATCTCGCTGCGCGCGATGAGCTTCTCCTTGATGTCATCGACCCGTAACTGATTCGACGCGCCCAGGTACGTCGCCATCGTGCGCTGGGCGTCGTCGGTAATGAAGACGTGACAGCGACCCGTCGCGCCCTCGTCACTGCGCGCGATCGCGAGATCCAGTTCGACGCCCAGTGAGGCGAGGTCGTGGGTGAAACGCTGACCGAACTCGTCGTCGGCGACCTTGCCGATGTAGCCACAGGTACCGCCGAGCGCGGCGATGCCCGCAATCGAATTGGCGACCGAGCCGCCCGACATCTCAATCGTCGGACCCATGGCTTCGTAGAAGCGGCTGAGCTGGTCCTCGCCAATCAGCGCCATCGATGCCTTGACGAGACCCAGTTCGCGGAAGACCTCACTCGAGTCCCGCGTGATGATGTCGAGCATCGCGTTGCCGATGCCCGTGACCGCGAGCCGATTGGGACCGGGCTTTACTCGCAGGGACACGGGGGTTGGGGGAAATGCCACTTAGCGAGAGTAATCAATATTCACGTAAGGTAGCGACCTATGAGCACCGCGAACCCTTATCGCCTCGATCGCAACGTCGTACCCCACGCGTACCGTATCTTCCTCACGCCCGATCTCGACGCGGCCACCTTCGCGGGACGCGTCGAGATCGACGTCGACGTGGTGAGCGCGGCACCGTCGTTCACGCTGCACGCCATTGAACTGACCCTCGGGGCCGCCTCGCTCGCCAGTGGCGGGACGACCTTTCGCTCGCACGAACCGGTCCTCGATCCGACCTACGAGACCGCCACGTTCGTATTCGACGAATCGCTCCCCGCGGGACCCGCGACGATCGAAATCGCCTTCACGGGCGTCTTGAACGACCAGTTGCACGGCTTTTACCGCTCGACGTTCACCGACGCCCAGGGCGTCACCCACGCCATCGCCACGACGCAGTTCGAGCACTCCGACGCGCGCCGAGCCTTCCCGTGTTGGGACGAGCCCTCCTTCAAGGCCACCTACCAGATCAACCTCACGGTGCCGAGCCAACTTGCGGCGTACTCGAACAGTCCCGAGATCGCCAACACTGACCTCGGCAACGGCCAACGCACCGTGAGTTACGCGCCGACGATGAAGATGTCGACGTACCTCGTCGCCTTCATCGTGGGTCCCTTCGAGCAGACCGAGCCGCACGACGTCGACGGGACGCCGCTGCGAATCGTCTATCCCATCGGCAAGGGCCATCTCACTGACCTCGCACTCGAATCGGGGGCGTTCGCCCTGCGCTTCTTCAGCGACTACTTCGACATTCCCTACCCCGGCGACAAGCTCGACATGGTCGCGATCCCCGACTTTGCCTTTGGCGCCATGGAGAACCTCGGCTGCATCACGTATCGTGAGACCGCCCTGCTGGTCGACCCCGCGGGCGCGTCGCTCGCCGAGATGCAGCGCGTCGCCGAGGTCGTCGCCCACGAGATCGCCCACATGTGGTTCGGCGACCTGGTCACGATGGAATGGTGGGAGGGGATCTGGCTCAACGAGGCCTTCGCCACCTTCATGCAGGTCCTGTGTACCAACGCGTTTCGTCCGCAATGGAAGATGTGGGTGAGTTTCGGCGTCGACCGCGACGCGGCGCTGCAGATCGACGGCCTACACTCGACGCGACCCATTGAGTACGAGGTCATCTCGCCCGATGACACGCGCGGCATGTTCGACATCCTCACCTACGAAAAGGGCGGCTCGGTGCTGCGCATGCTCGAGCAGTACCTGGGCGAGGAGACGTTCCGCGACGGCATCCGCCACTACCTGGTAAAGCACAGTTACGCCAATACCGTCACGACCGACCTGTGGGACGCGCTCGAAGAGACGTCCGCCCAGCCGGTGCGTGCGATGATGAACACCTGGATCCTCCAGGGCGGCCACCCGCTGGTGACCCTCGACGCCGGAACGCTCAGCCAACAACCCTTCGCCTACGGCGAGGCGAAGGGTGACAGCGCGATCGGAGCGTCGTGGCTGGTGCCGGTCCTGACGCGATCGCTGGCCGGTGGACCGACGAACCGCCACCTACTGGCCAACACGCCGCTCTCGGTGCACGACGAGCTGCCAGTCGTGCTGAACGCCGGCGGATCGGGCGTGTTCCGTTCGCGCTACGGAACTCGCGAACTCGAGGCGCTGGCGAGTCACGTCGGCGAACTCGAAGAACTGGAGCGCGCGACGCTGCTCGCCGACAGTTGGGCGTCGCTACTCGCGGGTCAGATCTCCTGGGACGCCTTCGTCGCCAGTGCGCGGGGCCTCGGCGACCAGGACGAGCCCAATCCCTGGGGCACGGTGGCGGTCGCGGTGGACTACGCCCGGCGTGCCCTCGGCGCCGAGAAACTGCCCGCGCTCGCGACGCTCGTGCGCGAACTCTTCGGCCCCCAGTTCGCTCGTCTGGGCTGGGACGCGTCGCCCGGCGAGAGCGACCTGACGCCCCAACTGCGCGCCATTGTCCTGGGCGCGCTCGGCACCGTGGGCGGTGACGAGTCAATCCGCGCCGAGGCCGCGCGTCGCTTCGACGCGAACGACCTCGACGGTGATCTGGCGAGGACAATTCTTCGCATCGTCGCCGAACAGAACCGGCCCGGTGACTACGACACGTTCCTCAAACGCTACAAGGCGGCAACCACGCCCCAGGAGGAGCAGCGCTACCTCTGGGGACTGGGTGACTTCGCCGACGAGACGCTCGCCTTCAACGCCGCCGAGCGTTGTTATCGCGAGTTCCGCAACCAGGACGGGGCGATCGTGCTCGGCATCCTCTCGCGCAACGCGACGACGGGTCCCTCGGTCTGGCGATTCTTCACCAGTCGCTGGGAAGAGACCCTCGAGAAGTTCCCGGCGAACACGCTCTCGCGCCTCGCGCTCGGCATTCCTCTGTTCATCAAGGACCCGATCTTCGCCGACCAGGTGGCGGCTTTCCACGAGGGCCACCCACTCGCCGGTGAGCAGCGCACCGTCGAGCAGGCGATCGAGCGCATGCGAGTAGGACTCACCTTCGCCTCGGCGTTGCGCGCCCAGTTCTAGCGACCGTGAACGTCGGGGCGTTCCTGGGCGTCTTCGCCCTGATCTTCCTGCTCGAACTGCCCGACAAGACCATGGTCGCCATGATCGTGATGAGCACGCGGGCGCGTCCCTCGTCGATCGTGCTCGGCTCGTCGGCGGCCTTCGTGGTCCAGACCGCCATCGCGGTCAGCGCCGGCGGGTTGATCGCGCTGTTGCCGGTGCACGTGAAGGACATCGTCGTCGCCGTGCTCTTCCTCGGTGGCGCGGGCTACTTGCTCTTCGTCCCCGAACGAACCGTGAGCGCGGAGGGTGAACGTGAAGCCGCATCCGAACACGCGGCGTCGCGCGTGCGCGAGATCGGCACCGCCTTTGGCGTCATCTTTCTCGGCGAGTTCGGCGACCTGACCCAGATCCAGGCGGCGAACCTCTCGGCCAAGACCCACCGGCTCGTCGAGGTCTTCGCCGCCGCCTCGGTGGCGCTCGTGTGCGTCACGTTCGTCGCGGCCTACGGCGGCCAACTGCTCCAGCGTGTGATCCCGGTGGCGAAGATCCGCGTGCTCGGGGGACTCGTCTTCCTGGGACTGGGCGTCTACACCCTCGTGCAGTTGGCGACCTCGTGAGACGCGACGACCTGCTCGACTACGCCGAGACGGTCAAGGGCTTCATGCCGCGTGCCGAGGGACTCGCGCTCTATCGTGCGGCGCTCGGCCACGGCGCCGAGCACGCCACGTGGCTCGAGGTGGGCGCGTGGTGCGGCAAGTCCGCGGTCTACCTGGGTTGTGCGGCCGAAGAACGCGGGGCGGTACTGTACTCGCTCGACCACCATCACGGCAGCGAGGAGAACCAGGCCGGCTGGGAGCACTTCGACGCGTCGCTGGTGGACCCGGCGGACGGTCGACTCAACACGCTGCCGACCTGGCAGCGCACGATTGCCGAGGCGGGGCTTGAGGAGATTGTGATCGGTCTGGTCGGACCCTCGAGCGTGGTCGCGGCCCACTTCGCCCAACCGCTCGACGTGCTCTTCATCGACGGTGGTCACGGCCACGACGTCGCGTGGGCCGACTACGAAGCCTGGACCCCCAAGGTCGTGGCCCAGGGACTGCTCATGATCCACGACGTCTTCGAGGACCCGCGCGAGGGGGGTCGACCCCCCTACGAGATCTACCTCGCGGCCCTGTCGAGCGGCCGCTTCGAGGACGTCGCGCGCGAGGGAAGCCTGCGCGTACTGCGTCGCGTCTAGGAGCGCGTAAGTGGACAACCGGGCTCGGGCAGGTCCATCCACGAGCCGAGTTCACCGTGGCGAAAGATCCCCGACGCCCCCGACGAGGAACTGAGCGCGTCCGCGGCGAGAATGATCGCCGCCGCGGTGTACGAGGTCGTCTCGCGGTGCGGGAACGTCACCGCGTCGGGATAGGCCAGGCCCGTCCAGTAGGCGCCGTCTTCGCGGCGGTGCCGACGCGTGACGCTAAATAAATCGAGGGCTTGACTGGTCAGTCCCAGCGCGTCGAGCGCGAGCACGCACTCGGCCGTCTCGGCGGCGGTGACCCAGTCGTTGGTCGATACGCAACGCACGCCGTAACCGTCCATGACGTGGCGCTCCCAGCCGTCGGCGATTCGCTTCTCGCCCGCCGCGCCCTCGAGCGCACCGCAGAAGATCGGGTAGTACCAGTCCATCGCGAACTCGTTCTTCGGCGCGAAGGCCCCGGGGTGGTGAGCGACCGCGTGACCGAGTCGTCCCGCACACAACTCCCAGGTGGGCTTTTGGATCTCGAGACGCTCGCCCAACGCCACGCCACATCGCAACGAGTGAAAGATCGACGACGAGCCGGTGAGCAGCGAGTACGACTCCGGCCGTCCCACCGAGTCGAGCGACCAGCGAATCGTGCCGTCGTCGAGTTGCCATCGCAGCACGAAATCCAGGGCCCGCTCGACGCACGGCCAGACCTCGCGCGCGAAGTCCAAGTCGTCGGTCGCGAGCACGTAGTGCAAGACGCCAGACGCGACGTAGGCGCACACGTTGGTGTCCAGTCGCGCGTCCTTCACCGCGCCCGCGACGTAGTAGTTGAACCAGCTCCCGTCGCCCAGTTGGGTGTCCACGAGCCACCGGTAGGCCGCGCGAGCCTCGTCGAGAAAGCCCGTCACCGTGAGCGCCATCGCGGCTTCCACGTGGTTCCACGGGTCGCAGTGCCCGCCCTCGAACCAGGGAATCGCCCCGCTCGCCAGTTGCAAGCGCGCGACGTGGTTCGCGCTCCCCAGCAGTTCCTCGGCGCTCAGCAGTCCCGGGACCTCGGGCCGCGACGTGGTGGTGGTCACGGCTTGGCCACGTAGACAATGATCGATTTGCCGATCAGCGGCGCGAGGACCGCTTCGGCCCAGCGCGTAACGCGGGGGGCCTTCATGATGTCCCAGACGAGCAGGCGGTGGTAGTTCTTCACCCACCAGTTGTCCTCATTGGTCGTGCCGACCAGACACTTGATCCACCAGTAGGGACTGTGTAGTCCGTGCGCGTAGTGGTGACCCGTCACGCGCAGTCCCACCGACGAGAGGCGCTCTTCGAGTACCGAACGTCGGTAGATCCGGATATGACCGCCGGGCACGTTGTGGTACTCGTCGGACAGCGCCCAGTTGACTAGTTCGGGCAAGAAGCGCGGCACGGTGACCGCCATCGTGCCCCCGGGACGTAGTACTCGGTGGAACTCACCCATGGCCTCGAGGTCGCCCGGAATGTGTTCGAGCACTTCGGAGCAGATGACGCGGTCAAAACTCGCGTCGGGAAACGGCAGGTGTAGCGCGTCACCCTGCACGCAGGCGGTGTGCAGGTCCTGCGCGCGCAGTTCGCCCGCCTCGAGCATCGCGGCGAAGGTGGCGGCCACGCCGTCGACCTCGTCGCGACCCGCGTCCAGGGCCACCACGTTCGCCCCGCGTCGCGCCGCCTCGAAGGCGTGTCGACCAAAACCGCATCCCAGGTCGAGCACGGTGTCCCCGTCGCGCAGCCCCAGCTGGTCGTAGTTCGCGGTGAGCATCAGTCGAAGTCCATTGCGTCGGGTAGCGGCTGGTGGGCCAGTATGGCCTCGTAACAGGCGGCGGTGCCCCGGGCGGTCACCTGCCAGGTGAATCGTTCCATCACGCGCCGACGACCGTTGTCGCCCAGGCGCTGGCGCAGCGCCGGGTCGTCGAGCAGCGAGCGGATCGCTTCGACGAGGGCCTCGGGGTTGTTGGGCTCGACGAGCAGACCGGTCTCGCCGGTCGCACCCACGACCTCGGGCAAGGCGCCGCCGGTCGTCGCGACGACGGGCACCGCGCAGCTCATGGCCTCGATCGCGGGTAGCGAGAAGCCCTCGTAGAGGCTGGGCACGATTGCGACCTCGGCCTCGCCGTAGAGGCGCGCGAGCGCGTCGTCGCTCACCCCGGTGATCGTGGTGACGATGTCACCGAGACCGAGTCGCTCGATGCTTGAGGCGACGCGACCCTTGGCTTTGGGCTGACCAATGACGACCAGGTCGATCTCGCGCTCGGCGCGCAGTTTGGCGATCGCTTCTAAGAGCGGCACGAGACCCTTCATCGGCACGTCCGAACTCGAGGTCACCATGAGCCGACCCTTCTTCTTCACCACGTCGTCGTAGGGACGAAAGACGCTCGCGTCCACGCCCACGGGCACGACCGTGAGTCGGTCGAGCGGCACCTTCATCTGCGCATTGATGTCGACCTTGGAGTTGTGCGAGACCGTCAGCACCGCCGGCAGCTGTTTGACGACGCGAACCTGCATACGCAAGAAGCCGAACCAACGTCGCGTCGTGTAGCGCTTCCACGGCGTCTCGGCGTGGTCGAGCGCGATCGAACGGTCCACGGTGATCGGGTGGTGCAGGGTCTCGAGCAACGGCCATCCGCCACGGTGCAGCGCCAGGATCCCGGGCCCCATGCACTGGTTGTCGTGGATGATGTCAAAATCCCCGCGGCGCTGAGCGAGGATCTTCTTAATTCGCATCGAATAGGCGAGGGGCTCGCCGAAGCCCCCCGTCATCATCACGGCGAACTCCGCGACGTCGGCGAAGGACGTGAACTCCCGGCGCGCGGGTACGCGAAACGGATCGGGGTCGCGATAGAGGTCCAGACCCCGTACGGCGGTAAAACCCACGCCCTCGTCCAGTTCAGGCCAGGGCGGGCCGGAGAAGACCTCGACGCTGTGGCCCAGGTTCACGAGCTCGCGCGACAGGTGCCGGGTGTAGACCCCCTGGCCCCCGCATCGCGGATTTCCCCGGTAGATCAGGAAGGCGATGCGAAGTTTGCCCGGCTGGGCGGGTCGAGCGGGCACGTGGTCAGGAACGCTGATGGCCTTGGAGCGAGCCCACGAGGCCCTGGTTTCGGCGATCGTCTGGGCGAGGGAGCGGGGCACGGGTCAACTTTCGGGTTCGACAGAGTCCCCTATTCTCCCCTACTTTGTGCGACCGCACAAAACGGCTCACGACCCTACTCGCCAGTATGACTACGCTGGCCCGTTATGGACCTGACCTATCCCCCCGAAGCCGAATCCTTCCGACGCACGATCCGCGCCTGGCTCGAGGAGAATCTGCCCCCGGGGTGGTTCGAGCCGGGTTTTCACCAGAGCGAGGACGAGCGCAAAGAGTTCAACCGAACCTGGACCGAGAAGCTGTTCGCGGGCGGTTGGATCTGTGCGGGCTGGCCCGTCGAGTACGGCGGCAAGGGCCTGTCCCTGCTCGAGCAGGTCGTGCTCAACGAGGAGTTCGCCAGCGCGGGCGCGCCGATGCGTGCCGATTTCTTCGGCGACACCCTGGTGGGTCCGACGATCCTCCAGTGGGGCACCGAAGAGCAAAAGAAAGAGTTCATCCCGGGCATCTTGAACGGCACCATCGCCTGGTGTCAGGGGTTCTCCGAACCAGACTCCGGCTCAGACCTGGCGAGCTTGAAGACCACGGCCGTGCTCGATGGTGACGAGTGGGTCATCAACGGACAGAAGGTCT
>Ga0181516_10001292_pt1 | contig 19488 bp, 17 predicted proteins | sample PEATcosm2014_Bin_25_FD_121104 | JGI IMG/M metagenome (GOLD analysis project Ga0181516, IMG submission 121104) | Peatland microbial communities from MTU Mesocosm Facility, Houghton, MI, USA - PEATcosm2014_Bin01_10_metaG | ecosystem: Environmental > Terrestrial > Soil > Wetlands > Peat | place... | reverse complement strand
GCCAAATTCTTGCTGCCGACTCTGATGGTGAGGATAGACGCAGCTTTTAGTGAAAAACAGGAATCGCTTTGCGCGACGACAGCGTCGCGAAATTTAGGTTTAGTCCGATTCAAAAGCCCGCGAAGCGGACGACAGAAGGTAGCCCCTGGCGCAAGCCTGGGGTAAAGACGCGTCATGAAAGGGACCGCAGCCCGCGAAGCGCGCGAAAGAAGATTATCGCCAAAGGTACTTCTCCTCGAATTCGATGCCGTGTTTCTTGAGCAAAACCAGGAATTCTTCGCGGAAAGAAATGCGCCGGTGATGGTGCTCCTGGTCTTGAATATAGCGAATCACGGCGGCGCGGCCCGATTCGCTTACGCTGAATGCTCCGTATCCCCGTTGCCAGGCAAAGGCTCTCCGCTCGGGCCACTTCTGCTTGAGCCAACGGGACGAGTTGGTTTTGACTATGCGCAAACAGTCTGCAACGGCCATTTCGGCGGGAATATGGGTCAGAAGGTGTACATGATCGGAGGTTCCACCTACCGCGATGGGTGTCGCGCGCAACTCGCGCAAGATTCCCCCTATGTAAGCGTGAACATCGGAGCGAATGGCCTCGGACAGGAACGGCACGCGATCGAAAGTGGAAAAGACCGCGTGAATGAGCAAATCTGTGAATGTGTGCGACACTCTTTCGCCCCCCTCCCGGGGGCTGACTGAATTCTGAACCTTACCTCCCCAGGCTCGCGCCAGGGGCTACCGTCTTCTGCCCGCTTCGCGGGCAACCCGAAAGCGCTATTTCAAGTCGCCGCCCTTGCCGATGTCCATGGAGGGCGGGATGGGATTGTCCTCGTCGATGTAGGCCTCGGTGCATTGGTCGAGTGTGCCCTTGGCGGCGAGGATAAATTCGATGGCGTCGCGCGCCGCGCCGCGGCCGCCGCTGTTGGGAGTAACGTAGTGCGCCTCGGCCTTCACTCGCTCGCGCGCGTTCGCCGTGGCCACCGCGAATCCGCATTTGCGCATCACCGGCAGATCGATGGTGTCGTCGCCCACGTAAGCAATCTCGTCGAGCGTGACGCCTTCCTTCTCCATGATCTCGCGAACCGGTTTCATCTTGAAAGCCTGGCCCTGGTAGACGAATTCGAGCTTGAGATCGCGCGCGCGCATGGCTACGGTCTCGCTGATGCGCTTGGTAATGACGCCGCACTTCAGCCCTCCGATTCGCGCCAGAGAGATGCCTGCGCCGTCGTGCGCGTTGTAGCCCTTCACCTCAACCGTTTTTGTGCCCGAGCCGTCGGGGCCAATGGGAGCGGGAATCAGCCAGATGGTGCCATCGGTTAAGACGCCGTCAACGTCGAAAAGAATGATTTTGATCTTGCGGGCGCGGTCTTCCGCGGAAAGTGTCATGGTTTGATTCTAAACAGGGTCTCCCGGCTCGCCGGATCAGGAGAGACTTGCCGCGCCGGATGGGGAGAGAATAGAAGGATGGATCAGGTGCCTGGCCTGGAAGCGGAGGACTACTACTACGAAGGCCCGAACCTCGTCTTCACAGCGGCGTATCACCTCAAGCGTGGCTATTGCTGCGGCAACGGATGCCGGCACTGTCCCTATCCCACCGTTCCGGCCGACCCAGCGCCCTATTGCGAAGCACCGCCGCCGGCCGCCCCGCCAGCCGAAGACTGACCCGTCACAGGTTCTGTTGCCGGAGCGGCAGCGGCAGGCGGCTTTACCAGAACGGCGAAGCGTGGGAACGTGAAGCTGCCCGCGGCATCGTCAATCACATTCAACTGGCACAGATAGGAGCCGGGCTTGAGTCCCGCGAGAGGCACATCCAGCTCAACGGACACAGCGTCGCGGCCCTCCACGTTGACCGTCTTCGCCTGCACCACCGGAGTTTCGTAGACCTTGGTCGATCCCTGGATCAGTTCCAGGCTGCTCAGCAAATCGATCCCCGGCTTGGTTCCCTTGGGCGCATTCTCGGCAGGTTTTTCGCGCTCCGGCGCGTACACCTCATAGAGCAGATAGAGATGCTGATCCTGCCGGAAGACGTGGCTGATGTTGGGCACGTACTCCTGGCCGTTGCGCACCAAAGGGTCAACTTTTGGATCTTTCTTGTTACTGGGCTGACGCATTGCAGACAGAATGATCGAACTCATCTTGAGCCGGTCCTTCGGCGCCTTCTTCATATCCGGCAGTTCGATCTCGGCCAGGAACGAACCCATCTGTCCGGTCTGATTCTCGCGGACTACAAATTTCAACGTGTATTTGCCGGGCGGCAAGCTGAAGCCGGTGGTGTACTCAATGTTTTTCTGCCGCGCATTCTGGCTGGGATCGAGATTCAGCTTCACGGTCTCGCGCACGCGGCCGATAGGACGCTTCACCTCGTCGACCACCGCGCCGACAATGTCGAGCGTCGCCTTGTCCTTGTCGCCGCCCTTCACGAAGGGAATCTGGGAGCCGGGCACGATGAGCGAGACCGGAACGTAGTAGCGATTCTCGTCCAGCCGGAAGTACATCGCGTCGAGATAAATCGCCATGTCGGTGGCGGGCAGGTCGCTGGCAAGCTGATCCTGCAACTCCTGCTCGCGATCTTCGCGACCGGAGTGCTTGAAGTCCGCAGGTGCATAGTAGCCGGGGCGGTATTCAAGCTTGATGCCCGGCTTGTTGATCTTTACCGTCAGCTTGCGGTATTTGCCGTCACGCGCCGGGTTCGTCGAACGAAATCCGATGGCGTAAAAGGCAGACGTGTCTGCCTGCACCTTTGCGAAGGCGGGAGCGAAATCGTTTGAATCGAAGAACGCAGTCCCGCCGGTCTCTTTGCTCAGCGTGCCCATCACTTCCTGGCTGGCGAAGTTGGCGTTCATGTTGTTCGTCAGCGCGCTGCCGTTGTAGGCGCCGTTGCCACGCAAGCTGCCGGTGGAAGCATCGCCAAGCGGCCCAATCGCCTGCAGGCCACGTGTGTCCACGCTGTAGATGGCGAGATCCGCGCGCACCGCCGAGTTGATGGCCGCGCGCAGCGAAGCCTGGTTCTCGATGCCGTCGCGCGAGATGCCTCCAGAGAAATATAACAACGACTTCTTCTCGTTGATTTTTTCGAGAGACTTTGAGATGGCGCGCAGCGCAAACAACTCGCGATCTGTGTTCAGGTCGTTGTACTCGCTCTCGTCCGGCGTATAGTCCGTGGTGTCTTCCACCTGGTTAGAGTTTGCCGTTGCGCCCTGCGCAAATCCCTGACCCTCGGAGCCGTTGTAAACAGCCACTTCGTTGATAAGAGCCTGTTTGTCGGAGGTAAAATCCTGGTCAACATTGAGCGTGTCACCGAGCGAAACCAACGCAATCAGATCCGCGGGCTGCATCTTGGTCTTGAGAAAGAGCTGCGCTGCTACGACAGCGCGATCGAGATCTTCCGGCTGCATCGAGGTCAGGTCGAAGAACATCACGATCAGGCGGTGATTGCGCAGTTCCTCGGGCTTCGCCACAACCACGGCCTTGTTTCCGCTGGCGCTGTTTGTGCCCAGCGCCAGCCCGCTTACGGTCGCCTCCTTCAGAGGCTGGGCCATATCCACGCTTTCAAAGTCGAAGGTCTCAATGCGCTGCTGCTTCCCGGCCTCGTAAATGCTGAAGTCGCTCTGCTTGAGCCCCTTCACCACTTCGCCGGTCTTTGCATCGCGCGCGACAACGTTGGTCAGAACCAGTTCCCCGTTCATCTTGAGCACGAAGCCGCCCTGGGGCGTGTTCGACACCTGCGCATCTTGCGCGCGCGCGGGCGTCGTAGCCGGCAGCGCCAACGCCAGCACTGCCATTCCCACCCCGATCCGCTGCATCCAACCCGTCATGAATTCCCTCTCAGCAGAGACTCGCTAACTCCGCAAACACGCGCAAAGCGCGGCCAGCCCCGCCAACTCCGCTAGAACCTAAACCTCGCCGTGAACTGGAACTGCCGCATCTGTCCCACTGACGTGACCTCTCCGTATGTCGGCGTGCCGACGCTGGTGCCAACGCCCGCATACTGCACCGTGTTGAAGACGTTGTTCATCGTGGCGCGAAACTCCATACTGCGCGTGTCTCCCATTTGCACCGTCTTTGAAAGCGCCATATTGTTCTGCACTGTTCCCGGGCCTGTAATTGAGTTCCGCGACGCCGTTCCGTAGGCTCCAGCCGGCGTGGTGAATGCCGAAGTGTTGAACCAGTGCAGCAGCGATCCGCCTCCAGCGGTGATCGACGTGCCCGGCACACGGTCAGGACGCAACGTCCCCTGCGTGCCCTTCGCTACGTCGCTCGCGGCCGCCTGGTAGGTCGGCGTCAGCATGGTGCCGGTGGCAAATACAAATGTACCGGAAACCGAAAATCCCTCAAGAATGTGCGATGGCGTTCCGGTGGTAAACCAGAACTTGTCTTTCCCGAATGGCAGCTCGTAGAGGTAGTTTCCGCTCACCTTGTGACGCACGTCGAAGCTTGAATTCCCTTCCTCAGCGTCAATATCCTGCCAGTTCTGCGCAATCCCCGCGGCAGTGTCGATGGAATGCGAATACTGATAGTTTGCGCCCACGGAAAATCCGCCCGAGAGCCGCTTGTTCACCCGCACTGTTCCCGCGTTGAAGTGAGTCCAAGCCGCGGCTTCGTTGTAGGTAAACACGAGGTTGGCGGGATTGGTGCCGGGGCTGCTCGGCGTAGCGCGCGGAGCGATTCCAACGTTTTGATTGGAGCCCCGCGAACCGTTGTACCCGAGATTCATCACGACGCCCCAGGGCAGAGTCTTCTGAATATCGACGTTATAGACCTGCACATAGGGCAACTGGTAATGCGGATCCACGGCAAAGGTGCCGGTCGCATTCGACGCTGTTCCAAATCCATTCTGCAGCGTGAAGGGGCAGGAACTGGTCATCGCGCAAGCCGCGCTGGCCTTGCCTGCCGTACTGATCTGGGCGTTTTCATTGGTCTGCTCATCGATAAACGTGGGATCGTTGACCAGCGGCTGCCGAGCCATGGTCGAGGCGAAGCCTCCGTACTGACCCACGCTGAAATTCATTCCATAGCCGGCGCGGAAGACCATCTGCTTGACCTTCGGCACTCGCCAGGCCATGGAGAGCCGCGGCGCCCACGCCCAGCGGAACGGAAACACCAGCGACGCCGGAAGATTGCCCGCAGCAACGCCAACCCCGCCTGACTGCACCTCGTCAACTACCTGAAATTGAGTTGGGAAAGTCGAGCTGGTTGTTGCATTCGTGTCCACGAATCCAAGGTGACCGTACTTTTCCGTGTACGGCGCAAAGAACTCGTAGCGAACGCCGGCATTGAGCGTAACTCCGGCCTTCACGCGCCAGTCGTCCTGCGCGAATCCGTCGAAGACGTTGTCGCGCAGATAGGTTTTCGATTGAGCCACGTCAATCGAGGTGGATTGCGGCAGCCCGAGCAGCAGATCGGCAATCGGCGATCCGGTCGTCGGGTCCTGATTGGCGTCCTCGGTAAACAATCCGCTGAATGTGAAGTTCCCTGTAGCGTTCGAGCCGCCCAGAGTGTCGCGATGCACGCGCCGGTAGTCTCCGCCAAAGCGGAGATTGTGCTTGCCGTGAATCCAGCTCAGCACCTCGGAGAACGAGATGGTTTGAGAAACCGAGAAGCTCGGCTGCGTCTCCGGCAGCCCGGTGATGGTGCCCAGTGAGATAACGGGCACGCCGTAGTTCAGCGGAACATCGGCCGGGCGGCTGATGCCCAATGCCGTGGAAATATCGTCAGAGGTGTTGGTGTAGTAATTCGTCGTCTGGCTAAGGGAGCGATTCCAATTCGCGTTGAAGATGTTGGTCAGTTTCTTGTATCCCACCGTGTACCCGGCCTGCAGCGAATAATTATGCGAAGCGGTTTTGCCGCCCAGCACGGGAACATAGGGCACGGCGACCGAAGCCGAATCGGCCCAGTTCAAGTTGAGGTTGATGCTCTGCCGCAATCCCTGATTTTGATTTCTGCGCCCGCCTCCTCCGCCACCACCACGGCCACCGCCCGTGGGCAGCGTCGCGTTCTTGCCCAGGCTGCGGTTGTAACGCACGCCGGCCTGGGTTGAGTTCGTCTGGCCAGTGGTGAAAAGGAAATAATTGTATCGGCTGTTCGCTGTGCTGTTGGCCAGGTTGGGTTCCGGAAAATACTGGGTACATTTGTATGGGCTGTCGGAGGGGCAAAGGAGCGCATACGCTTGCGGCACGATGCGCCCATTTAATCCGCCGGGGATCATGTTATTGGGGAACGGTGCTCCGGTCAGCGGATCGTAGATCGTGGGCAATCCCGGCGCGGAAAAATCCCCATTCCGCTCCGCATCCGTGGGCACATTGGCGTAGTCCGTGACGGGGCTCGATTGGCGTGTGCCGCTCAACGTGAAAAAGATCGTGTCTTTTCCGCTGGGCTTGGTCAAGTGCGGAATATAGGGTGCGGTCATAAACGTGATGCCGAATCGGTTGCTGCCCGAGGGCGGTTGACCCTGGGTCTGACCATTCAGCGCGAAGGGTTGCGCGTTGATGGCCGAGTTGGTCCCAAACCAGAAGATTGCGCCATGAGGCTGGCCGGAATTGAAACCGCGAAAGTTGCCGCGTCCTCCGCCACCACCACCGCCTCTGCCGCCACCTCCGCCGAACCCGCCTCCACCACCAAACGGACCTCCCCCGCCCCCGAAAAGTCCGCCACCTCCTCCGCCAAACAGACCGCCGTTATCACCCGGCGACTGTCCACCGTTCTGTTGGCGGTACTGCTCCAACTGGTCGCGAATCTGGTCAATATTCTGGCCGGCCAGCGCGCTTACCTGTCCCTGCTGTCCGCTGATTGCCACCGAATCGCCACCAAAATCTGAGTTAGAGGCGACTGACGGCAACTCAGCGCCGCTTGCGCCCGCCGTACCGCTGCCGGTTTCGGTGTCAGCGCTTACCGAACTCATCAGGCTCAGGCTTTCGGGTCCCGCGCCTGCCGCCAACTGCTGCATCGCCTGCGCTGCCCCACCCTGCTGGCTCGCCTGACGCGATTCCTGCTGCGCTTGCGCCGCTGCCCGCGAAGCGAGCATCAGCGAGAATGTCACCGTTTGATCGTGGCTGGTTGCATTCAGAACCGCTTCCTGCGAACCCTGCGCAAACGCGGCAAACTGCGTTCGGATTACGTAGCGTCCATTTTGAGGAATGTTGAGCTGCCACGCTCCGGTGATGTCGGTGGTGGTTGAGTATTTCTTCCCCGTCAGCGTGTTCTGTGCCGTCACCGTAACGCCGGGCAAGGGAGTATTACCGCTCTTGACCACCCCGTGCAGCTTTCCGCCCGCAACCGGCATGGCAGAAGCCGCTGCGTCGGGCGGTGCCGGCGCCTGAGTGGCGGGCGGCTGCGCATTCGTTTGAGGCGTCGTGGTCTGCGGGGCTGTTTGCTGCGGAGCCATGCCTTGCGGAGAATGTCCAGAGCTAGCCGGCGCAGCAACTGGCGCCATCGGCACCTGACCCATTGCCGCCAGGCCGCATGTCACAAAGATTGCCACTGCACCCGCCAGCTTCAAGTCCACTCGCCGCATTCAGTCTCCCAGGCATTCCGGTCCTGTACTGAGTCTGACGGTCCACTCGGAGTGAAGGTTTACTGTTGCTCGCGTTCCTCGGCATTTCGTACCCTCAGGCATGGACGCTGCGCACACTACGCCTGGGTCAATTCTGCTCGATGAGCTATCCGCAGCTTCGGCTGAATTGACGATCGCTTCAGCGCGGGAACTCCTGCTTGAATACGGCCGCTTTGTAATCGCCCAGCCTGGCGCGGCCCGCTTCTGCTTCGGGTCGCTGGAGAAGGAAGCAGAACGGCTGCCGGATTCTTATCTCGAACAGGGCGGGGGCTGCATCGTTGCAAGTGTCGAGTTGCAACCCGCCGGGTTTGTCGCATGGCGCTCGCTTGCGCCCACCTCCGTGGTTCTGCCCGATGCATGGGAGATGAAACGGCTCTGGGTGCGCCCCGGCGCTCGGGGCCACTCCCTTGGCCGCATTCTGTCGCATGCCGTCCTGGACCGCGCAGCGGCCGTTCACCGCAGAGCCGTATATCTTGATACCGCTCCTGCTTCCATGGCAACCGCCCACAGGCTCTATCTCGACCTGGGCTTTGAACCCTGCGCCGCGTACAACGACAACCCAGTCGAAGGACTCGCGTATCTCGTGAAGTATCTGTGATCCCGATGCGCCGGCGTCAAGGCTGAGCCCCGCCTTCACCAAGGGTTCACAAATTCAGCCGATGTACTACTTTCGTTACTTGCATCTGGCGCAATTGGGCTTGCGTTCCCGTCTGCTCCGTGTTAACTCTTAAGTCAATAGTGTTTTGATTGCTACCACGAGAGTTAACTCGGTCAGCTTTCGGACAGGACGGCCCCATGAAAATTGGCACCACGATTCGCACTTACCGGTTGCAGAAGGGGCTGTCGCAGGGCGACATCGAAAAGAAAACCGGCCTGCTGCGCTGCTATCTTTCACGCGTGGAAAACGGCCACACTGTTCCCTCGCTCGATACGCTCTCAAAGATTGCGCTGGCGCTCGATCTCCCCATTGCCCATTTCTTCGCCGACGACTCCCTCGGACACCAATTCAACACTCAAAAGCTCTCTGACGAGGAGTTGCGCTTTCTCACCCAGATCCGCCGCTATTCGTCGAATTTGACTGACAGCGACCGCAAGCTTCTGCTTACCATGGTCAAGAAGTTTGCCGCGACAGCGGTTCGGTAGCGCGACGCTGAACCAGAGTCAGGCTCCCCACACTCGTCCGCGTCCCCGGTTCTTCATCTCATACATGCGCGCATCGGCCGCGCCAATCACCTTGTGCACCGTGGTTCCGTCAGCGGGCGCGGTTGCGAGACCCACGCTGGCGCTCACCTTCAGTACGAGGCCGCCTTTCATCCGCATCTCAGTCTCCATGAGAGCCTTGAGGAGCACTGATGCCTGCACCAGCGCTTCCTTCGCGTTGGTCTCCGGCATCAAGATCACAAACTCGTCGCCTCCGTACCGGAAGCACCAGTCCTTCTTCCGGCTCAGCTCCCGAAGCCGATGCGCGGTCTGGGCCAGCAGCTCGCTGCCCACCAGGTGGCCATGCGCATCGTTCACCAGCTTGAACCGGTCAAGGTCGAGAAATGCCAGGCTCACGGGCGTCTTCTTTCGCCGGCACCGCTCCAGTTCCCGGCCCAGCACATCGTAAAGATGGCGCATGTTGTAGAGGCCGGTTGTGTCGTCCGTAATGGTCAACTGCTGAATGCGCGCCACATCTCGCGAGTTCTCAATTGCGATGGCGGCGTGATCGGCGAGAATGTGCAGAAATGCGATGGTATAGTCCGTCATCTGATCGGCGCGCGGATTGAAGATTTCGATCGCCCCATGCGTTCCCTTGCGCCCGCGCAGCGGCAGCGCGATCACGGAACGAACGTTGCGCGGTCTGGCGCCTGCATCCGCCTGCACTCGCGGATCGTCCACGGCCTCCGGCACAATCAGCGTCTCGCCGTGCTCTACCACCCAGCCGCCGACGCCCTCGCCCACCTTCACCCGCAGGTCCTTAAGCGCCTCCTGCTCTCCGCCCGCGGCGATCGCATAGTAAAGCTCCTGTTTGTCCTGGTCCAGCATCAAGAGTGTCCACAGCTCGGCCTCCATCAGCCGTTCCATGTGCTCCAGAATTGTGCGAAGGATCGTATCCAGATCGAAACTCGAGTTCAGCGAGCGCGCCAGTTGGTGAAACACAAGCAGATCTGCGAGCGGGATACGTCCGTCCGTCTCGTTATTCATCTTTGGGCCCTTGGTTATGGGAAAACCTCGCACATTCTTGCACAACACTCACCATGCGCGAAACAACACTTAAGCGCTATTCCGGTGAATGCGTTCCCAATTTGAATATTCCCAATTTGAATTCGGCGTCCGGCCGCAACGCTCTCCGTCAGCCGCCGATATGCACCATCGAACGCGATGGTTTCAAAAAGTCCGGCTCCCCGATGTGATGCCGGGCTTCCTTACCTTGAACTGTACGGAAGATGTAATCGCGCAGTTCCGCGTCGCTCGCGCCGGCACGCAATCGGCCGTAGAGATCGTGCTCTACCTGCGAAAACAGGCAGGTGCGGATCTTGCCGTCGGAGGTGAGCCGTACCCGGCTGCACGCTCCGCAAAAAGCCTGCGTCACCGGCGCAATGATGCCGATCTCGCCTCGCCCGTCCTCAAAGCCGTAGCGCCGCGCCGTCTCGCTCGCCTCGCGCGGCGGCAACTCCCTTAGCGGCAGCACACACCCAATCCTCTCCACAATTTCCTTGAGCCCCACCACGATCTCCGGCGACCACAGCCGCCCTTCCTCCAGCGGCATGAACTCGATAAACCGCACCACCACGTCCTCTTCGCGCGCGAATCTGGCAAACCCTTCAATCTGGTTGTCGTTGAAGCCGCGCATGAGGACGCAATTGATCTTGAGCGGCGTCAGCCCCGATTGCCGCGCCGCGCGAATCCCGCCCAGCACCGTCTCAAAGCTTCCGGGAACCCGAGTGATCCGCTCAAACGTCGCCGCGTCCACGGCATCCATGCTCACCGTCACACGGCTCAGCCCCGCGGCCTTGAGCGGGCCGGCCAGCCCATCAAGCAAATGTCCATTGGTGGTCAGCGCAATGTCCAGAGCCTCGCCGGTTGTCGTCCGCAGCCGGGCGAGCTCGGTCACCAGTTCCACCACGCCCCGCCGCAGCAGCGGTTCGCCACCCGTCAGCCGGACTTTGGTGATTCCCAGGCCGACAAAGTTCCCGATGAGCCGCAGGTACTCGTCAATTCCAAGCTCGGGATACTGCGCACCCACCTCGCCTGTCCGGCAATAGACGCACTTGTAATTGCAGCGGTCGGTAATGGAGACGCGCAGATCGTGGATCACCCGGCCGTGGCTGTCGGTCAGCCTCGGAGTGCGGGTCAAAGCCGGATTGGCGGTAAGGGAAGGCGCGGCCATCGGTAAGACCTAGGCTATACCGTTTCGCGCCGCTTTGCTCTAGGGATCAGGCCGATCAGGATCGGGTCAATCGATTCGAGGTGTTCCTTTGCGCAGCACCATTCCCGTGATCCCGAAGACCACGATGATTCCGATAGCGACCGCAAAGTAGTAGGCCATTGGATGCGCCCACCCCGGCGAGTAGGTCAGATCTTGTCCAACCCACAGCAGCAGAACGGTGGCAATCACGGCAAATTGCCCGGCAATCACCAGGAAGGTATGCCCCAGGTCGCGCCGCTTGTCCAGCGCTTCAACTTGGTCGGGGGTCAAGTTGCGCTCTTCGGGGGGAAGCAGGGAATTTGCCACTCGTACTCTCCTATTCGGGGCCGCTGTCTCGCCTCCGGCCGGTCCAGTTACAACTTCAATTCAATCACATATCGCCGCGAAAGTGCCAGCACGACGCCAAGCCCGCCGGCCTACTCTTGGAGAAACGCCAGCGATTGCAACTGCGTAATCTCAAAGGGTTTTCGGCAGCGCACATTCGTGCAAGACAGTTTATCGTCGCGTCTTACCATGTATGACTGCGCTTTCGCGAATCGCGCCCGGTCCCGCTCGTCCGCGCCGCGCGGCAATTGTGCGCGCTTGCGCCGAACCACCCACGTCACCTTATACTCCGCCGCCTGCCCGCACTTGGGGCAGGTTATCGTGTGCGACCGCTGCTCCGTCGTCTCATTGAAAAAATCCCGCTCTTCCATCGCTCTCCGAGCCTCCGGGCCGTTCCCCATCGGCCAAATACCCCGCGTCCAAAACGCAAAACCCGGAAGGGCTTTCGCGTTGGGCGAATCTAATTCATACTCATACTTGCCGTGACGAAACGCAAGCCAACTCCGTTTTCCGCCACCAAAGCTGTCAAGGCCAATGCGCGCGAGCGCGTGGGCCAGCCGAAAGCTGCGCGCGTCGTCCAGTCCGAGCCCCGCACAGGCCGCCAGGCAAAATACAAGCGCAAGATTGAGGAAGTGATTCGACTGGAAGAGTAATTCTGGCAGTTTTACAAAAGGAGGAAAAATGGCAAAGGCAGTCGGCGTGGGCGGTATCTTCTTGAAAGCAAAAGACCCTGAGGCACTTTCCGCCTGGTACGCCCAGCACCTCGGCATCCCCGCCCAGGAAGGCGGCTCGCTGGCTTTCGACGGCCCTGAATCCACCGGCATGACCGTCTTCGCCCACTTCCCGCTCAACACCGGCTACTTTGGCGAAGGCCCCCAACAGTCCATGGTGAATTTTCGCGTCGACGATCTTGACCAGCTTCTCGCGCAGCTTGCCAAGGCCGGCGTTCGCATCGATCCCAAACGCGACGACTACCCCTACGGCCGCTTCGCCTGGATCTGGGATCCCGAAGGCAACCGCATCGAACTCTGGCAACCCCTGGCCGGCTCGTGAAAAAGAGAGATTTTTGGTTTTCTGTAAGACTGCCGCTTTACGCGCTGTAAGACTGTCTTACTGTCCGTAAGACACTGGAATCCGCGCGTCTTACGACGTCTTGCGCGCGTAAGACGTCTCCTTGAATCTTCGGCACCAATCTCTAAGTCGTTGATTATAAATAATTAAAAGTGGAAGTAAATGAACTCGCTGTAACTTCCGATGCGGCGAGCGGCAAGTGCTAGCAGCGCGCCGGCAATTAAAGCAGTTTTCCAGTTAATTCCGGCAAGAAGGAAGGACCAGCGCGCAGAACTCGGCGCCAGCGCGCGATAACCAGGTGAGTCCAGTCCGGGACGGAATCGCCTTAGAATTTGTTGGCTGTTTGGAGCGAAAACCGCCAGAGTCATTGCGACCAGAACAACGGTGAGATCGTTGAATGCGAAATGGGCAGCACTTAGAGGCAGGTGCAGGCTCGCTCCAATTCGATGTCCCATGCCAGTGTCGGGCAGCGCAACTCCGTGGATGCCAACCATCCCCGCCCATAGATTCAGAGACGTGGCAAGGCTTGGGCTCCTGAAGGGAACCCATGCGAAGACAACAAATAGAAATGTCAACAACCAGCCCAGCCGCGGACCCGGAAAGACAAAGCGGCTCTTGAAGCGGTCACGCCAAAGCTGCGCAAAAAACAGGACCACGCCGTGGAGTGTTCCCCAAATCAGGAACGTCCATCCGGCTCCGTGCCAGATACCGCCGATCACCATGGTGACCACCAGATTCAAATAGCGGCGAACCTTTCCATGCCGATTTCCGCCCAGCGGAATATAGATATAATCGCGAAGAAACCGCGAAAGCGAGATATGCCATCGACGCCAGAAATCGATAAGATCAAGAGACTTATAGGGAGAATTGAAGTTGATCGGCAGCCTGAGGCCAAACATCATCGAGATACCTATTGCCATGTCGGAGTAGCCGGAGAAGTCGAAGTAGATTTGAAAGGTATAACTCAATGCGGCAACCGATGAGTCGGCGAACGGCATCCGCACTCCGCTGGCGGCCGGACCCCATATGTTCGCCGCCGCCTGAGCGCAAGGGTCGGCAATCAGCACCTTCTTGGCCAGTCCTATGGCGAACATAACGAGCCCGGAAAAGATCGACACCCCCGGCGCTCTCAGCCGGGGCCGGAGAAACTGAGGCATCATCTCCTTGTGATGGATAATTGGGCCTGCGATCAGATGCGGGAAATAGGAGACAAAAAGAAAGTAGCGCGCGATGTTTCCCTCGGAGGCTTGAGTACGATACGTGTCCACAAGGTAAGCAATCTGAGTAAATGTGTAGAATGAGATTCCGAGCGGGAGAACAATGGAGCTGTGATGGCTGAGGTGGAGGAGCGCAGCAGTCTGGCTCACCAGGAAATTCGTGTATTTGAAATAGCCGAGAGCAAGCAAGTCACCCGCTAGCCCGGCGATGAGGATAAGTCGTGAAAGCTTCTGGCCCGAGCGCCTGATGCCGAGCCCGCAAAGGTAATTAAATAGGATTGAGACCGCGAGCAGAAACGGGTAAGTGGGCTCACCATAAAGAAGAAAGAAGTAAGACGCGAAGGCCAGAAACAGCATTGCCGCCGGGACATGACGCCTCACAATCAGCCAATACAGGATGACTGTGATCGGCAAGAAACCGAATAGAAAGGCTGTGGAATTGAAAAGCATTTAGTTCCCTCTAATCACCTGACGGAGATGCAGATTGTTGGTCCACCGCTTTCAACAGAGCGCTAACCCGTTCGGCAACCGCGCGGGCGCCTTTGGAACTCAGGTGCCCGCAGGCGCAGTAGCGATCGGAGAAATCGTCTGCGTGCATAGACTCAGTAAGATCGAGGAATTGGACGTTGGCCTGCTGAAGCAATTTGACATTCGATCGGATTTGCGCGCGCATTGCCTCAGCCAGCTTTAGGCTGAGGCTCTCAACGTCGTCGAAATCTACCGGCTCTAGCAAGATGATCAGGGTTTTGTGAGTGTCGATAGCTATTTGCTGGAGTTCTTTCAATCCCGAAATGTTCTCGTTGCGCACCGGGCGCGCAAGATAGGATTCCCAATAATAAGCTTCAATAAACTGACGATCATTACCTAGTGTTTCCGGGCAGCTCATCTCTTCCAGTTCACGGGTCAGATAGATATCCTTAATTCCATCGTAGTTGGGATAGTTCACATGGTTATAAGTGAATGGTGGCGAAAAGTTGGTATTAATCCCCCCCAGCAGAGGAACGCCGGCATGAGTTCTCTGCGTGAGAGAGTTATCGCCAAAAGCGGATGAGGCGGTTAGATAGAAAAACTCCTGCGTCTGCAGATCGGGCAAACTGAAGCTCTGGAACCTGGCAGGAACAAAGAGCACAACACTCGAAGCCTTCGAATGGCGTAGTGCGAAAGCCAGATAGTTCAGGCTCTCCGCCTCAGGCTGGCCCGGACTGGACACATCGATCACGCCGCGGCCCAGTTCATCGCGGATGAGCGCCGGAATCCTACGCTTGTCGCTGGCGCACCGCGACACATGGTCGACAACTGAATTGCCTGCAATGACAACGGAATCTCGTTGGCTGGAAAACAACAACCTAGCCGCATTGGACGCGACTGTAGATCCCGGAATAGGCGCCAGATAGACCAGGAAGAATATCAGCAGTAGAAGAACAGTGGCTCCAGCAGAGCCGCGGCGCAGCCTTTGCATTAACCACTTCTCCTGGCACTAACTCCACGTGGGAACGCTCAAGGGATTCGGTAACTTCTGAAACAGGAATGCAACCCCGTCGTTGGCCTAACCTCGACTCCACGCCGGAATCCGATTTCACGCCGGGTATTCAATCATAACCTTGCCGGCCTCGCCGGGCAAAGTGGAGAGATGTATGAGTTGAAGGCGTCCGCAAGCCCGGCCCGCGCCGGCTCTGCTAGTGCTGCACGCTGTAAGGTCCGGGCAGAACCGGCGCATCCGGCTGGGCCGGCTTGTCCGGCGTCACCGGCTTGGGGCTGTTAACTCCCGTCCGCTGGGAATAGATGCGAAACTGCACCAGCAGATCGAGCATGACCGGGACGGGCTTGCCGTCCTTTACCGCAGCCTCAAATTTTGCCTTGCGAATCGCATCGACAGCGTTCTCATCCAGGCCGAATCCGATTGGCCTCCCGACTGCGATCTCGACCGGTTTGCCGTCCCCGCCGATGACCGCGTGATAGAGAGCAGCGCCGGCCACTCCCGCTGCCTGGGCCCATTCGTTCGACTGCGGATCGAGGATCGAGACCAGCCGGGCCTTCTTATCCACCATATTCTGCCGCAACACCGCTGGATCCGACGGACGGTAATCGGTCTTTGCGGCGGCAGCCTGATAATAGAGCTTCCAGAAATCCGGCATCGCGGCCATCATCTTGTCGTCGAATCCACTGGCGAAGATTGTGTTCAGCGCGTCTTTGAGAAGCTTTGCCGCGTGCGCCGACGATCTGGTTGCGGTGACGCTGGTGGGATCGGCCGGCCGCTCGGATGCGGGCGCTTGCGCAATCTGCGCCTTCACCTGCTCGGCCTCAGTTGGCTCACCGGGCGCGGGCGAAGCGGGGGCGCTGCTGGCCGGAGCGCCGGCTGCTGCACCGGGCGAAGGCTGCGGCGCGGGGCCAGATACCGGGTGTTCCATGGGCTGGGCCTTCTGCTTGCTCGCTTTTCCCTTCGACTTTATCTCTTTCTCTTTCAACACAAGCTCGCGGTCGATGGTGATCCTCACCACCCTCTTTTTCGGCGTGATCTTGACGCGATCGACGGCGGTGGTTGGATCTTCGTAAGGTAACGCGCCCAAAAAGTGCAACCCGTAGCGCGCACCTTCCAACTCGAGCTTGTGTTTGGTGAGCTTCACCCTTTCGATTTCGATCCCGTTCAACGTATAGGACCCCTGCGGCGAGTGGCCGATCAGCTGTCCGCGCTCGTTGAAGGTGAGATTGTCATCCAGGTAGCCTCCGCGCAGGTAGAGCGGTTTGCCGACCAGGATCTGCCTGATCTCTTCTTCCGAAATCTCCCCAGCCTCCGCAGGCTCGGCCTTCGTAGCTGCTGTTTCCGCCGGCTTTGCCTCGGTCTTGGGCGCTTGCGCGTCGGCGGGCGTGATTGCATCCGTCGGCTGAGCGGAGGCGGGCTGACCGTGCTGCCGGGCTGGCTGGCTTTCCGCTGGAATGGGAGGCGGAGACTGTGCAAGCGCTTCCAGTGCGCAGCCGAGCGGCAAGGCAGCCAACAGAGCAAGCAGCAGGGCGGGGGCGGCAGACCGAGCGCAGAACGGAACGCAAGACCGTCCGCGAAGACACATCGACTTCCGAATCATTTGGGGCCTTTGAGGCTCACTTTATCAGGAATCCGATTGCGGCGTCGAAAAGAATTTCACTCGCTTTTCCGGGTCTTCCCAAGTCGCCAAAGAATTCTCCGGAACACGCCCAGAATGCGCCGCGTGTCGCGTTGATTCGGCGCCAATCGCCGCAACATCAGGCGAAGGTCATGCCGATTGGCGGCCTGCATCACTGAAGGGGAGTACCCGGCCGCGGTCATGGTTTCTTCGATGAGACGGGCCAACAGATCTAAATCCCCAGAAGCGGCAGCAGCCGGATTGCGCGAAGGTGCCACGGCAGGTATCGCTGAAGCTGTTCCCGGACCGGCGTACTCGATATTTGTAGAGAAAATCCTTGTCGCCAACTCATAGAGGCAAACAGCAACAGCCTGGCCCAAGTTCATGGACGGCTGGCGCGAATCGGTTGGAATCTCGACCATGAGGTGGCAATAGGACAGGTCGTCGCGGGTGAGGCCGTGCTTCTCCGGGCCAAAGACCATGGCGATGCGGCCAGAGCGGGCGAGCTCCTGCTGAACGAGCGGGGCCAGGTTCGGCAGCGGGACGACCGGCTGCTCCGCTTTGCGATAGGTGAGGGTGCCGGTGCCGATGACCAAGGTGCAGCCACGAACCGCCTCGCTCAGAGTCGAGGATTCTTTTGCGTCTTGAAGGAGTTCTTCGGCGTCGACGGCGGAGCGTGCCTCGCGCCAGTGTGGCTCGTACGGAGCAACAACCGTGAGGCGCGCAAAGCCGAAGTTGGCCATGGCTCTCGCAACCGCTCCGATATTGAGCGGATTGCGTGGCGAAACGAGTACTACTTCTATGTCTTGAATGTTGTTTTGGCGATCTATCTGCAAGAATTCATTGTAGAGCGGGCAACAAATTCGCGTGGTGAGAGTGAGTCCGTTCTGCTCCCAGCTTCAATCTTCTCTCGTATTCCAGTTTCCGACCTTTGCTTCTCCGGTCTCCATTTCCTCGTCTGAACCGGTCGAATCGGCCCAATTGATTGTCCCCAGCGAATCGTTCACCAGACCGTCTTCCGCGTTTTCGTCCATACAGATGAAGCCGCCCGGCATGGTATGAGTTGGCATGAGCTGATCATTCATGTGCACCTCCTGCGGGGTTAGATGCGGAAACGCGGTCCCCACTCATGCACGCGGACGTGAAAATCATGCGCCTCAAGAAGACCGGCTCGCGAGCAGACTTTGATCATGGTTCTCCCGATTGTCAATTGGCTTTGGGTGAAGCGGGCGGCGTTGCGGCAGCGGTGGCTGTGCGCAGCGGGATCTCGAGCGTACCCGCTTTACCGGAGTTCCAGTCGTAGACGCCGGTATCAAGAAAGTCGTCGGCGCCGGGAAGATCGATCTCCATGTGAACGGGAATGCCGGACTTCTGAACAGCGGCATATAGGTCCGGGTCCAGATGAATGCTCTGATTCCCGACAAGCCAATTCAGCGGATTGCCGTCCGGACCGAATGCCAGCAGCGCCAGCTTGATCTTTCCAGTGTGCATGCCGCTCGGCTCAAGCGCGAGCGCCAAATCGCCCGGCGGGATCATGAATTCAACGAAGTAGCGCGTTCTCGGGCCACTGAAGTTGGGGTTCATCCCGGCCAGCTTGTCGTCATTTTCAGGCTGGATCGTGGAGGGAACCACCTTTACTCGATAAAGAATGCCGGTAAGGCCGGGCATGCCGTGCTTCATTAATTGCCCCAGCGGATTGGAAGCCGCATCCGTTTCCGCCGGCAAGTTGTCGTCGGCGTTGTAGCCGCGACGGTAAGCCAGCTTGTACCTGCCCTGGGTGAGCTTTATCTCAATGTGGCGATACCTGCCGTCCATCTCTTTGTTTGCCGGTGTGTATACCAACGTGTAGAAATTTGACCCGTCGTCGATGGCGCGACTTAATGCCCCCGCCAGGTCGTTGGTGTTGTAGTAGGCTTTGCCACCGGTGTCGGAGGCGATGTTCTGCATGGCATACATGGTGTTCGCGCTGTCGGAAGACTCCGCCGCAGCGCCGGAATACATTTCCCTCCTGCTGTTGGGACCGCTGTCTTCGACATCGAACCTCTGTTCGCCCGCCAGGCCCTGGGTGTTCACCGGATAGACCGCAACGTTTGAAGCCGTGAGCAGATCCGCGGTCTGGCGAACTTGCTTCGAGTATCCCTGCAAGCTGCTTGTAGGAAGGCGCTGCGAGGCAATCGGAAAGATCGTCACCGGAAATGAACTGGAGAACCAGATAAGATTCTTTCGCCCAGGAATGCCGGAGAGATAGCGGGCAAGATAATTGAGGGCTTCAAGCGTCATAGCGGTACGGTCGCTCGACTGCATGTCGCTGAAGTCTCGTTGCGAATCCTCAACGGCTGCAATGCCCGAGGTAAAGCCTCCGGCCAGCATGATCATGGTCTGAATCTGTTCCGCATCGGCGGCGTCGTCGGTACGGGATCGCGACGCAGGATCTTTTTCCGCGGAGACGCCGCCCTTCTTGCCGTTCAGCGCCGCCTGAAGCACAGCAGTATCGGAGGTAAACCCCTGCACAAAGCGCAGCTTCGATCCCAACGTGAAGATAGCCACGCGCGTGCCGGGATGAATGTGTTTGATGAACTCAACAATCTGCTTGTGGACGAACATCTGGTCCGCTTTGGCGGTATTCAGGGTGTCGAGCAAAAGTACATTAACCGCGTCGCTGAGCGGGGCGGGTGGAACATTCGTGTAGACATCAGGTTGCATCGCAGGGAGCGGCGGAACGATGACCGGGGATGAAGGTTTGGAGGTGTGCTCTTCAAAGTAGTCGATGACCTGGGGCTTGCCGTCCTCCATGATCTGGAAGTCCTGTTTGTGCAGGTC
>Ga0181516_10001291_pt1 | contig 19502 bp, 18 predicted proteins | sample PEATcosm2014_Bin_25_FD_121104 | JGI IMG/M metagenome (GOLD analysis project Ga0181516, IMG submission 121104) | Peatland microbial communities from MTU Mesocosm Facility, Houghton, MI, USA - PEATcosm2014_Bin01_10_metaG | ecosystem: Environmental > Terrestrial > Soil > Wetlands > Peat | place... | reverse complement strand
CCGTCTGGCTGGGCCTGCAGTTGCGCGCCATCCTGTTTTTGCCCATCGGCGGCCTGTTTGCCTATGCCAACCCGGAGTCGCAGGAGAAGGCGAACGAGGGCGGCGCACAATTTGCCATGGCCCTGGCAGGCCCGCTGGCCAACTTGTCCGCCGCGCTGGTGCTCACCATGCTGTTTCTGGGCGCCACCCAAGACATCCGCCTCTTCGATCAGCCGCTCGTGACCGCAGGCTTTCTGCTGCGGGGCATGGTCTGGATGCAGGCCGGCTTGGCGATTCTGCACCTGCTGCCCGCCTATCCGCTGGACTGCGGCCGCTTGCTGCGCGGCCGTTTCGCCCGCGAACACGGCTTTGCTCCCACCGCCCGCATGTCGGCCAGCGTGGGCCAGGGACTGGCGCTGCTGGCCATGATCGGCGGCATGTTCCTGCATAACTACTGGTTGATCGTCGCCGGCTTCTTCATCATGATCGGCGCGCAGATCGAGGACCAGGGCGTCACCTTCCAGTCGGTTGTGGACACCGTGCAGATGCACGAGGTCATGCTCACCGACTTTGCCACGCTTTCTCCTTCCGATACCCTGGCCGACGCCCTGGTGCGCTGCGTTCACTCACTGCAGGAGGACTTTCCGGTGGTGCGCGGACCGGAACTGGTCGGCATTGTCTCGCGCCAGCGCATTGTCGACGCCTTGCGCAGCGAGGGCAACGGCTACGTGCAGTCGGTCATGTCGCGCGCCTTCCAGGTGGCGCGGCCTGAAGATACGCTGGGCACTACCATTCGCCGCCTCACCGCGGGCCGCGGCTTGGCCCTCATCCCGGTCACCGAAAGCGGGCGCGTAGTGGGCATTGTCAGCGTGCAAAACCTCATGAGCTCCATGTCGCTGCTGGCCGAGCAGCGCCGCATCGAGCGCCAGCAAGACGGAGACTGAGGTCGGCATGGCGCACGACCCGCTGAGCGCCCTTGCGCCCGGCCTTTACCTCGTAGCCACCCCAATCGGCAACCTGGGCGACATCACTTTCCGCGCCGTCGAGGTGCTGAAAGGCGCCGACCGCATTGCCTGCGAAGACACCCGCCAGACACAAAAGCTGCTAAACCACTTTGCCATCGCCACGCCCACAGTGAGCTGCCACCAGCACAACGAGCGGCAACGCTCGGCCGAGCTGATAGAGGCGCTGAAGGCGGGCGGGCGCATCGCGCTGGTCTCCGATGCAGGCATGCCCGGCATCAGCGACCCTGGCGGCTGGCTGGTTCCCCAGGCCATCGCAGCCGGTGTGCCGGTGTTTCCCGTCCCCGGCGCCAATGCCGCACTCAGCGCCCTCATCGCCTCCGGGCTGCCCACCGGCGAGTTTCACTTTATCGGCTTCTTGCCGGAGAAGGCCGGCGCTCGGCGGACTCGCCTGGAAGCCCTGGCCGCCGAGGCGCAGCGGGACTTGGCCGCCCGCACGCTTATCTTCTACGAGGCGCCCCACCGCATTCTGGAAACCCTGGCCGACCTTGAAGCCGTGTGGGGGCCTGAACTGCGCGTTGTGGTCGCGCGCGAACTTACCAAGATCCACGAGGAGTTTTTGCGGGCGACCGTGGCCGAAGCGCGCCGCGAATTGGCCGCCCGCGATCGCGTTCGCGGCGAGATTGTGCTGCTGGTGCTGGCTCCCGCGCAGGTTGAGGGCTCGCCCCCAACATCGGCGGTGCGCATCGCAGATCGCGTGGCGCTCATCCAGGCTGAAACCGGCGTCGATGAGAAGGATGCCCTGAAGCGCCTGGCCCGCGAACTTGGCCAATCGAAGAGCGACCTCTACCGCGAGTTGCAGCGCGAGCGGGCGCGCCGCCGGCCTTAAGGCGAAACGATAGCGGAACCAGAGTCGTGTATCCCGGAACCACAGTTCTCAAGTCGATGCGACCATCAGTGAGCGGCGACCTTGCACAAAGCTCAATAGGCCGCAGTGACTCTGGTTTCGCTTTAGTAGTGCTCCCAAACAACGAACCAGCGCTCATCGGGATTGGTTGACCTGATCGTCAAGCGGCCGTCCGGGGTGAAGGCGTACACGCGCGGAAGATCCTTGCCGACAAGTTGATCCCGCGTTACCGATGCCTGCACATGGTGCGTCAAGATGTGCTTCGCTTCATCCACTTCGTAACTTCCAAAAGAAGCCTCGTACCCGTCCCTCACATACTGGTTCGATTGGGCGTTTGCCTGGCTGGGGTACATGAGTTGCACTGACATGTGCCCGTCGCGGGTGTAGATGAGCATGCCTGTCGGCTGCGGCTCGCTGCTTGTTTTTCCGTCCGGCCCCGGCGACTCGATATGCACCAGGCGCCATGCGCCGATAAGCCTTGTGGCGTCGCTGCCGTTCTGGCTTTTTGCGGTTTGCGCTTGGCTGAAGCCAACCACTCCGATAACAGCCACCAACACAACACAATGAAGCGCCTTCACCTTCGTCTCCTTGTTCCGATTGCGCCTAGCCGGCCGGCCACTTGTTCGTGAAACTTTGGATTGCGCGCCGCGGTTACTGCTGCCAGGTTTGCGTTTTTGCGTCTCGACTCCTGCTTGCTGAGCGGACACCGCGGTTAGGTGGTACCGGTTGCGATCCACGCGACAGGCAAATACGCGACGGTCAAAGTGATTCTTCACGCTCGCCAGGTCACGCTGTGCTGATGTCACCGCATGACAAAGCCGCCATCCACCGAGATCGATTGCCCGGTCACATAACTTGCCGCATCGCTGCATAGCCACAGGACAACATCGGCGACCTCTTCGGCGCGGCCGTAGCGTCCCATCGGGACACTCTTCACCATGGCTTCGAGCGCCGAACCCTGGCCGCCGGCCACCATCCGTTCCGCCATCGGCGTCCAAATAAGCCCCGGACATACGGCGTTGATGCGAATGCCACGGGCCGCATATTCAAGCGCCGCGCTCTTCGTCAAGCCCAGCACGCCGTGTTTCGCGGCATGGTAGACGCCACGCTCGGCGCCGCCCAGGAGTCCACCGAGCGAAGAGCAATTGACGATTGCGCCGCTTGCCTGCCGGCGCATCTGTTGCAGTTCGAACTTCATTGAACTCCACACCCCGCGCAGATTGATCGCCATCACCCGGTCGTAGTCTTCGCGGGGAGAGTCCGCCGTCTCTGCCAGAACGTTTTGCACTCCGGCATTGTTATAGGCGGCATCCAGGCGCCCGAAAGCAGCCACAGTCTGCGCCACCATCGCTTCCACTTCGGCGTCGTTTGCTACGTCGCAACGAATGGCCAGTGCCTTGTGTCCCAGGGCCTTCAACTCTTCCGCCGCCAGTTGCACGGATTGTTCATTCCAGTCCGCCAGCGCAACCGATGCACCTGAAGCGGCAAAAGCTCTCGCCGCTGCCAACCCCAGTCCCGAGCCCGCGCCGGTCACCAGCGCGACCTTGTTCTCAAAGGAGATGTTCATTCGAGATCCTCACTCTTTGTTGCCGATGGAGCTACCGATTTGTCATCCGCTCAAGTTCTTCCGGATAGCGGCTGCCTTCGACCGCAGGCTGCGCCGTGATGCTTTCGAGTTCGTGTAGATCGTCCGCCGTCAGTTCCAGCGAAGCCGCGGCAATGTTCTCCTCAAGGCGCGCAAGCCTCGTGGTACCGGGAATGGGAACGATCCAGGGCCTCTGCGCCAACAGCCATGCCAGTGCAACCTGGGCCTGGGTCGCCCCCCGCTTGGCTGCGAATGCGGCAATCACATCCACAAATGCCAGGTTCGTTTTGCGCGCTTCCGGCGAAAAGCGCGGGTAGCTGCTGCGATTGTCGCCTTCGGGAAACTGCGTATCTTCCTTGATGGCCCCGGCCAGGAATCCCCTGCCCAGCGGGCTGAAGGGGACAAAGCCAATTCCGAGTTCTTCCAGGAGAGGCAGGATCTCCTCTTCCGGGCGCCTCCACCACAACGAATATTCGCTTTGCAGCGCAGTCACCGGCTGAACGGCGTGCGCACGGCGGATAGTTTCTGCCGCCGCCTCTGACAAGCCGAAATGCCTCACCTTGCCTTCCTGAATCAGGTCTTTCACCGCTCCTGCCACATCTTCAATTGGCACCTCGGGGTCGACCCGGTGCTGATACAGCAAATCGATCGTCTGCAGCCGCAGCCGCTTCAGCGATCCCTCCACGCTTTCCTTGATGTACGCCGGCCGGCTGTCGAGTCCGGGAGAAGACTTGCCGTGGGCATGCAGGCTGAAACCAAACTTGGTTGCGATCACCACTCGATCGCGCACCGGAGCCAGCCCCTCGCCGACAAGTTCCTCATTCAAGAATGGACCGTACACCTGGGCTGTATCGAAGAGGGTAATGCCGCGCTCCACCGCCGCATGCATCACCGCCATCATCTCCTGCCGGGTTCCGGGGACTGGGCCGTGGCCCTCGCTCATCCTCATGCAGCCCAGGCCGAGGGCGGATACTTCAAGACTGCTGCTTCCAAGTTTTCGCTTTTGCATCTTGTCTCCTTTGGCGCAAGTGCGCCGCGGCGTTCGTATTCGTCGAGTTTTAGAAGAACACCGAGTAACTGGTGGCGAATGTCAGCGCGTCCGCTACCCGCGGCGTAATGGCCGGGCCGTGAATGTAGCTCAGCCCCGCGCTCAAGTATTGCCCGGACCGCACGCGGAGAGAATAACTCCCAGTGACCGATGCCGAGTTGCGCCACACCGTCTTTCCATCGGCAACAAGCCCATCGGTAAAGTACTTGCTGTGCCCCGTATAGGAGGCAACGATCGATGCCATATCGGCTGGCCGCGTGCGGAACGGCGCCTTCTGGTAAAGCCGCGCCTCGTAGTAGCGATCGTACGGATTGAAGTGCGAATCCGCCGTCATGGCGGTCGCCCCCACGTACAGACCGTGTCCGGGCTGCTCTTCGTCCGGCTTGCGCAATTGGTAATCCATCAGCACAAACGTCGACGAATTGCCCGGCCTCGTCTTGCCGGTAGCCAAGTCCGTGTAGGCGGTGCTGTTGCGCATGTAGCCGGCGCGAACCCACGTGTCGTGCACTGTCTCGCTGGCCGTACGCTGGTATCCCGCCTCGCCAAACGACAACAACTTGTCGCCCGCCGGATCAAAGCGCATGCCGGTCGGATTGCGCTTTACCGCGGCGGGGCCGCCGGTCGGGTCGAGGCTTCGCTGCGCCATGCCTTTCACATAAGTGTGTCCCGGCCCGCCCAGGCGCAGGTTCAGGGAGGGCGCGGTCATCGGAAAATAGGAGAGTCCGAGTTCATAAGGCAGCACGGCATACACGCCCTGCGCTCCGGTAGCCGTCGATCCGCCAACCGTCAGCCCGATCACTTCGAGATTGTTGCCGATGTATCCCGCTTTGACCTCGACCCGCCGCGCGGCGAACGACTTATAAAGATAGGCGCCGTAAACCTGCAGCGCCTTTGGACCCGCTGGATCCCAACTCACCCAGTTCCACGCGCCGCAAATGTAGACCTGCGCGTGCTGCAAATGGAGTTGGCGAAGGTCCGAGGTCAGCGTCCAGTTGTGCATGATGCCGTAGAACTCGTGCTCGCCCACATAGATTTGATCCTTTGCGGGCACCGGCGACTGCAGCGCGTTTTGCGCATATTGTTCCTGCAGAATGCCTCGCAACGCCAGCCCCTGGCGCAAAAGCCCCTGCCGGAATTCGGAGTTGATATCGATCGGACTCTCCACAAAAGGAGGCATCGCGGTCTCCGCGCCGATCAGGTTCAAATCCTCAATCGAACGCGCGTCGCTCGCCACGGGTTCGGAAACAACCGGCGCCGGCTGCGCCTCCTGCGCATGCAACAATGCGGCGCTCAAGCCAACAGTGATCGCCCCAAAAACAACTCGCCGTACCTGGTCGCACACTTTCTGCACTTTCTTCTCCCGCAGTGTCAGCCTTCGCGTCCGGTGGCGCTCCCCGGAAGGGCATCTCCGCACCTCCGATGCTACGGAGAAGTGCATCTCCGCCGCTTTCCCGATCCTGCCGGTTTTTTGCCCGATTCTGTCTGAGCGGCAAGTTTTGTGCATGCAGGCAGCAACTTCGCAGTACCCTGGAATGGAGGAAGTCACCGGAGCCATGGCGAAACCGACAGAGAATTCAGCCGACGAGAATCGCGAAGCCATCGAGATGCGCAAGGAACTGGTCCGCAAGATTGCCCTGTGGGCCACATCGCTGGGAGAAAATCCCACCGCCGTTCCCGGCCTGGCGCTCTACCGCCGCGAGGGGCCGACCCCCTGCTTCCACGCCACCTACGAGCCCAGCCTCTCCGTCTTTGTGCAAGGCAAAAAGCGCGTCAACCTGGGTGGCACGGAATACAACTGCGATGGCGCGTCCTTTTTGCTCTCATCCATCGACGTGCCTGCGGTCGGCCAGATTGTAGAAGCCTCGGAACAGGTTCCGTTGCTCTCCATGTTTCTTCGCCTCGACATGGCCGGCGTGCGCGAGGTGATCGGCCGCGAAGACCTTCCCGAGCCGGAGACTCCGATTCGCACCCGCGGCATCGCTGTCGGCCAGACCACCGTCGGCCTGCTAAGCGCCTGCACACGGCTCATCGATATTCTCGACACGCCCGAAGACATTCCCTTTCTCAGCCATCTGATCCAGCGGGAGATCGTCTACCGCATCCTGCGCACGCCCCAGGGAGACCGCCTGCGCGCCATCGCCACCTCAGGCGACCTGAGCCACCGAACGGCAAGAGCGATCGCCTGGCTCAAGGACAACTATGCCAAGCCTCTGAAGATGGAAGAACTCGCATCGGTTGCAAGAATGGGCGTTTCCACCCTGCACCACCAGTTCCGCGGCCTCACGGCCATGAGCCCGCTGCAATACCAGAAGCAACTCCGGTTGCAGACCGCCCGGCAGCGGATGCTGATGGAAGGCATCGACGCCACCAGCGCCGCCTACGAAGTTGGCTATGAGAGTGTGAGCCAGTTCAACCGCGAGTACAGCCGCCACTTCGGCCAGCCGCCCATGCGCGACGTCAAGTCTCTGCGCACGAGCAAATTCGCGGTCATCGACGCGGCTTGACCTCCGGACGTCCGAGCGTTCCCGGTCCGTCATGCCACAAAATGAAAATGGCCTCTCGCTGAGAGGCCAAGCCGCGTCCAATCCATTTATTTTCTTGCTGATGCAATGGAGCCGAAAGTCGGACTTGAACCGACGACCTGCTGATTACGAATCAGCTGCTCTACCAACTGAGCTACTTCGGCCCGCTCCACAGATTGTATCGTTCGCCTCGCTGAACGTAAAGTAGGTGGGTAACTTGAGCGCCAGGCGCACTTCCTGCATCATTGCAGCAGAGGGACGAGCGGCATGCCGCAAACACTTGAACTTGCCTTCAGGATAGCCATTGTTTGGGTCGGCGGAATCCTTATCGCCGTTGCCGTGCATGCCATGTTGCCCGACCAATCCGGGGTGACGCTCTATGGCAAGCAGAGCACCCTGTTCGTTCCTTTCAGCCGCATCGGCTTCTGGACCTGCATCGTCGCCGCGGTGGTGGTCACGGTCCTGGTCGTCTTCCGCGCCATGCTCGCCGACATTGGCTGGCGCTCGTTGCGCTGAGGGTCCTGCATGCGCGACAGCCCGGAGACCCAATGGCGAAGTCTCACCCAGCTCTATGGCGAGATGGGCGAGATCGAACTGCGCGAGTTGGCAGCCCAGATGGACGATCTGACCGAGATGGCGCAATCTGTGCTGCGGGATGAGTTGCGCAAGCGGGGCCTTGACCGGCCGCTCGCGTCGACGAAAGCCATTCGCTTCGGATTGGCGCAGCCGGACACTGCGGGCAACCAACCGGACATCGCCGCGCCAGGCGAATGGGAGGCGGAGTTCACCTGGAAGACCCCGCTCTGCGATTGCGAGGACGGCGAGCATGCTTGGCAGATCGCCGAAGTTCTCCGCCGCGCCGGCATCGAAAGCTGGATCGAGGGTCCGCGGTCCTACTCGCACTGGGACCTGTGGAGTCCTCGCATCACCGTGGCCGCCGACCAGTTGGCAGAGGCGCGCGAGCTGATCTCCAAACCCATCCCGCAAGACATCGTCGAGCTGTCCCGCACGCCCGATCCGGTGTATCGACTGCCGGTCTGCCCGGGATGCGGCGCCGCGGAACCGGCCTTGGAAGGCAATGAACCCGCCAATTGTTGGCGTTGTGAATCCTGCGGCAAGGAATGGAGCGAATCGGCGGAGTTGGAAGAGTAGGAAACGGGGTCAGGCAGGTGCGAGGTGAACCCGGCAGGATTACCACTCCCTGCCAATCGGAAATGGTCCAAAAACGGAAAGAGCCGCCCGGCAACAGGGCAGCTCAATCCTCAGGGAGAATAGTTCCAACGGAGGCAAAACCATCGAAACTTTCTGGCTGCATAGTAGGGGCGGGGGGAGGGAGTGTCAAGGATAAATCGACGGCGAAATAAATAATTTATTTTCAATCACATGCAAATCCGCGCTGTTTTAAAACCGGCTAGCATCTTCGATTCTTGTTCGCCTTTTGACCTCGGGAAATTCCCCGTTTTTCGCCGGGTTATCTCGGGTTTCAACCTAGTTTTCCACAGGTTTCCCTCGAGGGTTACCCTTTGGATGCGCCCTCCTCAAGCTGCGGGCAAAACCAAACGTCAATCCCGCAAATTGAGACTGGTGAACTCTTCTTCGTACATGGACGATACCGGTTTTCCCCGGGCCATGCGGTAAAGGGCCCGCCCGCCGCCGAGAAAGAACCCGAGCAGAATTGCCGCAAACGACCCGATCAGCACCAGCTCTGTAATCCCGATCAGCAGTTGGCTGGTTTTTGAAACCTCCGACTGCATGGGCTGCGGAATCGAGGTCAGGTCGGTCTCAAAATGTACCGTGGCCAGCAGCTTGTGGCTTTCCTCCGGAATGGCGTCGCCGCTCATCAGGGCCACCAGGGGACCGCTACGGCGGACCTCGAGTGAGGCTGCATCGGAGTCCAGCAGCGGCTTGGGCCACGCCGGTTGGGCCTGCTTGCCGGCCTTGATGTAGGCGCGGATTCTTGTCTCCTGCGCCGCGGCCATCTGCGGCGTGGGATAGTCGATGAGCGTCAGGGTGGCTACCCCGGAGCGCAACGTGTAATTCGCCGTTGCCGTCTCTGCCCCGCGGTCGAAGCTGACGACGTCGGGAGGCAGCACCCCGCCCGATCCAACGTAGCCGGCCGGTCCTACAGCATAGTGGGTCGTCTGCCCGTCCATGTTGTCTCGGGGCAGATTGGCCAGGATGGGCGGCGCCAGGGCCTTCGAGCCGTCCGGGATCGGCAACATCTTCGCCACCTCGCGCAGTTCCGCTCCCGACATGGGACTGATGTGCGAAAAATTCGCGTCCACCATCGTGTTGCCAGCCCAGAACAGGACACGGTTGTGGAATGAAGCGGCTCCGGTGCCAATCTCTTCCCTGGGCCACCCCGTCTGGCGATAGAAGGTATACGCGCCGTAAGCTCCACTCGCGTCATGGAAGCGCAGAGCGTGCAGCGACAGCGTCTCGTTGCCGCGCTTGTAGTTGGCAAACGTGGCGTCGGTAAAGTCGTACTCCTTCAGGGCAGCGGCGTTGGCTGCGTCCGCCTGCGCCGGATCGGTCACCGTCTTGGCAGCTTCTGTGGATACCCACCCTGCAAAGTCTGCGGGCAGCAGCGGCTTGACCGCGGCAGGCTTCTCCGCCGTCATCGCGGTGGCGTTCGTCTTGGGGACAGACGATTTCACGGGCGCGGTTTGTGCTTCGGCCAAGGCCGCGCCGCCGGCAAATGCCCCCAGGCAAACAAAAAATGGGATCCAACGCATCGATAGACTCCGATCTTCAGGGTACACGCACTGCCCCTGTCTAGTTGGACACTGGGCAGCCGGGAAAGGTTCCTGCGCCCCGCTTGCGGGAAGCTGCTTCGCGCGCGTCCTACAATGAAGCCGTATGTCCACCACTGTTCGTTCGCACGCCAAAATCAACTTGGGCCTCGGTGTCGGCGCACCCCGCGCCGACGGCTTCCATGCTCTTGCCACCGTGTACCAAACCCTCGAACTCCACGATCTGGTGACTGTGACGGCCCGGCCGGCGGCGGAGACGGTTGTTCGACTCACGACGAATGACCTGCGCGTCCCCTGCGACCCGCGGAATACGGCGTGGAAGATGACGGCCCTGGCCTTGGAGACGCTCGGGCTGACGGCGGATGTCGAGATTCACATCGAAAAGCGCCTCCCGGTTCAGGGTGGACTGGGAGCTGGATCGGCGAACGCCGTGGCGGCACTGGTTGGGTTGGAGGCCGAACTGGGGATTGGAACCACGGGTCCTTTGACTTCGCCGCGTCCCGCTCAGAACGACGGTGCTCTGTGGGGAGCGAAAAGGCTGCAGATCGCCGCCCGGGTTGGCTCCGACGTGCCCCTCTTCCTCGTCGGCGGGGCCGTTCTGGGCCTCGATCGCGGCCAGGAAGTCTATCCCCTCCCCGACTTCGAACCTGTCTGGTGCGTCATTGCCACGCCGGAAATCGGCGTCTCCACTCCCCGGGCTTTTGCCGCCTGGGACGAGCTGTGCGCCACCGAGGGTTTGACCCCGGAGGCAAGTGCGGATAAACTGAATGAGTTGAGCCGCGCCTATGCCAGCGCCTTTGCGGGAGCAATTCCGGGAGGTCGGCAGGGAACAGGCTCCTCCGGTGTCCTCTCCAATGGCGAGGACCGGGCCGGACCACAAGAGTCCGCGCTTGTCCGCACCGGGATCAGTAGCTGGATCCAGAACGACTTTGAACGCGTCGTCTTTCCCCAGCATCCTTCCCTTCGCGAAATCAAGCGTCTTCTTGCGGCTTCGGACACTCCGGAGGCAGCCCTCCATGCTTCGCTGTCGGGGTCCGGTTCGGCGCTCTTCGGGTTGTACCTGGCCCGGGAGCATGCAGAGGCGGCCCGCGAACGTCTGCGGCCGGCCGGGGGGTCGAGCCATTTGACCCGCACCCTGCCGCGCTTAGCGTACTGGCGCGAGATGCTTCTGCCATAGCAGAATTGACAGCAGCTGCTGGTGCGAGAGAAACTCGCCAACGGCTGTTCCATGCTGGGCGATCGTCTAATGGTAGGACAGTGCCCTTTGGAGGCACTTGTCCAGGTTCGAATCCTGGTCGCCCAGCCAAAGATTTGTCAACGTGAAGTCCGTAAAACAGCCAAAGCCAACCAGCTTGGAGGTGTTCGGAATGGAAGTGGAAACTGTGACAGTAGCCAAGGACGATGTGCACGACGGGGGGCAATCCGCTGCCAAGGAAGCAGCCCAGTTTGCCGCCGCGGAAGCCGCTGCCAAGGCACGCGAGGCTAAACCAGCCGCGGAGCGCAAGCGGACCCGCAACCTGAGTGAAGACAAGCGCTTCAAGCTCTTTAGCGGAACGGCAAACCGGCCCCTGACTGAAGAGATCGGCCGCCACATCGGCGTCCCGGTAGGCGAAGCCAAAATCCAGCGCTTTGCCGATGGCGAGGTCTATTTCCAGCTACTTGAGAACGTTCGCGGCGTCGACGTTTTTGTGGTGCAGCCCACCTGCTATCCGGTGGACCAGCACCTGGTAGAGCTCCTTGTCATGATCGATGCCCTCAAGCGGGCCTCGGCGGCCAGAATCACCGTGGTGGTGCCCTACTACGGATACGCCCGCCAGGATCGCAAGGATCGCCCGCGCGTTGCCATCAGCGCCAAGCTCATCGCCGACCTGCTGACCACCGCCGGCGCCAATCGCGCCCTTTTCGTCGACCTGCACGCCGCCCAGATCCAGGGATTCTTTAACATTCCCGTCGATCATCTCTTTGCCAGCCCGGTGCTGGTGAGCTATTTCCGCGACCTCGCCCTGCCCAGGCTTACCGTGGTTTCTCCGGACGCCGGCGGCGTGGAGCGCGCGCGCTTCTTCGCGCAAAAAGTCGGAGCGCCGCTGGCCATTGTGGACAAGCGCCGCACCGACATGAACGTAACGGAAGTGATGAACGTCATCGGCGACGTAACCGGCCGCACCTGCCTCATCATCGACGACATTATCGACACCGCCGGAACCCTGGTGAAGACTGTCGATGCACTTTACCTCGCCGGTGCGGGGTCGGTTTACGCCTGCGCCAGCCACGCCGTGCTCTCGGGCCCGGCCATCGACCGCATCGCCGCATCGCGCCTTGAGCAACTGGTGGTAACCAACACCGTGCCCCTGCGCGAAGCGGCACAGAAGTTGCCCAAGATCAAGGTGCTCTCCATCGCCGGCCTGCTGGGCGCGGCCATTGAGAGCATCCACATGGAGACCAGCGTCAGTTCGCTGTTTTCGTAAGAGCAGCCGCTCGCTTTTAGCTTCTAGCTATTAGCTGGCGCGATGGAATCGCCGACCAGTGGATTGACTGCAGGTCGCGTCAGCAACAAGCAGCTAAAGGCCAAAAGCTAGAAGCTGCTTCTCAACAAAGGGAGCGGAACAACCCAGTTTGCAGCAACTGCCGCAGCTAGAAGCTGGTGGCTAGAAGCTAAGAGCTGTCTCCCGTGCCCGAATACAGAAACGAGAGACCGAAATGCCAGAAGTAGTCGTAGCCAAAGCCCGCGAGGGCAAGTTCAATAAAAATGCCGCCCGCCGCGTACGCGTTGCAGGCAAGATTCCCGCCGTTCTGTATGGCGCCGGCCATGAGCCGGTTGCCGTCGAGGTGGACCCCAAGCAGATCTCGCGCATTCTCTTCTCCGAGACCGGCCACAACACCATCTTCGACGTCGAAATCGGCGGACTTCCGTCGGCCAAGGCCATGATCGTCGACTGGCAGCGCGAGCCGCTGAAGGACCAGTTGATTCACATCGACCTGAAGCGCATCGCCCTCGACAAGACGCTGCACGTCAAGGTGCGCGTCAAGCTCACCGGCATTCCGGCGGGCGTCAAGAACTCCGGCGGCATCCTCGACCAGGTGCTGCGCGAAGTTGAAGTCGAGTGCCTCCCTGCGGACATTCCTGCCAGCATCGCCGCGGATGTCAGCAATCTGGAGCTCTTCCAGACGCTGCGCGTCAGCGATCTGCCGCACTCCGACAAGATCAGGTATCTCAACAACGAAGACGCGACCGTGGCCCACGTGGTCTCGATCCGCGAAGAAGCCCCGACAGCCGCCGAGGCCGAGGCAGCTGCCGCGGCCACCGCTGGCGCAGCCGGCGCCGCCCCTGGCGAGCCCGAAGTTGCCAAGAAGGGCAAGCCGGAAGACGCCGCAGCCAAAAAGCCCGAGGCGAAGAAGTAAGTCTTGTTCGAGGCAAGTGAATCCGGTGTTCGCAACAGTCCCGCCACCAGGCCGTTTTTGGTGGTGGGGCTGGGCAATCCCGGCTTGGAGTATTTGTGGACCCCCCACAACGCGGGGTTCATGGCCATCGATCGCATCGCCCAGCAAGAAGGGGTTGTGGTCCAAAACCGGCGCTGCCGGGCCGTTACCGCCGCCTGCCGTATTGCAGGGCGGCAGGTGATCCTGGCCAAGCCGGAGACATTCATGAACCTGAGCGGCGCCGCAGTGGCCGCCCTGGTTCGGGAGTTTGAAGCCGATCCGGCGCAGGACCTGCTCGTCATCTACGACGAACTCGACCTGACGCTGGGGACCTTCAAAATCAGGGAACGCGGTTCGCCGGCCGGTCACAACGGGGCCAAAAGCGTTACCGGCGCCCTGGGGGGCCAGGAGTGGTTGCGGCTCCGCATCGGGGTTGGGCCCGATCTGCCGCCGGAAGCATTGGCGGCGGGCGGCAGGCGCCCCGGCAAGGACTTTCTGCTTGCGCCCATGCGCAAGGCAGAGTTGACGGTACTGGACGAGGTATTGGACCGGGTGGCAACGGCCACGCGGCGCATCCTCGAAGTGGGACCGGCAGCGGCAATGAACGAGTTCAACCGTCGCGAGCGAAACAGCCCGGCGGAGGAGTAGTAAGGCAGGGATTAGGGACTAGGGAATAGGGACCAGGGAATAGGGAAATCGGCGCATCTCGCTGACCACTGTTCACTGACCACTGTCCACTGTTCACTGTCCACTGTGCACTGAGAGATGGCCGCTATGGTGTTTGCCGGCGGCAGTGGCTGGAGTCAACGGACTCCTGCGGAAAAGGAACTGAAATGTCCCGTGTCTATGAGGTTATGTTCATCCTTCGGCCCGATGTGACCGAAGAGGATGCCGATAAGCTGATCGCAGGTTTCTCCACCACCGTCACCAACGGCGGCGGCGTGGTCAAGACGGTCGAAAAGATGGGTCGGCGTAAGCTCGCCTACATGGTGCGCAAATTCAACGACGGCAACTATGTCCTGTTGACCATTGAGGCAGGCGGCCCGGTCGTGTTGGAACTCGAGCGCCGTCTCCGCGTCACCGAGCCGGTGATCAAGTTCATCACCGTGCGCATCGACGAGGAAGAGAAGCGCCTGGCCAAGGTCAAGGCCGCGCGCGGCGTTCGCCGCAAGATCGAACCCAGCGTCCCGGCCCCCGTAGCCGCGGCGCCTGTCGCGCCTGTCGTCCCGGCGGCTGCCCCGGTCGCTGCTGTGGCCGAAGCTGCCGAACCTGTCCAGGCCGCCGTCTAGGCGTCGTCAAGCATTTGCCGGCCCGCAGACGCGCGAGCGCCACCGGCTCCGGCCCGATCCAATTTTCTCAATGCGTAAGGTTACGTCTTGAGCGATCACGAGAGTGAAGAGGAAACACCATGGCTGAAGAAACTCAAGGAAAAGCGCCCGAGACGGGCGCATCGGCAGCACCCCAAGGCAGTTCGGACTCCGCTCCGAGCGCAGCACCAAGTTCCGGCTCCGGCCCACGTCCCGGTGGACGCCCCGGCGGACGTCCCGGCGGAGGCCCCGGCGGCCGCGGCAAGTTCTTCCGGCGCAAGAAGGTCTGCAAGTTCTGTACCGAGAAGATCGACGCGATTCCGTACCGCGATGTCCGCTTGCTGCAGGGGTTTGTGGCCGAGCGCGGCAAGATCGTGCCTCGCCGGCTCACCGGCGTTTGCACCACGCACCAGCGCCGCCTGACCCGCGCCATCAAGCAGGCCCGGAACATCGCCCTGCTGCCTTTTGCCACTCGGCACTAAACCCGGGTTCCCGTTGTGAACCTGCGCCGCGTCTAACCCTTTGGCAGTGAAGGGCGGCTTTGGCCGGACGCAAATGGCAGGAGACAACCGCCCGATGCCGATATAGAATCTTGTGCGGCGTACTCCGCAACCCGGGCCTGCATCTGTTGTTCAAACAGACAGGACGGCCAGCTTGAACCGCCGCCAGTACCAATGGAGAGTTCCAAATGGAAGTCATTTTGAAGGAAGACGTAGCCAATCTTGGCCACCGTGGAGATGTCGTCAAGGTGGCCGACGGCTACGGCCGCAATTTTCTGCTGCCCCGCAAGCTGGCGCTGCAAGCCACCCAGGTCAACAAGGACGTGGTTGAGCAGATGAAGACCTCTGCCGCTCGCCGCGCCGCCTCTGAGAAGGCGATTGCAGAAGAGTTGGCAATCAAGCTCACTCCGGTTGTTCTCAGCTTTACCCGCAAGTCGGGCGAGAACGGTCACCTCTTCGGTTCGGTTACCTCGGCTGACATCGCTGCCGCCCTCGAAACCAAGGGCTTCGAAGTCGATCGGCGCAAGATCCAGGTGGAAGAGCCGCTGAAAAGCGTTGGCGAATTTGCCGTGGCCATCAAGCTCTACCGCGAAGTCACCGCCCACATTTCCGTCAAGGTAGTGGCCGAGGCCGTTGAAGAGGCCCCAGCCGCCGAGGCGGTCGAGCCGGCTGCCGTAGCCGAGTAACTCAACCTTTCCTGAACTCACCCTGCCGCCTCTCGATCCATCGAGGGGCGGAAGTGTGTCCGGCCATGTCGTATCCACGCACCCGTCCCGCTCTCGCTCCTCCCCTGGCAGGCTGCGGAAAGACTCAGTTCGGCCACCGCTTTGAATGCGCGCGATTTCAGCCGTGCCGTTAAGCCCAGCAAAATGAGGGGGCTTTAGTGTCCGCGTGAGAACTCGATCTTGAGGCTCACCTGCTGACTCGCTATGCCGCGAAGCGGCGCTAACTTGCTGATTTTAAACAGAACCAGATCTTACTCAATGTCACCCGCCTCGCTGGTTGGCGATCCGAACATTGTTCTCACGCAGGCTCTTTAGCCCCTGAGGGACGCCCTTCCGGAAATCTTTCCGATAAATCGCGCCTTTGTCCGCAGCCTGCTGGCGCCGTCGCATAGAGTTTTGCCGATCAATTCGAACATTCTGCTAATTTGAATCCAGGTCCGGAGCAGACAAACATCAGTCAGATATTCACGGCGGGTAATGCCCAATCAGCTATGGGTGCAGTAAAGTATTCTTAACGTTTTTCCTGTTTTGAAGATAAAGAGAGTCGGAGAAATATAAGAAAACAAATTAGTTGTTCTCGCACAAAGGGGCAAAAACACAAATTTGCCCCGTTTTTGGCTGTGAAACTGTGAAACTGTGGCCGAGTCGACCTTCGTTCATGCCACTGCGTTCTCTCCTCCGCACACCCTCAACCAACGCCCCTCGCATTTGATAAACTCCTAGGCAAGCCTGTGTTCGACCCCGTCCTCTTCCCCTAGTCGGATCGTGGAGTGAACAAATGCCAATCAAATTGACCGTAAATAACGTGCCCGCGTCGGTAGACGTTGCCCCCGACACGCCCCTGCTCTGGGTGCTCCGCGACGTTCTCGATCTGAAGGGCGCCAAGTATGGCTGCGGTATGGGCCTTTGCGGCGCCTGTACGGTGCTGATCGACGGCCATGCCGTACGCTCCTGCATGACCCAGGTGGGTTCCGTCGGCAGCCAGGCGATCACCACCATCGAGGGCCTTTCGCCCGACGGCCTGCATCCGGTGCAAGTAGCCTGGGAGGCGATCGACGTGCCGCAGTGCGGCTACTGCCAGGCTGGCCAGATCATGTCCGCCGCTGCTCTGCTGCAACGAACGCCGCATCCCACCGACGCCGAAATCGACACGGCCATGAGCGGCAACCTTTGCCGCTGCGGAACATACACGCGCATCCGCCAGGCCATTCACGAAGCGGCACAAGCCGCCCCCGCTGCCCAACCCAGATAAAGGAGGGCCTTCATGCAAATGAATCGCAGATCGTTTCTGCAGTTGACGGCCCTTGCAGGCGGCGGCTTCGCATTGGACCTGTATCGTTCACCCCTTGCCCTGGCACAGAATGAGCCGCCGCCCGACTTGAAGCCGCAAGCCTTCATCCATATCGCGCCCACCGGGGTCGTCACCATCATGGCCCGCGCCTCGGAGTCCGGCCAGGGCATGCGCAGCATGCTGCCCATGCTCATCGCCGAAGAGTTGGACGTGGAGTGGAAGGACGTCCGCATTCAGCAGGCCGACCTGAACGAGAAGATCTATGGCCGGCAGTTCTCTGGCGGCTCCGCCAACACACCGCTGGGCTGGGAGCCAATGCGCCGCGTGGGCGCCGCCGGCCGCCTGTTGCTGGTGACGGCTGCCGCGCAAACCTGGGGCGTGCCCGCCGAGGAGTGCACCACGAAGGCTGGCCGCGTACTGCACGCCGCCTCCAGCAAATCCGCCGGCTACGGGGAACTGGCCGACAAGGCCGCCGCGCTGCCCGCACCCGCGCTCAGCAGCGTCAAGCTCAAGGATCCCAAGGACTACCGCATCATCGGCCACTCGCAAACCGGCGTCGACACGCACTCCATTGTCACTGGCAAGCCGCTCTTCGGCATCGACGTGCAACTGCCGGGCATGCTGTACGCGGCCATCGAGAAGGCGCCGGTCTTCGCAGGCAAGGTCAAGAGCGCCAATACCGACCAGATCAAGACGCTGCCGGGCGTGCGTCACGTGCTGACAATCGACGGGGGCATTACGCCTGCGGCCTATACGCCCTGGGAACCGGGCATGGAACCCGGCGTTGCCATCGTAGCCGACACCTGGTGGCAGGCACAGCAGGCCCGCAAACAGCTCAAGGTGGACTGGGACCTGGGTCCCGCGGCTAGCCAAACTACCGATGGATTTGCCGCGAAGGCTGCCGATCTGCTCAAGGCGCGGCCCCAAACAACCCTGCACAAGTATGGAGATGTGGACGCCGCGCTCAAGTCCTCCGCCAAGACGGTTGAGGCCACCTACCAGTACCCTTTCATTGCCCACGTGACGATGGAGCCGCAGGGCGCCACCGCGCACTGGAAAGACGGCAAGCTGGAGATGTGGTCCACCAGCACGCTGCCGGCGGACGGCGTTGCCCTGGTAGCCAAGACGCTCGGCATTCAGACCAGCGACATCGCTACGCACATGGTGCGCTCCGGTGGCAGCTTCGGCCGCCGTCTGCAGAACGACTACCTGGTGGAGGCGGCGTGGATCGCCAAACAAATCGGTGTTCCGGTCAAGTTGCTCTGGTCCCGCGAAGACGACGTCGCCCACGATCCCTTCCGTCCCGGCGGAACGGTCGGCCTGCAAGGCGGCATCGATGCGGCGGGTAAGATCACCGCCTGGCGTCATCACTTCGTAACTTTTGGCGACGACAAGCACAACACATCCGGCGGCGGCATTGGCCAGGACACTTATCCGGCAGGTTTTCCCCCGGCCTACGCTCTTTTCACCTCTGCCCAGCCCCTGATGCTGCGCACTGGAGCCCTGCGCGCTCCCGGCGACAACGCTTACTGCTGGGTGGCGCAGTCCTTTCTCGACGAGTTGGCCCATGCCGCCGGACGCGACCCGCTCGACTTCCAGCTCGACCTGCTCAGCAACAACAAGAAGCCCTGGTCCTCGGGCGAACATGACGCGGTCGGCGACCATGAGCCAAGCGGTCAAGAGGTGCTGATCCCTGAGCGGTTCAAAGGTGTGCTGCAGATGGTTGCCGAAAAGTCCAACTGGGCCAAACGCGGCACGCAAACGGGCCGCGGCATGGGCATTGCCGCATGGTTCTGTCACCGGGGGTACTTTGCCGAGGTGGCCGAGGTCAGCGTCAACGCGCAAAACAAAGTCACGGTGCATAACGTGTGGGCCGTTGGCGATGTGGGCAGCCAGATTATCAATCCCAACGCTGCAGAGAGCATGGCGCAAGGCGGCATCATGGAAGGCATGGGCCATCTGGCGCAGGAAATCACCCTCGAAGAGGGCAAGGTGGAGCAATCCAACTTCCACAACCATCCACTGATGCGCATGCGCCAGGTGCCCAAAATCGAGGTTTATTGGCGCAAGACCGACTATGCCCCCACCGGCCTGGGCGAGCCGACCTTGCCGCCGATCTTGCCTGCCGTGACCAATGCGATTTTTGCGGCAACCGGAAAGCGGATTCGCACATTGCCTTTGCAGCGCAGCGGATTCAGTTGGGCCTGAGAAATCTGAAGCGCGCCCGCTCTCTAACTCAGGGCGCGCAGGTTCTTCCGCAGTTCTTCTGGGCCGGTGATCCTCCGCTCAACCTCATCGTGCGTTTCCTTCCACACCGGTGTCGCTTGGACCAGCAGCAAGGTTCCCTTGGCCGTCAGTTTCAACACGCGGGTCCGGCGGTCCGACGGGTGTGGGCATACTTTCACCAGGCCGCGCCGTTCGAGGGGCTTCAGCGCGGCCGTCAGCGTGGTTCGATCCATGGCAAGCAGGGCGGCGACGGGCGCCATGGCCGGTGCTTCCGGTCGAT
>Ga0181516_10001290_pt1 | contig 19516 bp, 17 predicted proteins | sample PEATcosm2014_Bin_25_FD_121104 | JGI IMG/M metagenome (GOLD analysis project Ga0181516, IMG submission 121104) | Peatland microbial communities from MTU Mesocosm Facility, Houghton, MI, USA - PEATcosm2014_Bin01_10_metaG | ecosystem: Environmental > Terrestrial > Soil > Wetlands > Peat | place... | reverse complement strand
GGCCCGCTCGTAATTTTCAGACAGGCTTTTAAGTGTAAAAATGCCCGAGCTCCTTCAACGATGCGTAGTCCTGGGTACGTGCCTTTGAGGGGCGCCCGAGGATGACGTGGTCCAGCACCTCGATTTTCAGCAATTGTCCGGCGCGGATGAGGTCGCGCGTCACCTTGATGTCCGCCTCCGAAGGCGAGGGGTCGCCGCTCGGATGATTGTGCACCAGCACGATGGCGGCCGCGCCGGCGGCGATGGCGGATTTGAAGACCTCGCGCGGATGCACGAGGATGGTGTCGAGGGTTCCCTGGGTGATTTGCTCGACGCGGATCAATTTGCGCCGGGTGTTGAGCAGCACGACCGAAAAGAATTCGACCTCATGCACGCGGTTCTCTTCGCGCAGCATCAAGGCGATGGCGGCGGGGTTGTCGAGCACCGGCGATTCGCGCTGGAGTTCGGCGGCCATCTTGCGCGCCAGGGTGAAGGCGGCCACCAGCGTGACGGCCTTGTCGCGGCCGATGCCCTTGATTTGCCGCAAATCCGCCAGGCTGGCGCGCGAAAGATTGTCCAGGGTTGCGAATTTCTGGAGCACTTGCTCGGCCACCTGGATGGCGGAAGCCCCCTTCATGCCGGTGCGGAGCAGGATGGCGATTAGTTCCGAGTGTTTGAGCGCGTCCGCGCCGTGTTCAACCAGCCGCTCGCGGGGTTTTTCACTGTCGGGCAAATCCTTGATGCGGATGCTGGCGGTCATGACCGCGCCATTAAACACAAGGCGCAGGGAAAACGAAGCGAAAACGGAACGCCCGGTCAGCCGACAAACTTTTTCGCGGCGATGGTGGCGTTGTGGCCGCCGAAGCCGAACGAGTTGTTCAGGACGGCGTTGACGGTCATTTCGCGGGCGGTGTTGGGGACGTAATCCAGATCGCACTCGGGATCGGGATGTTCGTAATTGATCGTGGGCGGGACGATATTCGCCTGGATGGCCTTGGCGCAGACCGCCATTTCCACCGCGCCCGCCGCGCCCAGCATGTGACCGGTCGCGCCCTTGGTGGAACTGACGGCGATCTTCCGCGCATGATGGCCGAAAACGGTTTTAATGGCCTGGGTTTCGCAGATGTCGCCCTGAGGAGTGGAAGTCCCGTGGGCGTTGATGTAAGAAATGTCCGAAGCGTGCAACCCGGCATTGCGCAGCGCCATCTTCATGCAACGGGCGGCGCCTTCGCCTTCGGGCGCGGGCGAGGTGATGTGGCTGGCGTCCGCGGTGTTGCCGTAACCGACAATTTCACAATAAATCTTGGCGCCGCGGGCCTTGGCATGTTCGAGGTCCTCCAGCAGGAGGATGCCCGCGCCCTCGCCCATGACGAAGCCGTCGCGTTCCTTGTCGAACGGCCGCGAGGCGTGCTGGGGGTCGTCGTTGCGCGTGCTCATGGCGCGCATGGCGCAGAAACCGCCGATGCCCATGGGCACGATGGTCGCCTCGGTGCCGCCGGCGAAGATGGCCTTGGCATCGCCCATTTTAATCGTGCGCCAGGCCTCGCCGATGGCATGCGTCGAAGTCGCGCACGCCGAGCAGGTGGCAAAATTGGGGCCGCGAAGCTTGTAATACATCGAGAACAGGCCGGAGGCCATGTTCAGGATGAGCATCGGGATCATGAACGGGGAGATGCGGTCGGGCCCGCGTTCTATTAGAATTACATGCTGGTCGCCGGTCGTGCGGAGTCCGCCGATGCCCGACCCGATGAAAACGCCTATTTCATCGCGGTCAACCTTCTCGAGGTCCATGCCCGAATCCAGGAGGGCCTGGTGCCCGGCGAAGACGCCGAACTGCGAGAAGCGGTCGGTGCGCTTGAGTTCCTTGGGCGAAGGAAAGGCGGCCGCAGGGTTGAAATCCCGGACTTCCGCGGCAATCTGGCAGTCGAAATCGGAGGGATCGAAAGAGGAGATCCGGTCAATGCCGCAGCGTCCGGCCAGCAGATGGTTCCAAAAAATGTCCACGTTCTGCCCGAGCGAGGAGACGACTCCCAGGCCGGTGACGACGACCCTGCGATCCGAGGCATGTCTGGACATAAAAATCAAATGGGGCAGCTACAGCCGATATCAGCCAAAACTGCCCCGAAAGGACCCGCGCCGCAACTATTTTTGCTGCGTATCTTCGATGTATTTGATGACATCGCCCACGCTTTGCAATTTTTCGGCCTGTTCATCCGGAATTTCATGGCCGAATTCCTCCTCCAGCGCCATGACCAGTTCCACCGTGTCCAGGGAATCCGCCCCCAGATCCTCGATGAACTTGGCATCGTTGGTCACCTGGTCCGCGTTGACCCCAAGTTGTTCCACGATGATTTCTTTTACTCGCTGTTCAATAGTTTTTTCAGCCATGGGTTGCTCCGTATTTGTTTTTTCGCACTGTGTCTAAGTCACGCCCCGGAGAGCGTCAAGTCCTGAATCGCCAAAAATGTCGTCATTTACTGTTTTGCCCCGGCGGCGGCTCGAAATCAACCCAATTTGTGTATCGGTTGCGCCGGAGGGCGTCCAGCGCGAATTTACATCACCATGCCCCCGTCCACCGTCAGCACCTGCCCGGTGACGTACCGCCCGCCCGCGCCGGCGAGATACACCGCCGCCTGGGCGATGTCCTCCGTGCGGCCGAAGGAACCCATCGGTATCTGCTTCAGAATCTCCGTCTTGATCTCCTCCTTCAGCACCGCCGTCATGTCCGTATCGATAAATCCCGGCGCGATCGCGTTGACATTCACGCCGCGCGAGGCGAATTCGCGCGCCAGCGACTTGGTGAAACCGACCAGGCCGGCCTTGCTCGCGGCATAGTTGCTCTGGCCGGGGTTGCCCACCAGCCCGGCAATCGAGGTGATGTTGATGATGCGCCCGGAGCGTTGCTTGAGAAACGCGCGCGAAAAGGCCTTGGTGAACAGGAACGCGCCCTTGAGGTTTGTGTCCAGCACCGTGTCCCAATCCGCCTCGCTCATGCGCATGAGCAGGCCGTCCCGCGTCACCCCGGCGTTGTTGACCAGGATGTCCACGCGCGCGGCATCCACGAGGATTTTTTCGGCGGCTGCGGCGACGGCTGCGGCGTCGGCCACGTCCACCGCGCAGGCCCAGGCCTTGCGGCCGAGCGCGCGGACTTCCGCGGCGGCTTTCTCCGAGTTTTCCTGGGTGCGGGAAACGCAAACGACATCGGCGCCTTCCGCCGCGAAGGCCAGGGCGATGGCGCGGCCGATGCCGCGGCCCGCGCCGGTGACGACGGCGACTTGATTGGCAAGCTGGCTCATGTGGGCGTGATATTTTGGCAGAATCGGGCGGTTGAACAGGTTTTTTTCACAAAATGTGCGTGCCAGGGCGAATATGAATGTCAGGGGAAAGACGCAAATGAGCCGCGCCGCGCCGGTTTATGCCGGTAATCCTCGATTTCTCAATTCGCGCATGGTATCACAATTGCTCCCTCACGATTGCGAAAAAGTGGTTTTGCGGGAAGCACAAATAAGAACGCCGGCATTTTGTCTCCTCCAGCGCGCACCCGGCCTCTGCGTGAGCTGTCGTCACTGATTATGAGAATTCGCCTTGAAAAATTGTCCCTCTTGTTTGCCTCCCTGGCATTGTGGCTCACCGCCGGCAGCATCGGCCTCGCGCAACCAGTGTTGACCGTCAGCCCGTCCAGCACGAGCAACAATTACACCGGCGTGATCACGCTGACCATCGCCGGCCTGACGAACGGTGAACCGGTCACCATCCAGAAGTGGCTCGACCTGAACGGCAACGGCGCGATTGATCCCGGCGAGCCAATCATCGACACCTTCAAAATCGCCGACAACGATCTGACCAACAACGTCATTGGCGGCGTTACAAATATTAACGTGCCCTACGACACCAACCCGACCAATGGCGTCATCACCACCACGTTGAATTTCGCGGGAAACATGGCCATCGAGAACATGACGGGGCATTTCGTTTACCGGGCGCTCACCGCGACCGGCAATTCGAGCGCCTTGTTCGCGGTGACCAACGCCGCGCTGGCCCAGTCCGTCAGCGGCATCGTTTACAGCAACGGCCTGGCGCCCCTGCCGTACGCGGTCGTGGTGGCCCTGGATCAGCAGGCCGGCAATCCGGCCGGTTCCGTGGTGTCCGACATCAGCGGGCATTATTTTCTCACGCTGCCGCCCGGCACGTACTCGCTCATTGCCGGCACTCCCAATTATTACATCGATCAGTCCGTGGCGCCGTCGGTCGTGTTGACGAATGGAATGGCGGCCACCAACAATTTGTCGCCGACCAACGGCACCGTCACGCTTTCGGGCAGTGTTTACAATTCGGCGAACAGCAACGCCATCGGCGGCCTGCTGCTGCAACTGGGAAGCGGCAATTTGTTTGCCATCACGTTTACCGACACCAACGGCAATTATTCGGCCGCCGTCGCCCCGTCCATGTGGACCGTTCAACCGACCAAGGAGCGGCTGGCGCGGCGCGGCTACGTGGTGCCGAAGGTCAACACGCAATGGGACACCACCACCAACAGCGTGGCCAACGCCAACGTCGCCCTGCCGCACGGAAACGCGCTGTTTTACGGGCGCATCACGGACAATTCCAACGCGCCGTTTGCCAGCGTCGAGATGGATTCCAGCGCGAACAACTATAACAGCGGAAACAACGATTACAGCGCCAAAGGCTACAGCGATCCCAACGGTTATTATGCCGTCGCGATTTTGGGCGGCCTCACCAATGAATACTGGAACTGCAACGTCAACTCCGGAGTGGGCACACCCGTGGGCAACTATGTGGTGAACCAGTTCAATCAATTGACGATTGCCTCCAACCAGACGGTGCTGCAGAATTTTGTCGCCCTTCCCGCCACCGCCCGGATTTCCGGCCGGGTGGTGGACAATTCCGGCAATCCGGTGACGGGCGTCCAGCTTTTTGCCTTCGCGTCTTTCGGCACCAACAACTACCAGTCGCTGGATGGGACGACCGACAATTCGGGAAACTATTCGCTGGCGGTTGCCTCGGGAACTTGGGGTGTGAACTTCCTCAACGGCGGCGGCGATTCGGGCAATCTGGATGTGCAGGGGTTTGTTGACCTGCTGGGGCCCCACAACGTGTCCATCCCCCCAACGAACGCGATCCTGAACCTGACGGTTTATCCCATCGGCACGCCGTTAATCACCTCGCCGCAACGTTATTCGCCCACCCAGTTTGGATTCTTTGTCAACGGCGCCTCCAACGTCAGTTACACCGTGCAGGTCTCCACCAGCCTGGCCACGCCCAGCTGGTCCACCGTGACTTCCTTCACTCTCTTCACCAATCCGGTTCCGGTCTTGGACACGCACGCGACCAACAGCCCGCGGTATTATCGCGTGCAAAAGAACTAGGAAGCGGGCTTTTCCTGCACGGCCTTGACGGTGGCTTCCAGGCTGGGAACGTCCGCCACGTTGAGCAATTGCGCGGCGGGATCGATGCGCTTGAGGAAGCCGCTCAGGGCCTTGCCGGGGCCGAGTTCAATAAAGCGGGTGAAACCCTGCGCCAGCAGGTAACGCATGGATTCCTCCCAGCGCACGGAGGACGTAACTTGTTCGACCAGGAGCCGGCGAATTTCGTCGGGCACGCCGTGGGGGCGGGCGGTTACGTTCGCAATCACCGGCACGGCGGGGGCCTGGAGCTTGAGCGCGGCAAGCGCGGCGTCGAGTTTGGGTTTGGCGCCGGCCATGAGCGCGGAATGATACGCGCCGGCCACCGCCAGCGGCAGGGCGCGCTTGGCGCCGCGGGCCTTGGCGAGTTCGCAGGCGCGCTTGATTTTTTCGCTTTCGCCGGAAATAACGAGCTGGCCGGGACAGTTGAGATTGGCCAGTTCCACGCCGGCGGCGGCGCAGACTTCGCGCGTGGCCGTTTCGTCCAGCCCGATGACCGCGGCCATCGAGCCCTGGGTGGCTTCGCAGGCTTCCTGCATGAATTGCCCGCGCTCGTGCACCACCTTCAACCCGTCCTCAAACGTGAACGTCCCGGCCGCGGTGAGGGCGGTGAATTCGCCGAGCGACAACCCGGCGGCGGCCTCGAAGCCAAGACCCGGCGCGCGCTCGCGAAGCAATTGATACGCGACCCAGCTCACAAGGAAAATCCCGGGCTGCGCGTTCCCGGTCTTGGTCAGTTCGGCTTCCGGCCCGTGGAAGCAAACGGAGGCGAGGTCGTGGCCCAGCGCGGTGTTGGCCCGGTCAAACCACACGCGCGCGGAGGGAAATTGCTCCGCGAAATCCCGGCCCATCCCCACCACCTGCGCGCCCTGTCCTGCGAAAACGAATGCTGTTTTGCCCATAGGTTTCGTCAGACTAAACACAAAAATGGCCCGGAGCGGAAGTCTGGATTTCGGGCGGTCCGCGTCGACCGGAATCCGGAAACCCCGGCGGAACGCAGTTTGTCATTGACCGATTTTGCGTTTATCGCAAGCATTCGCCGATTCCATGAACAACCGACACGACAAGATTCTCTTCTGGGGCTGTTTCATCGCCCTCATTACCACCAGTTACGCCTTCATCAGCCGGATGATTCTTTGCGGCGGACAGTTCGTCACGGATTTTGGCCTGGACAAGGTCGCCGTGGGCGAGCTTCAAGGCGCGGGCATCTGGCCATTCGGCGTGAGCATCATTGTGTTCAGCCTTTTCATTGATCGCATTGGTTACAAGGTGGCGATGCTTTTTTCCTTCGTCAGCTACCTGGTTTACATCGTGATGGCGTTCATGGCTTACAGCGCCATCCACGGGTTGAGCGGGCCCGAGCTCATCGCCGGCCAGAAGCACGGCTACCAATTGCTTTATTGGGGCAGCATCATCCTGGGTCTGGGCAATGGTTCCGTCGAATCCTACGCGAACCCGATTGTGGCCACGATGTTCAGCGCCGACAAGACCAAGTGGCTGAACCGGCTGCACGCCGGCTGGCCCGGCGGCCTGGTGCTGGGCGGACTTTGCACGATCGCGCTGGCCGACCACGCTGACTGGCGGCTGACGCTCGGCTTGATTTTGATTCCCGCGTTCATTTTCTTTTTCGTCCTGATCAGCTTGAAATTTCCCAAGAGCGAACGCGAGCAGGCCGGGGTGAGCTACCTGCAGATGTTGAAGGAACTCGGCGCGTTTGGCGCGTTCGTGGGCTTCGGTCTTGTATTCGCCCAGCTCGGCCAGGTCTTCGGCTGGGGAACGACGGTTTCATGGGTCCTTACCGGCATCGTGGTGGCCATTTTTGCGTTTGTCACCAAATCCTTCGGCCGCGTGCTCCTCGCGTTTCTCATCATCATCATGATGCCGCAGGCCACCACCGAATTGGGCACCGATGGATGGATTACTTCATTGATGCAAACGCCGATGCAGGCGGCCGGACACAACCCGGCCTGGGTGCTGGTTTACACTTCGGCCATCATGGTGGTGTTGCGCTTCTCGGCCGGGCCGCTCATCCACAAGCTTTCGCCGCTCGGACTGCTCACCGCCTGCTCGGCGATTGCCGCGCTCGGTCTGGCGGCGCTCTCCAAGACCAGTGGCGCCGGCATGTTCGCGATTTTTGCCGCGGCGACGCTTTACGGCGTCGGCAAGACTTTCTTCTGGCCGACGATTCTTGGGTTGACGTCGGAACAATGCCCCAAGGGCGGGGCGCTCACCTTGAACGCGATGGGCGGCATCGGCATGCTGGCGGTGGGAATTTTGGGCGCGCCGTTCATCGGTTACCTGCAGGAATCCTCCGCGACTTCGCAACTCGCCTCCGCCAGCCCGGCGTTGTACCAGTCAGTCACGGTGGACAAAACCTATCTGCTGGGCGCTTACAAGGCGATTGACCCGGTGAAAAGCGCCGCTGTTACCGATGACGCCGGCAAGCAGGCGCTTCAGGCCGCGACAACCACCGGCCAGTTCAGCGCGCTCGGCAAAATGGCCCTGTTCCCCAGCTTCATGCTGGCCTGTTACCTGGCTCTCACGTTCTATTTCAAGAGCCGGGGCGGCTACAAACCAGTGCAGATCGGCGAAGCGGTTCCCGTGAAATAGCGCGGCTTCGCGCTAGGTGGGCTGGGAACTGGAACGCAACTAAAAGAATTGCGCCGTCCGGCGCCAGGCGCGCTCAGGTAATGCTCACCCACTTGCGGTCTTGGGCCCCTTGATAGATGGCTTCCATCACGGCGACACGCGCGGCGGCTTCGGCGGGTTTCACCAGCGGTTCATCCTTGGCGCCGCCCACGGCATTAAGAAATTGATCCATGGGTTCGGGCGGCGACAGCGGCAGGTCGTTCCAGGGTTTGCGTTCGTCGCTGCCGGCAACTTTCTGGCTGCGATAATACAACTGGCCGTTCACGATCACCGCATGGCCTTCGGTGCCGCTGATGAGCAACTGCACCGGATCCGCCACATCCACCCAGCCGGCCGCGAGCGTGCCGATGACTCCATTCTTGAACTGCAAAAGCGCTTCGCCGGTTTCGTCGCAGTCGTCGTAGCGATGAGTGACGGGCCGGATGTCGCCGGTGACGGATTCAACATCCCCCATCAACCACATGAGGATGTCGAGCTTGTGCGTGCCGAGGTCGCCGAAGGCCCCCACTCCGGCAATCTTGGGGTCCGCCATCCACCGCCATTCGTGGTCGAACCAGCCGCCCAAAGAACCGTTGTGGCAGTTGGAACCGCGTATCCGCGTGATGACGCCAAAATTGCCGCTCGCAATTTCATTCTTCAGGAACAAGTGTTTGGAGTCTGTCCGCATGAAATAGCCGGTGGTGAACACCACCCCGGCCTGTTCGATCGCATGCGCCATGTCGCGGCTTTCGCGGGCGGTGATGCCCAGCGGCTTTTCCACGAACATATTTTTGCCGGCCTTGGCCGCCGCCATGACCAGGTCCGCATGCAGGTTGGTCTCCGAAAGTATGATGACCGCCGAAATCTCGGGGTCCGACCAGATGACTTTCACGTCGCTGACCGCCTGCGCGCCCGCGTCCTTCGCGCGCCGTTCGGCGCGGTCGGCCTGATGGTCCCAGACATATTTCACCCGCACATCGGGGCGTTTCCGGACCAAATCGATGTAACTTGGCGTATGAATGTGCGCCACGCCCGCAAACGCCACGGTGATTTTGGGTGCGGCCTGCGCCCAGGCCGGCAGGGTGGCCGCCGCCAGCGCGGCTGCGCCGGTGGTCTTGATGAATCCCCGGCGGCTGTGGTGTGAATTCATTTCAGGAAAGCAACCAGCCCGCGCGGTTTTCGCGTTTCACGTACTGCGCCGCCTCGGGCGCATTCAAGGCGGTCATGGCCGGGCCGTCCCACTCGATCTTTTTGCCGGAACGAATCGCCACGCAGCCCAGCAGCATGATTTCCGTCAATTTCGCGGTGATGTCCAGCCGCGAATAGCACATCTCCGGCTTGTGATCCTTGATGGCCTGAATCCATTCCTGGTGATGACGATGGTCCGGGTCGCCCTTGAATGGGTTGCGCGGAATGGATTGCGGGATGGAGGCCAGCGCCGGGTGCTTTTTGTAATGAATGAACTTCGCGTCGTCGCTGAGCTTGACGAAAAAGTCCTCGGCATAGTCGTCCGGTGAAAAGATGGTGCCCTTGTCGCCGACCAACACACAGCCGCTGCCGGGGATTTCGCCCAGCAACGCCTCGCAATCCGCCGTGATTTCGCGCGGCGGTTTGTTGCTGCCGTCGTGCCCGCCGCGTGCGCCTTCCATCGGCTGCCCGCCGTCGTACCACCAGAAGGTGGTCGCCACCTGTTCGATCGTGTCCTCCCGGTGGAGAATGGATGGGCTGACGGCCGGCACGGTGAATTTGCGCGCCGGAAACTCAAAGCGGATTTTCGAACCGATGGGATAACTCTCATTGTTCATCACGCCGAAAGTTGCCGCCTCGATTTCGGTGGGATAGCCGAAGCCCAGCGCCCGGAACGGCATGTTGACCGTGTGGCAGGCCATGTCGCCCAGCGCGCCGGTGCCGAAATCCTGCCAGCCGCGCCATTTGAACGGGTTATAAACGCCTCGCTTGAACGGGCGCACCGGCGCCGGTCCCAGCCAGAGGTCCCAGTCCAGGGAAGCGGGAACCGGATCCATGCCGGCCGGCCGGTTCATTCCCTGCGGCCAGATGGGTCGGTTTGTCCAGACGTGGACCTGCCGGACCGGCCCGATCGCCCCGGCTTGGATGCATTCCACCGCCCGGCGCAATCCGTCATGCGAGCTGCCCTGATTTCCCATCTGTGTCACCACGCCGGTTTCCCTGGCGAGGTCGCGCAGATAACGCGCCTCGTAAATTGTCTGCGTCAGCGGCTTCTGGCAATAAACCGCCTTGCCCATCCGCATCGCGGCGGAGGCGACAATCGCGTGCAGATGGTCCGGTGTTGAAACCGAAACTGCGTCAAGATTCTTGCCCGACTCATCGAGCAGCTTCCGGAAATCCTGGTAAAATTTGGCGTCGGGATATTTCTGCCGCTGGCCGGCCGAGTAATCCACGTCCACATCGCACAACGCGTATATATTCTCGGTCTCGCAACAAGCCGTGTCGCTGACCCCCTTGCCCGCCGCGCCGACAATTGCGATGTTCAGCTTGCTGTTCAAATTCTGTCCGCGCAAAAGGGTCGGCACGCCGAAGGCCATCGCGCCCGCGGCGAGGCTGGCGGTTTTCAGGAAATCGCGACGATTCAGGCGCATTGCGGATGCCGTGGGTTTTTTCATGGTTTATACTTAACCGCCAATCCAAAGTTGCAAAAGGAAAAAAATGATTTTCTCCAGAAGTTTTCCATTTCGCAGCTCTCATCTTGAATGAATCCGCAAGCCTGCATTAGAATTGCAAGTCGTTGATGGCAAGCATCTAGCGAATTGGCCAAAGATCGCACCCCAGAATGAACACCATTGCCGTGGGCCGATCTTGGCACGCCAAATCGGCTTGCCGACACTTGGATTCACTGACCCGTTAAACGTGCGCGCAAAGTATTGTGACCGCAAGCCGTGACGCTGTTTTGTTTTGACATTCCGCAACCGCCGCGCAGATTCAGTCGAAACTTTTAATCCACCAAACCAGAACTCTTTTGCATTTTATGCCCGCTCTTCGTCAGTCGTCCCCCGAACTTGCGAACCATCCCGAACCCTTCCCGGATAATTGCAAAACCGGCGGCTTTGCCATCGGTGCGCAGGCCTGGACTTTCCGCGAATTCTCGGTCTTCGAGGCCATCGACAAAACCGCCGCCGCCGGCGGCAGGGTTATCGAGTTCTACGCGGGCCAAAAACTCGGCCTGGACCAACCCGGCGTCAAATTTGATCACAATTCGCCCGACGAAGTAATCGCGCAGGTCAAGGAGCATCTCCAAGCCGCCGGCGTTCGTGCGGTCAACTATGGCGTGGTAAGAATTCCCGCCGACGAGGCCGGCGCCCGCAAGATTTTTGAGTTTGCGAAAAAGCTCGGTCTTTACGCGGTGACCACTGAATCGGTGGAATCGATGGAGGTCATTGAAAAACTTGTGAAGGAACTGGATATCCGCGCCGGATTTCACAATCATCCGCGCCGTCCGGCCGATCCCGGCTATCAACTTTGGGACCCGAAATACGTACTCGGTCTTGTCAAGGACCGCGATCCGCGCATCGGTGCCGCGGCGGATGTCGGCCATTGGACCCGCTCCGGCCTCGACCCGATGGAGTGCCTGAAAACTCTTCGAGGGCGCGTCATCAGCGTCCACTTGAAGGATGTGAGCGATAAATCGCCGGGCGCGCATGATGTGCCGTTCGGCACCGGAGTTTGCGGGTTGGCCGGTGTGCTCACCGAATTGAAGCGCCAGAATTTTGCGGGGAATATTTCCATCGAGCACGAATACAATTGGGCGAACAACGTCGTCGATGTCGCCCAGGGCATCGGGTTCGTGCGCGGTTTTGGCGCGAAATAATTCAAGCCGGCGGCGGCAACACGGGGCGGCTGCCGACCTGCCGCCACTGTTCGCCTTCGTTCAGAAAAACCAGCCACTGGCCGTTTTTGGCGGTAACGCCGGCGATTTCCGGCTCCTCCAAAACCATGCACGCGGTCGAAAGCGCATCCGATTCGGCCGCGGTTTCCGCGAGGGCCCAGGCGCGGTTTCGGCGCGAGCCGGGCGCGCCGGTGCGCGGATCCAGGATGTGTTGTCCCTTGACGGCAAGCCCCGAACCGCTCAGCGAACAATTGGCCAGCGACAAACGATGCGGCGAATGGTCGTCGCCCAGGCCGCACGACCAGCCCGGCGCACCCGGCGGCGGGCCGCCCGCGAGTATGCTGCTTCCGCCGGCCACGAGCAGAAACGCCGGACACTCCCATTCGCGCAAGACTTCCGCCATCCGGTCCAGGGCGAAGCCTTTGCCGATGGCGCCGAGGTCGAATTCCAATTTTCCGCCGTCGCAACGGAGCGAAAATTTTTCACGCAACAGCGACCAGCGCGGTTTTGCCGGCTGCTCTTTTAACGCGGCGGCGGTCACGGAAAATGCGCCGCCGGTTGCGAGTTCCATTTCCTGCGCGATTTCCAGGCACGCGAACACCGGCTCGCTGAGGCGCAGCGTTTCGCCGGGCGCTAGCTCCGCAATTTGTGAAATCTCGCTGTTCGCGCGGAACCGGCTCAGCAGCGATTCCAGCGTGTCCGTCACCGCAAACGCCGCCTGCGCCGTCTGCGCGGCGTAAATCTTTTCCTCGCCGGCGATCCGCGCCTGGAACTGCGTCGCCATCGCGTGATGATTGAAAAGTTCGATGCCGTTCATGGCGACTTTTCCTTCGAGGCCGGCACCCAGAGAATCATCAAAACCTCGGGGCGGACGCCGAAGAATTCCGGCCGGCAGTTTTTCAATTTGTCCCCGAGCTTCTCCGCCGCCTCGGGCGAGGTGATGAAAAAATCCGCCGCGCCGGTGTCCTGTCCCGGCTGCCAGAAGCCGGTGCGCGGGAATTTCCGCAGATACCACGGCAGCGGCCAGGCGTCCGCGGCCACAACGGCGATCAGCGGCTGCGCCAGGTTTTCCTTCTTCGCCAGTTCCGCGAGCCGCGCCGGCAACCGGAGCAAATCCCCGCCGGTGTGCGCGTAGGCGTAGGGATTGTCTTCCGCGGCCGGGAATTGAAAGACCCTCTTTTGGATATCGCGCGCCATCACGCCCGCAAGTAGGATGGCCGGGAACACCAAAGACCAGCGCGCGGCAGGAGTTCGCGCCTTTTCCAGAATTCGGGCGACGGCGACACCAATGAGCAAGGCCATGGGCAGCCAGAAATTCAGCGCCAGCCAGGGTGTTTTGTACGGGATGACACCATAAATCACGGCAATCACCACGGCGTATATCGAAATGAAAATCTGCGCGCCGAATTCTTTACGCCGTGCAGAATCAAAAATGGCAAAGCCCAGGCCAAGCGCGGCCAGCGCGGACAGGGCCATGTTTGACGGGCCGTTGGCGAGCAATTGCGCGTAATACCAGACGGGCTTTTCGTGACCCTCGCCGCCGGCCCGCGCGGTGAATGATGGAATGGCCCGGAACAAATCCGCCAGTCCCTGCCAGTTTCGCCCGAACCAGGTGAACAGCAATAGGACGGTCAAAAGAAACACCACGCTCGCCGCCAAAATGGGTTTCACCACGGGCGCCCGGATTCCTTTCGGAGTCGTCCACTTGAAGGCCAGGGCGGCGATTCCCAGCGCGAAGAAGTGGATGACGCATGTTTCCTTCACGGCCAGCATAAGCGCCGCGCAAAAACCGGCCACGGCGGCGGGCAGTACAGATTTGGTTTCAAGCGCGCGCCACAGGGACAAAATGAGTCCGAGGGTTGCGGCGACGAAAAGGGTTTCATGGATGAAATAGCGGCTGTAGTAAAGCGGCAGGGGCGCAAAGGCGAAGAGCAGCGCGCCCACGACACACGCGGTGAAGCCGAACATTTCCACGCCCGAGCCGAACAGGAAAACCGTGAGCGTCCCCGTCAGCACCGGGGTCAGCCGGAGTTGCGTTTCGGTGAGGTCGGCGAAATTTTTTGCGCCGAGCATCCGCGCGAGCGGCCCGGCCAACATGAACAGCGCGGGCCCGTGACGGTCCCGGGGGTCGTAGTGAAAGGGCTCGCCGGCGAGGATTTCCCCGGTCAGATAGGCGTTGACGGACTCATCGGTGTGCATGGGGCGTTCGCCCAGTTGCGGGAGGCGCGCGGCGAACGCGAGCAGGGCGAGGACGGCGAAAACCGTCCAGCGGATTTTAGGAGGCGGGTTTGCCAAACACTTCGACCTCAATGTAGTGGTTCAGCTTGTTGGTCGTGTTGCCCTTGCTGTACAGCCGGACATAACGGCCCTTGACGCCTTTGGCGTCCATCAGCTTGCCTTCGAAGGTCTCGATGTAATTCAGGTCCTTGCCGGCGCCCAGGCCGAGCTCGTTGTTGGCGTCGTTGTTGAAAATGGTGGTCACGCCGTTTTGAAAGGTTGGGTCGTCTGAAATCTGCGCGACCACATCAAAATAAACCCGGGCCTGCGAATGGAAATGCCACACCATGAGGGCGTAGATTTCCGACTCCTTCTCGAGGTCAATCTGCACCCACTGCTTGCCGGGCCCCAGCTCGACCCAGGAGCCTTCGTCCCCCTCCTTGTCGCCGTCGGTGACCAAATCCAGCGTGCCGAGGACGGGGTCGCTGTCGCTGGCCGTGACTTTCTTGCCCTTGGCAAGATTGACGGTGCCGGCGGGCACGAGAAAATCCGGCCGCCTGCCCTTCTGCGCCGGTTCCAGGTTTTGCACCTTGATGGGCACCGGCGTGCCGACAAACAGCGGCTTGGGCAGATCGGTCTTGAGCGGGACCTTGTCCTGCGCGGACGCGGCGGAGGCGGCGAGCAATATGGCGACGGTCAATCCTGAAATCAGTTTGTTCATGTGTGATGAGACGTGTTTGGCTTCCGCGAGTTCAATCTTAGGTCAAGCCTCGGTCTCCTGCGGCGAAATCTCAATCCTTTTTTGGGCGCCGACGGCCTCGTTCGCCTTGTGGATGACATACTCGCTGCGAAACGCCTCGTCGGCCGGGCAGTTCAATTTCGCCTTGCCGTTGATGGAGTTGAAAAAATTCTCCAGATGCGGCATGTGCGGCGGTTTGTTGAACGACACCGGGATTTCATATTCCGCGAGCTGCGCGGTCTCGCGGACATCCACCTTGGCGGCGTCCGTCGGCACGGAGGGCGCGGCCTTGGCGCGGATGTAGTTTTTCTGGATGAGGTCGTCCCAGGAAGGCGCGCGGGCCTCCCGGTAAATCGCGGACAAGATGGGATTCTCCGACATCTTCAGCGCGCCTTCGTCGCCCATGAACATTTCGAAGTAACCGCCGCCGGCGCTCGTGGTGGTCTGCACCTGGTAAAATGCGCGGGCCACGCCTTCAGGCAGCGGGAACTCGTAAATGACCATTGCGTTGTCGTACCATTCGTGCGTGGTGTAATAATCCACGCCGCCGCTGGCCATCACGGATTTCGGCGTCATCCCAAACCACCAGTTGAAAATGTCGATCTGGTGCGCGCCCAAGTCTGACAGCGGACCGCCGCCCAAACCCTTGAACCAGCGCCAGTTGCGGAACTGGTGCATGTCCTTGAAGCCATATTTCGCGAGCTGTTCGGGCGGAATCACGGCCTTCTTCGGCCAGCCAAAATCCTCGGTCACGGCGCGGTTCCATTGCGCCTGGGCCGCGGTCAGGCGGCCGCAGATTTTCGCGTCGCGCACGAGGCGGTTCAGGGCGAAAAGGTAGCGCGGATTGCTGCGACGCTGGTGGCCGATTTGCAGCAGTTTTCCACTCTCGCGCATCGTCTGCACCATCGAACGAGCGCCTTCGATGGTGTTGCTCATCATTTTTTCGCAATAGACGTGCAACCCGGCCTTGAGGCAGGCGTTGGTGATGGGTGCGTGCCAGAAATCCGGCGTGGCGACGACGACCGCCTGCAAATCTTTTTCGCCCGCGAGCAAGTCCTCGTAATTTTCGTACGCGCGCACTTCCACGCCCATTTTTTTGAGGTAACGCTCGCCGTAGGTGCGGGCGTAGTCCCAGATGTCCACGATGGCGACGAGCTGGATGCTTTCGATTTTCAGCAGCGATTCCAGCAGCACGCGCCCCTGCGCGCCGAAACCGATGAGGGCGACGTTGAGCTTGCGGGCGGGCGCGTTCGTCTGGCCGAAGACGGTTGCGCCGGCGGCGAGCACGAGTCCCGCTCCGGCGGCGGCGCCGATGAATTCGCGGCGGGTGATGGACGGGGTTACCATTTTTTCAGGAGCGCCAGCCGGTTGTTCTTCACCAGCAGCAGGGCGAATGCGACCAGGGCCACGTGAATGCCCAGCCACGCGACGCCGTCGTCCTGGTGGATCAGGATCAACCCGACCGTCAACGCCACGTAAATCATTCCCTGCAGGAAGAGGGAAATCCGCGTGCCGAGACCCAGCAACAGCATGATGCCGGTTGCGATGAGCGCCGGCCCGAGGATGTCGTCGAAGGCCGTGAGGGCGAAGTGCGGCAGCATGGGTTCGTTGGCGAACTTGTCCTTCAGGGACGGCGGGATGCCGGAGTAATTCGTGAGCGCGTAAAATTTTATTTTCACGTCCACCATGGCGCCGCTGGGGTCTTCCATGCCCGTGACCGGGTCGATGAGGGGTTTCTGGATGGTTTTGTAGGTGCCGAATTTCTCGATGCCCGTGACGATGGCGCGCACGGCGAGCCAGCCGCGCAGGACGAGGAATGCCAGCACGCGGTCGCAGTCGCAGCCGCCGCCGGCGGGATTTTCTTTGGTGTCGTTCATCTGCTGGTCAAGGGAAACCGCCCGGGTTCCAGGCGATGTTAGAGGTTAACGGTCTTCAGGCCAGGCGCCATGGCGCGCGGTATTCGCGGCTGAGCAGTTTCGTGGCTTCGGGATCGTCGGTGATGACTTCCTGGTCGACGCTCCACTGGATTTTCCGGCCGGTGATCATGGAAATCAATCCGAGATGCCCGGGAATGGCGGAATGATGCGCGGTTTCCGCGGGCGCGATGGTGGGCTGGCGGCTTTTCACGCAATCGAGAAAATTCCGGAAGTGATTGTTGGATTCGTACAGTTTCACCTTGCGCAGGCTGTCCGGCAGCCGCTTGTAGGTCTTCCACTCGGGATTGGAGCCCTCGAAGCCGCCGCGGTCCACCCACACCCAGCCGTCGGTGCCAATCCATTTGGTGCCGCTGGCAATGTCCGGATGGCCGCCGGCAATGGTCATGGTGATATCCTGGGGATATTGCAATTCAATCCGGTATTTGCCGCAGGTGTTCCAGAGCGCGTTGGCGGGCGGAAAGTCGCCGTGGCCTTCAACCACCGAGGGGCCGGACCGGTCAAAGCCCAGTCCCCAGTGGGCGATGTCGCAGTGGTGGCCGATCCAATCGAGCAACTGGCCGCCGCCGGTGTTGTAGTTCCAGCGCCAGTTCATGTGCACGCGGGTCTCGATGTATGGCTCCATCCGCGACGGGCCGATCCAGGTCTCAAAGTCGAAATCCGCCGGCGGGTCGGAAACCGCGGCGTCCCAGGACGGCGTGCCGGGCACGATGCCGGCCAGGAATTCCGTGTTGTCCTCGGGCTGGTTCAGTTTCTTCAGCAAGGCCGGGGCGGTGCCGGCAAAATCATGATGGCCGGCCGGCAGGCCAACTTCGACGTGCGTCACCTTGCCGATGAGCCCGTTGCGGACAATTTCCGCGGCCTTGTGAAAGGTGGAGACGGACCGCTGCCACGAGCCGGTTTGCCAGATGATTTTGTTCGCCTGAACCGCGCGGACGATGGCCTGCTGTTCGGCAATGGTCTTGGCCAGCGGTTTCTCGCCGTAAATGTCCTTGCCGCGCCGGGCGGCTTCCGTGGCCACCAGGGCGTGCCATTGGTCCGGGACCGCGAGCATCACGGCGTCAATGTCATCGCGCGCCAGCAGCTCGCGAAAATCATGATATCCCCGGGCGTCCTTGTTCTGGTAATGATCGTTGATGGTGTCGAGCGCCCCTTGCAGGTGGTTCTTGTCGAGATCGCACGCGGCCACGACCTGGCAATCGTCCTCGTAAAGAAACGACTTGGTGTTGTTCGGCCCCTGCATGCCCCAGCCCACGACGCCCAGGTTGATGCGGTTCGACGGACGGACGGGGTGGTCCTGGGCCGCGGCGTAGCCCGAAAGTATGAGCGGCGAAACCGCGGCCGCGCCGGCGGTCTTCAAAAATTGACGGCGGTTGAGGCTTCCCTTTTTCCCTTCAGAAGATTCGTTTTGCATGGTCGATGGCTTGTTGCGGGCCTGGCTGGCTGTGTCAGCGGCGGTGTTACAAATGATTCAGGTTCACTTTAGATTGACTTTGGTCATTCAAAGTTGCAACTTCTTTCGCAATCAAATTTTTGGAAAAAATTGAACATTCCAGCCGGGCACGGACTGTCCGGTCAGCCGGACACGTTTCAAAGAAAGCATTCCATGAAAAAACAATTGACCCTGTTTGTCTTCGTTATCGGGACCACGCTCCTTCGCGCCGCGGATGACCGTGTCGTTATCAACGGCGTCGAGGGTTACACCAACACCCCGATGCTGCCGGGCGGCCAGTGGCACGTCCACGACCCGAACCGTCCGCAGCCGGCGGTGGTGACGCCCGGGAGCGTCTTCAGCGCGCAGGCCGCGCCGCCGAGCGACGCGGTCGTGCTGTTCAACGGCCGCGACATGACCGGCTGGGTGGACTTGAAGGGCCAGCCCGCGCCGTGGGACGTCGTGGACGGGGCGATGGTGGCGAAGAAAAGCGACATCCGCACGACGCAGGAATTTGGCGACCTCCAGTTGCACGTCGAATTTTGTGAGCCGGTGCCCGCGACCGGCAGCGGGCAGGGGCGCGGCAACAGCGGCGTTTTTTTCATGGGCAAGTATGAGCTGCAAGTGCTCGATTGTTATGACAACAAGACCTATCCGGACGGGCAGACGGCGGCGCTGTACGGCCAGCATCCGCCGCTGGTGAACGCCTGCCGCCCGCCGGGCGAGTGGCAGACCTACGATGCCGTGTTCACCGCGCCGCGCTTCACGGCCGACGGCGAACTGAAATCGCCCGCGTGGATCACGGTGTTTCACAACGGGGTCGTGGTGCAAAATCACCAGGCATATATGGGCCCGACCGGCCACAAGATTTCGCCGAAATACGTGCCGCAAGCGGCCACCGGGCCGCTCGGTCTGCAGTTCCACAACAACCCGACACGGTTCCGCAACATCTGGGTGCGGCCCATCCAGATGCCGGACGAGCCTTGAAACCCCGGGATTGAAATAAAATGAAAAAGCTAACCCTCCTTTTGCTGCTTATGCTTGCGACTGTTGCCCTGCCCGCGGCGCCCAAGAAGCTGCTCGTGGTCACCACCACCACCGGTTTCCGCCACACCTCGATTCCGACGATGGAAAAGATGCTCGCCCAATTGGGCCGGGACAGTGGCGAGTTCACCGTGGACTTTGTGGAGCAGCCGCCCGGCAAACCGAACATCGGACCCCGTGCGACGGACGAAGAAAAAGCGGCGGAGACGAATTGGGAAAACACCGTCCTCCGGCCGGTATTGGAGAAGCTTTCGCCGG
>Ga0181516_10001287_pt1 | contig 19544 bp, 13 predicted proteins | sample PEATcosm2014_Bin_25_FD_121104 | JGI IMG/M metagenome (GOLD analysis project Ga0181516, IMG submission 121104) | Peatland microbial communities from MTU Mesocosm Facility, Houghton, MI, USA - PEATcosm2014_Bin01_10_metaG | ecosystem: Environmental > Terrestrial > Soil > Wetlands > Peat | place... | reverse complement strand
CTGGTAATCGACTGAAGGCCGCGCTTCAGGTCTCGTAGCCGATGAAGCTGTGACACCGGTTCCTCGAAACCGTGGAGAGGGCCATCCACAAGATCGCGCCGGGCACCTTCACCGCCCCGATGTCGGAGTTCGGGGGCGGAATCCCTTAGGACTTCGCTTTCTTCGAAGACTTCGACTTGCGAGAACTGTTGAGCGCGATCGCTTGGCGAACGAGCGCCTTGAAGGCGGACTCGTCAACTTCTTGTCCTTCGTGGATGTCGATCGCGCGGCGTGCGTTTCCGTCGAGACTCGAGTTGAAGAGATGGGCCGGATCCTCCAGAGACGCGCCCTTGGCGAAGGTAAGCTTCACGACATTCTTGTAGGATTCGCCAGTGCAGATGATGCCGTCGTGCGACCAAACCGGAGTGCCCATCCACTTCCATTCCTCAACGAGGTCCGGGTCTGCTTCCTTGATGAGCTTGCGCATTCTGCTGAGGATTTTCCCCCGCCAGTCGCCGAGTTCGGCGATTCTCTTCGAGATGAGCTCCGATGCCGATGGGCCTCGGCTCGCGCCCGACTTTTTCAAGTTCGCACCCTAAACATCGGCGTTCTCTGCGAAAGTCGGCAACGATTTCAATGCAAAACGGCAGGCCCGTCGGGTTCCAAAACGCATCTTTGGCGACGGCGCGTGCCTCAGTGCGCCGGCGTGGTGAACAGCGACGCGACGGACTTTATCTCCGAGACGAGATCGGCGTGGTGGCCGGCGGCGCCGGCCCGTGCATGAGCGCGCGCGTTCGGCTGCTCGGTGGCATGGCGCCGGGTATGAATGATCGAACCAGTGGCTTCGTGGCGGTGCCGCCACGCCGACCTGGCAGTTTCCCTTTCGCTGGATGCCGGCAATTGCGGACTGGGGGCGGCCGTGATCGTTTGCGGCTGCGCGGGCCATTGCACGTCGCCACTGTCCGCCAGTCCGGAATCAGGATCGAATGCCGACGGGTCCGGCGCCGGCAGCATGACCTCGTCGGGCGTGAGGCTCGCCGTCGTCTCCGGCCAAGAGGGGTGCGCGGCGCCGCCTATGCCGTCAGCGAAATTGAGTTGCTCGGGGATCGCCGAGGCCAGCATCCGGGCGGCGGGCTTACTGGCCATGGCGATCTGATACGACGCGGCGGGAACCACCTGGACGATGCGGAAGCCGTTGTCCTTTAATTCCTTGAGCAGCCCCGGCAGCGCGGCGACGGTCTTCGGGTGGATGTCGTGCAGGAGCAAAATGCCTTTGCCGCGCGCTTCGAGGCGCTTGAGCGCCAACGACATGATCTGGTCCGGCTTGATATTGTGGTGCCAGTCGTCGGCGACCGTATCCGACGAAAAGACAATCAGCCCGCGTGCGGCGAGTTCGCTCTCGGCGGTGTCCGAGCGCTCGAGGCCGGGAATGCGGAAGAATGGCGCCAAGTATTTGGGGTCGCCGAGGGCCGCGCTGACGTCGGATATCCCGTTATCGATCTCGTAGCGCATGCGCTCGATCGGCAAACTGCCGAAGCGGGTTGGATGCGTGTCGCTGTGCGTACCGATAGTGTGGCCTTGCTCGTAGATTCGCCGCACCACGGCGGGATAGGCGCGGGCCATTTCGCCGACGAGGAAATAGGTCGCCTTCACGCATTCGGAGGCGAGGATATCGAGGATCTGGTTGGAATAGGGCGGTAGCGGGCCGTCATCGAAAGTAAGGACGACCTCCTTGTCGGCGAGCGGCAGCGAGTCGGGATATTGCATGCGCCCGACGCGCGGCAATTGCGCCGGATCGACGGCAAGCACGCGGCTCGTTCCCAGCGCGTTCGGATTTCCGGGGCAAGCTTGGGCGCTGTTTTGGGCGGCGGTTTGCGTCTGATCTGGCGCTTGATTCTGGGCGGCGGCCGGCGGGCCGCCTTGCGCGCCGTCTTGGGCGCGCGCCGAGCCGGCGGCGAACGGCGCACCAAGCGCCGCGACCAAAGCTGCGGCCAATAAGCCTGCTCTGTACGTTTCCATCCTGCCCTCGGAATCAGGCCGCAGCGCATGCCGCTTGTGCCACATGATTCCGCTCACCCCGCCCAATTATTACGAAGGCCCATGCTTAATGTCATGTTAACGCTAAATTTCACGGTCCGGCGCCTGTTGATAAGTCGGTGGCCAATACGCCGCAGGTGCCTTTTAGCGCCTTTCCTCGGTGTTAATCACGCGCGCTTACCTTCCGCCTTCGGAGTGTGTGTGGGGGCGTTGAGGATGCAGGCCGCTGGAGCACCCAGAAATTGGTGGGCGCGGCGGCGATCGGGCGGGCCGGGTGGTCCATCCGATCGCGCTATCATGCGCGTCACCACACTCCTGCTGTTGGCCTTCGGGCTGGCCGTCATCGCCTTCGCCGCGCTCGGGCTTGCCGATACGGCGCGCGACGATAGCCGCCTCGAGATCGCGCGGCACGCGGCATTGCAGGACGCGCTCGACGAGCTTCACGCCGTATTCGGCGACGTCGACCATTTCGATCCCGGCCAGTTGCGGCTGATCGAGCGCCGTGCCGGCCTCAACGACCTCCATTTTGATACCGACATCGCGGCCGATGGCGGCCGCGAAGCGCAATCACTGCATGACCCGCAGGGTCGGATCGTCGGCTGGTTCAGCTGGGTTCCCGATCGCGGCCTCGCTCATGCGATGAATTGGCTGTGGGCGTTTGCCGGGATGATCGGCATCGTCCTCGTATATTGCGCAATTCTCGCGCTGCGCGCCTCGCGGCGTCTTGGCGCTGCGCTCGCCCGCAGCGTCGAGTCGATCCGGAAGCTGACCACGCTGGACGTCCTGACCGGGCTGCCTAACCGGCGGATCATGCGCGAACGCCTCGAAGCGATGATGGCGCGGCGCGGCTCCCGCGTGGTCGCGTTTGCCCTGATCGATATCGACGGCTTTCACGACATCAACGACACGCTAGGCCGGCCCGGCGGCGACATCATGCTGGTGAAAATCGCCGAACGCCTCAAATCGGCGCTGCCGTCGAACGCGTTGTTCGGGCGCTTCGAGGACGACGAATTCGCCGTCATCCTCGATAGCGACAATCCGCGCGCGGCAGCGGACATAGCCGCAACGCTCACTGCGGCGCTCGCTCCGCCGATCTACATGGACCAGATGTGGCAGGTCGGCATCAGCATCGGGCTGGCGCAGGCGCCCGAGGATGGCACGACCGGCGACGAATTGAATCGCCGCGCCGCTCTGGCGCTGCGCGCCGCCAAGCGGGCCGGCCGGGGATCGGTGCGGCGCTTCGTGCCGCAGATTCACCAGGAGCACGCCGAGCGCCGTTTCTTTTTGCGCGAGCTTGAAACCGCGATCGAGCAGGAAGTCTTCGACGTCCACTACCAGCCGGTTGTCGCTGCCGAAGGCGGCGGCATGGTCGGCGTCGAAGCGCTGTTGCGCTGGACGCATCCGACGCGCGGCCCGATCGCGCCGTCGATGTTCATTCCGCTCGCCGAACAGAGCGGTCTGATGAATAAGCTCGGCGAGCTGGTGCTGCGGCGCGCGCTGGCGGACGGCGCGCGGTGGTCGGATTTGTTCGTATCCGTCAACCTTTCGCCGGTGCAGATGCGAAGTCCCGGTCTCGTCGATCTCGTCGGCGTAATGCTTCGCAACAGCGGCATGGCGGCGTCGCGTCTCGTGCTCGAAGTGACGGAAGGAGTCCTCATCGACAATCCGGAGGACGCGCAGGTCAAGCTCGAAGCACTGCGCGCGATCCATGTCTCGACCGCGCTCGACGATTTCGGCACCGGCTATTCGAGCTTGAACTATCTGCAAAAATTTCCGTTCGATCGGCTTAAGATCGACCGCTCCTTCGTCGCCTCGCTGGGCACCACCGGCAATGCCGGCGCCATCATTCAGTCGATCGTCACGCTCGGCCACGCGCTCGGCATGAGGGTGCTGGCGGAAGGCGTCGAGACCAACGAGCAGCGCGTGTTGCTGCGGCTTGCCGGCTGTGACGAAATGCAGGGCTTTCTGTTCGCCAAAGCGTGTCCGGCCGAGGCGATCGACAAGATCCTGGCGCGGCCGACGGCCCGCGCCTCAGCCCGGCGGCCCGGCGCGCCGGCATCCTGACAGGCCGACGCCAAGCCGCTATCTATAGAGCGCCTTTTACATCTCGCTCGGCCCCGGGAGAAGCGCGGTGCTTTCAAATAGCCTACCCGGCCTCGATTTCGGCCTCGGCAGCGATGTCGAAATGCTGCGTGATACGGTGCGCGGTTTTGCTCAGGACAAGATCGCGCCGCAGGCCCAAGAGATCGACCGATCGAACAGCTTTCCACGCGAATTGTGGCCGCAGCTCGGGGCGCTCGGCCTGCTCGGCATCACCGTCGAGGAGGAATTGGGCGGCGCGGGGATGGGCTATCTCGCCCATTGCGTGGCGATGGAGGAGATTTCGCGCGCCTCCGCCGCCGTCGGCTTGTCCTATGGCGCGCACTCAAACCTGTGCGTCAATCAGATCCGGAGGAACGGCGACGACGAGCAGAAGCGCCGCTATCTGCCGAAGCTGATCTCCGGCGAACATGTCGGCGCGCTCGCGATGTCCGAGCCGGGCGCGGGCTCCGACGTGGTGTCGATGCGCACGCGCGCCGACCGTAAGGGCGACGCCTATATCCTCAACGGCTCGAAAATGTGGATCACCAACGGGCCGGTCGCCGATACGCTGGTCGTCTATGCCAAGACCGACCGCACCGCCGGCGCCCGCGGCATCTCCGCCTTCATCGTCGAAAAGAACTTCAACGGTTTTTCACCCGGCAAAAAGCTCGACAAGCTCGGCATGCGCGGCTCCGACACCAGCGAGATCGTTTTCGAGGACTGCGAAGTACCGCGCGAAAACCTGCTCGGCGTGGTCGGCAACGGCGTCAACGTCCTGATGTCGGGTCTCGATTACGAGCGCACGGTGCTGGCGGCGGGGCCGCTCGGCGTGATGCAATGCTGCCTCGATATCGTCATTCCTTATATCCACCAGCGTTCGCAATTCGGCCAGCCGATCGGCCGTTTCCAGCTGATCCAGGCGAAGCTCGCGGATATGTACGTGACGCTCAATGCGTCGAAGGCCTACGTCTACGCCGTCGCCAAGGCTTGCGATCGCGGCGAGACGACGCGCGAGGATGCAGCCGGCGCGATCCTGTACGCCGCCGAGCGGGCAACCTGGATGGCGCTCGAAACCATCCAATGCCTCGGCGGCAACGGCTACATCAACGACTATCCCGCCGGGCGCTTGCTCCGCGACGCCAAGCTCTACGAAATCGGCGCCGGGACGAGCGAAATCCGCCGCATGCTGATCGGCCGGGAGATTTTTGAAAAAACGCGGTGAGGCTCACCCCAGCCGCCGATCAAACTCCAGCACCGCATTGAGCAAAACCTGCGCCCCGGCGGCGCACTCCTCGAAGCTCGTCGATTCCGCCTCGTTGTGCGAAATGCCGCCGGCGCAGGGCACGAAGATCATGGTGGTCGGCGCGACGCGGGCGATGTAGGCGGCGTCGTGGCCGGCGCCCGAGATGATGTCGCGCGATTTGAAGCCGGACTTTTCCGCGCCGATGCGCACGCAGTCGATGAGATCGGCTGCGAAATTGACCGCCGGCGATTCCCAGATGCGGGTTTCGTTGTAGGTCAGCTTCAGGGAGGCCATGATTTCGGCGAGCGCGGCGCGGAACTTTGTCTCCATGGCGTCGAGCACTTTGTCGTCCGGGTGGCGGAAATCGACGGTGAAGAAAACCTCGCCGGGAATGACATTGCGGCTGTTCGGTTTGTTCTCGATCAGGCCGACCGAGCCGACCGCATGCGGCGCGTGCTCATGCGCGATCGTGTCGATGCGCTCGATCATGCGGGCTGCGCCGAGCAGCGCGTTCTTGCGCAGCCGCATCGGCGTGGCGCCGGTATGGGCCTCCTGGCCGGTCACGGTGACTTCGTACCAGCGCATGCCCTGCACGCCCTGCACGATGCCGATCATGCGGCCTTCGTCCTCGAGGATCGGGCCTTGCTCGATGTGCAGCTCGAACATGGCGCCGAATTTTCGCGCGCCTGATTCTTCCGCGCCTTTGTAGCCGATGCGGTCGAGTTCCCCGCCGAACGTCTTGCCGTCACGATCGGTGCGCGCATAGGCATAGTCCGGCGTGAACACGCCGGCGAAAACGCCCGACGCCAGCATCGCCGGCGCGAAGCGCGAGCCTTCTTCGTTGGTCCAATTGACGATCTCGATCGGGGCGTTGGTCTCGTAGCCGAGATCGTGCAGCGTGCGCATGGCTTCGAGCGCGCCAAGGACGCCGAGCACGCCGTCGAATTTGCCGCCGGTCGGCTGGGTGTCGAGATGCGAGCCCATGGCGATCGGCGCCAGCGCAGGGTTCTTGCCCGGCCGGCGCGCGAACATGTTGCCGACTTGGTCGACCGCAACGGTGCAGCCCAGCGCCTCGCATTGCGCCTTGAACCAATCGCGCACCTGGCGGTCGAGGTCGGTCAAGGTCAGCCGGCAGATGCCGCCCTTCGGCGTCGCGCCGATCTGCGCCGTCTGCATCAGCGAGTCCCAAAGGCGCTGGGCGTCGATCTGCAGGTTTTGCAAGGTCAAAACCTCCCGTCAGGGCGTGACGTCCGCGCGCTGGATGCCGCGCGGCGCGGTCAGTTCGCGCCAGGCGGCGTTGGCGACATGGACGGCCGGGAACGGCGTGCGCGCAACATATTGTCCGGCGCCCGCCTCGGCGCGAAGCTCGCCATCGAGCCAGGCGATTTCGCCGCGCGACAGTGTCGCGCGTGGCAGACCGGTGCAGACGAAACCTTCGAACACATTATAGTCGATGCGGCTGATTTGCTTTTTCGCCGAAATGGTTTTGCTGGCTTTCGGATCCCAGATGACAAGATCGGCGTCCGAGCCGACCGCGATCGCGCCTTTCTTCGGGTAGACGTTGAGAATGCGGGCGCAATTGGCCGACGTAACGGCGACAAATTCCTCCTTGGTGATCCGCCCGGTGTTGACGCCCGCGGTCCACAGCACCGGCATGCGGTCCTCGAGCCCGCCGGTGCCGTTTGGTATCTTGGTGAAGTCGCCGCGGCCGAGCCGCTTCTGCGCGGTCGTAAACGCGCAATGATCGGTGGCGACGACCTGGAGCGAGCCCGACTGTAGACCGGCCCAAAGGCTGGCCTGATGCTCTTTCGGCCGGAACGGCGGCGACATCACGCGGCGCGCCGCGTAATCCCAATCGGCGTTGCGATATTCGTCCTCGTCGAGCAGGAGGTGCTGGATCAAGGGTTCGCCGAACACCCGCTTGCCGGCGGCGCGCGCCCGCGCGATCGCTTCGTGGGAATCGCGGCAGGAGGTATGCACGACGTAGAGCGGACAGCCCGCCATGTCGGCGATCATGATCGCGCGGTTGGTCGCCTCGCCTTCGACAATGGGCGGACGCGAATAGGCGTGGCCCTCGGGACCGGTGACGCCGGTGCCAAGGTAATGCTGTTGTAGCTGCCAAACGACATCGCCGTTCTCGGCATGGACCAGCGGCATTGCGCCGAGACCCGCGCAGCGCAGAAACGAGTTGTAGAGCTCGTCGTCATTGACCATCAAGGCGCCTTTGTAGGCCATGAAGTGCTTGAACGTGTTGATGCCGTAGGTTTTGACGCAAGTTTCCATCTCGTCGAACACCTGCTTGTCCCACCAGGTGACCGCCATGTGGAAACCGTAGTCGCAAGCCGCGTTTTCCGACTTGCGACGCCAGTCCTGGTAGGCGGCCAAGAGCGACTGACCCGGATTGGGGATGCAGAAATCGACCACCATCGTGGTGCCGCCGGACAGCGCCGCTTTGCCGCCCCACTCGAAGTCGTCCGCCGAGACGCTGCCCATGAACGCGAGTTCAAGATGCGTGTGCGGATCGATCCCGCCCGGCATGACGAAGCAGCCGCCGGCGTCGATCACCTCGGCGCCGGCCGGGGCTTCGAGATTGGCGCCAATGGCGGCGATGGCGCCGTCGCGCACCAGAACGTCCGCACGCCGCGAATAATCGTGGTTGACGATGGTGCCGCCGCGAATGAATTTCGTCATGACATCGTCTGTCCTGGTCAATCGAGAGCCCGCGCCAGGCCATCTCGACCGCATCTTTGTCGCGCCGCTCGGATTTCGTCAAAGCGTGGCCTGCGTCACGCCTGGTTCGGCGCGGCGGGCTCTGCTCCTCGAATTTCCGGCCGGATTGTGAGGCACATAGCCGACGGTCAGTGGCCTAGCCGGCCATCGCACCAGTAACGCAGCGGGCTAGCCCGCGGGCCCCTCGCACTAACTCATTGAATCTACGACGAATCAGATATGATATCCACAGGCTCGTGGATTACAGGCCCAACTTGCCGGGCAACCGCCGGAGCGATATGCGCCATGCTGCGGGTGCGATTGAAAGCGGATGGACGATTGGTCGAAGTTCTGCCGAACGGCAGCGAGCGCGCGATTGCTACCGATCCCCGTTCCATAGCCACGGCGGCGCATAACGCGGCACGCGCGGAGAGCGGGCGGGTGGCGCAGCATGCACGGGCCGATGACGCGAGCTATGCCCGCAACGTGCGCGGGCAGACCGGTCTTACCCAGGCCGCCTTCGCGGCGCGCATCGGCGTGCCGGTCGAAACGGTGCGCAATTGGGAACAGGGCAAGCGTACGCCGCGCGGACCCGCGCGGGCATTGCTCAAAGTCCTAGAAGAAGCTCCCGAGGCGGCCTTTGCCGTCCTCGGCAAGGCGCGCTGAAGCCACCGCCGGAACGGCACGGCACCTCTCGGTATTGGACTGGAATTGCCGCGCGCAATAGCGGATGCTTGCGCCGTCTTGGCAGCGTCGGGAGTGTCGAATGGACGTCATTGAAGCGCATGGCGCGCGTATCCCGGTCATCGGCTTCGGCACCATGACGCTGAAGGAAGATATCTGCGTCGAACTGGTAGAAGCGGCTTTGCACCTCGGCTACCGGCATCTCGACACCGCGCAGATGTACGGCAACGAGCGCGAGGTCGGTTCCGGCATGCGCGGCGCGGGGCTCAAGCGCGAGGACGTGTTTCTCACCACCAAGGTGTGGTTCAACCGGCTGGCGCCCGGCGATTTCGAGCGCTCGGTCGACGAAAGCCTGGAACGCCTGCAATTGCCCTGGGTGGACCTTTTGATGATCCACTGGCCCAACGCCCAAATTCCGCTCGCGCAATCCATCGCATCGCTGTGCAAGGTCAAGAAAGCCGGGCTGGCGAAAAATATCGGCGTGGCGAATTTCAACATCGCTATGATCGACGAGGCAACGAAGCTTGCCAGCGAGCCGATCGCCGTGCTGCAGATCGAGACGCATCCCTATCTCGACCAGACCAAAGTGATCGCGGAGGCGCGCCGTCACGGCATGGCCGTGGTCGGCTATTGTCCGCTGGCGCGCGGCAAGGTGCCGGGCGACGAGACGCTGCAACGCGTCGGCCGCACCCACGGCAAATCCGCGTCCCAGGTCGCGCTGCGCTTCCTCGAACAGGAGCGCATCATTCCCATCCCACGGACGTCGAAGCGCGAGCGGCTCGCCGAAAACCTCGGCAGTCTCGAATTCAAGCTGACCGACGCGGAAATGGCGGAGATCGGCAAGCTCAAGCGGCCGGAATCGCGGATTGTCAGTCCGCCGCAAGCGCCGAAGTGGGACAGCTAGTGCCGGCACACGTGGACGCGATCGGACCAATCCCCACTGTCGAGGCTAACGGCGCCAAAATTCCCCTGGTCGGGCTCGGTACCTGGGATTTGCGCGGCCGCACCTGCGCGCGTGTGGTCGAGCAGGCTCTGAAGCTCGGCTACCGCCACGTCGACACCGCGGAAATGTACGACAATGAGCGCGAGGTGGGGGAGGGCGTGCGCGCGTCGGGCCTCAAGCGCAACGACGTTTTCGTGACCACCAAAATCTGGCCGTCGCATTTCGCGCCGCGCGCCCTCGAACGGGCCGCCCGCGACTGCCTGGTGCGGCTGCGCTTGAGTGAGGTCGATCTGCTGTTGCTGCATTGGCCCAATCCGCAAATCCCGCTGCAAGAAACGCTGGGCGCGCTCTGCAAGGTCAAGCGCGACGGGCTTGCCCGCCACATCGGCATTTCCAACTTCACCGTGGCGCTCATTGATGAGGCCTTGCAGATCGCGACCGAGCCCCTGGTCTGCGACCAGATCGAATGCCATCCGTTTCTCGACCAGTCGAAAGTGATCGCGGCCTGTCGCGACCACGGCATGGCGGTGGTCGCCTATAGTCCGATTGCCCGCGGCAACGCCCGCAACGACAAACTGCTTGTGCGCGTCGGCGACGCGCACAAAAAGACCGCGGCGCAAGTCTGTTTGCGCTACCTCGTGCAGCAGGACATCGTGGTCATCCCGCGCACCAGCAAGCTCGATCGCCTGTCGGAGAACGCCGCGATCTTCGATTTTACCCTGAGCGACGAGGAAATGGCGGAGATCGGCGCGCTGGCGCGCCGCGACGGCCGCGTCGTCGACTGGTCCTATTCAGGCCGCATGAATTGGGATTGAGCGCGCGCCGCGCCGTCAGAACTCGACGTCGAGCTCTTCCAGCTCGTCCGGTTCGACTTTGGCGGCGGCGATCCATTCCTGCATGAACGGCGTCGCCATCATGGTGCGGCAATAATCCTGCGCCGGCGGCTCAAGCGCGACGTCGTAGGTGACAAACCGCGAGCATATCGGGGCGTACATCGCATCCGCCGCGCACGGCTTTTTGCCGAACAGATAGGGACCGCCATATTCGGAGATGCATTCGCGCCAGATCGTAATGATGCGATCGATGTCCGCGCGCGCCCCCGCCCAGGACTTAAAGCCGGGGAAATGCGCCTTGATATTCATCGGCAACGCCGAGCGCAGGTTGGAAAAGCCGGAATGCATCTCGCCGCAGATCGAGCGGCAGTGCGCGCGTTGGCCCTGGTCCGCCGGCAACAGGGCTGCCTCAGGACTGATCTCATGGAGATATTCGGCAATCGCCAGCGTGTCCCACACCTTCATGCCGTCGTGGACGAGGCACGGCACGAGGAAGGACGGCGACAGCAGCAGCAGTTCCGCGCGTGTCGAGGGATCGTCGGAACCGACATGCTTCTCCTCGAAATCGAGGTTTGCCATTTTGCATAGCAACCAGCCGCGTAACGACCAGGAGCCATAATTCTTACTGGCGATGGTGAGCGTTGCCTTGGACATCCGCCTTCTCTTTAAAATCTAGTCTAAAACAAAGGGTTAAGGTCGCGGCAAGCCGTCAGCGGCGGTGTCGTGTGGTGTCGCCCCACCCGGCTCGACATCGACCCGTTTCCCAATTGTGCAGGATGTTCATATTCTTGTCGCAGCGCAACAAAAAATGCACTAGGTTTTGCCCGTTGGGGGTCGAAATGTGCCGTCGGCATGGCACCGGCACCCGTGGACAACGGATGCTGTACCTCGCTTATCAGTTACAATCCGACATCATGACGCCGGTTCGGGCCTGGGCCAGCATGGCCGCTTCGGGCGGCGTTCCGCTGCTCTCCGACCACCCGGCGATGCGCAATCTCACGGCGGTCTATGAGCTGATCGCGCGGTCGGGTCTCACCCATACGCGCCCGCCGTTCGGCATCAACTCCGTCACCGTCGGCAACCGCGAGGTCGAGGTGCGCGAGGAAGCGGCGGTGACCACGCCGTTCGGCACGCTCCTGCATTTCAAAAAAGATATCGCGACCGCGCAGCCGCGGGTGCTGTTGGTGGCGCCGTTGTCGGGCCATTTCGCCACGCTGCTGCGCGCCACCGTGCGCACCATGCTTCCCGATCACGACGTATACATCACCGATTGGCACAATGCCCGCGACGCCCCGCTCACGGCCGGCCGCTTCGGCATGGACGAATATACCGACCACGTCATCAAGTTCCTCGAAACGATGGGGCCGGGTTCTCACGTCTTGGCGGTGTGCCAGCCGTGCGTCGCCGTGCTCGCCGCGGCTTCGGTCATGGCGCAAGCCGGCAATCCGGCGCAACCCCGCTCGATGACGCTGATGGCCGGTCCGATCGATACGCGCGTCAACCCAACCAAGGTCAACGAGCTCGCCAAGAAGAAATCCATCGATTGGTTCGAACGCACGCTCACCGCCTCGGTGCCGCTGCGTTATCCCGGCGCTTTCCGCCGCGTCTATCCGGGATTCGTGCAGCTCGTCGCCTTCATGAGCATGAATATCGAGCGCCACGTGAAGGCGCATAAGGAGCTTTACGACAACCTCGCCAATGGCGAGCTGGAAAAGGCGGCGGTGACCAAGGCCTTCTATGACGAATATTTCGCCGTGCTGGATCTGACTGCGGAATTCTACCTCGAAACGGTGCGGTTGATTTTCCAGGAGCACGCACTGCCGCTTGGCAAGCTCGAATGGCACGGTCAGCGCATTGATCCGAGCGCGATCCGCAAGACAATGCTGTTAACAGTGGAGGGCGAGCGCGACGACATTTGCGCCGTCGGCCAAACGGTCGCCGCGCACGATCTGTGCAGCAAGCTGCGTCCGTATCTCAAACGCCATCACATGCAGGCCGGCGTCGGCCATTACGGCGTGTTCTCAGGCAAGCGCTGGGAAACGCAAATCTATCCGCTGCTCAAGAACGTGATTTTGTCGAGCAATTGAGCGGATTGGGCCGCTACAGCCAATCGTCGCACGCCAATTTGGCTACCGCATCGCCGCCGCGATATTGCCGCCGTCGACGGTGGTGACGTCGGCGGTGGTTTTCAGCGCCAGCGCGTGATGCAAGAAAGCCTGTGCGACGTCGTCGGCGGTGACTTCGCGGCCGAGCAGATTGCCGCTCATGTAATCCTTCTCGCTTAAGCCGCGCGCTTTGGAGCGCGACGCGATCATGTCCGCCGAGAGCAAACCGGAGCGGATGCGGTCGGCATTGACCGCATTGGCGCGGATGCCGTCGGAGCCGTAGTCAAGCGCGTATTGGCGCATCAGCGCCAGCGCCGCGGCTTTCGGGATGCCATAAGGACCGAAATTCGGACCCGGATTGACCGCCTGTTTGGAGACATTGAAGAGCAGACAGCCGCCGGTGCCTTGCGCCAGCATGATTTTCACCGCCGCCTGCGCCACACGCTGGTGGCCGAAGAAGTTGAGCTCGAAACTCCGATGCAAGACGTCTTCGTCGACCTCGCCGATGCGGCCCTGCCACGCGGCGCCGGCGTTCGACACCACGATGTCGACGCCGCCAAACGCGGCTGCGATTTTGTCGAACGCCGCCGTAACCGACCCAGCATCGGTCACGTCGCATTCGACTGGCAGCGCGGTCGCGCTGAGTGCCGTGGCTTGCTCTCTGGCCGCCGATAAATTCACGTCGAGCAAGGCAACTTCCGCCCCCGCGGCGGCGAATGTCCTTGCCGTGGCGGCGCCGATTGCCCCGCCGGCGCCGGTCACCGCGGCAATCTGCCCGGCGAGCGGCAGTTCTTTGATTTTGCCGAGCTTGGCCTGTTCAAGCGGCCAATATTCGCAGTCGAACATGTCGGCTTCGGAGATCGACTCGAAGCGCCCGATGGCTTCGGCATCGCTCACGCCCTCGACCCAGGCTTCGGCGATATCGGCGGCGATGACGGCGTCCTGCTTCGAGCGGCCAAGGCCGAACAGGCCAAGGCCCGGCACCAGGACGACGCGGGGCAGGGGATCAAGCTCGCGCTTGATCCCGCCGGTGCGTTCGTTGTGCTGCGCAAAATAATGGTGGTAGCGCGTGATGAATTGGCCGGCCCGTTCACGCGCCGCCCGCGCGAAATCGGCGAGCTTGCCGCTTGCCGGCGCCGGCAGAACCAGCGGCCAGTTTTTAGTACGGATGGTGTGATCGGGCGTGATCAAGCCGCTTTGGCTGAGCCGTTGCAAATCTTTTGCGTTGACGAAGTTCTCGACCGCGTCGCTATCGCGGTATTCGAGAACCAGCCGCCGCCAGGCGCCTTCGACCCGGTCGTCCTGCACGCAGCAGGCGCCGCGCACGAGCGGCGCGATCTGTGCGATACCGGCTATGTTCTGCGGCGCGACGACAGCGGCGGCCGTTTTGCGGTTGCGCGCGATAAATTCCTCCGCGAGCGACACCAGCTCGATCATGCGCTCGTAAGCCTCGCGCGCGGTCTCGCCGAACGTGACGATGCCGTGGTTGCCGAGGATAAGTCCGTCGCTCGGTTTGACGGCTTCGAAGACTTCGATCGCCTTCTTGGCGAGGCCGAAGCCCGGCATGAGGTAGGGCACGAAAGCCAAGCGGCCGCCGAAAACTTCGGCGCACTTTTTCTCGCCGTCGGGTTGATCGATCACGCTGAGCACGGCGGTGGCATGCGTGTGATCGATGAATTTGTGCGGCAGGAAGGCATGCAGCATCATTTCGACGGAGGGATTCGGCGCCGTCGGATCGATCAGATTGGCGCGCTCGATACCGACCAGCTCTTCGTCGCCGATCGTTTTGAGCGCGCGTAGTTTGCGCATCGGCAGAAGCCGCACGGCCGGAAGCCCATCCGGCTCGATCGTCGCCATGTCCGAGCCGGAGGATTTGACGCGCAACACCTCGACCTCTTCGCCGAAGCGATCGGTCATGCGCGTCTTCAGCGAGGTGTTGCCGCCGCCGTGCAACACGAGTTTCGGATCGCGACCGAGCAGCCGCGTGGTGTAGACGCGCAGCGCCAGATCGCGATCGATTGCCGACTTTGCGCCGGGTGCTTTCGCAAAATGCGCGACGGCTGCCTCGGCGTCACGATCGGCCCAGCCGCTTTTCATGGCGCCGCGCGCTCAATCTCTCGTCAGCCGCCGGCAAAGCGGCGCGACCACCAACCGGTTTTGCGCGGCTGGTCGCCCTCCGTGGCCTCGCTGATTTCGGTGACGACCGGCTGGGGCGCGGGCGCGGGTGCGACGGGTGGGCTCGGCGCTTGTGCCGGCGCCTCATCGGTTCCGACGACAGGCGCGCGTTCGCGCACGGTCGAGCGCCGGCGCGCCGGCTCGGGCTCCGCGGGCGGCGGCGAGTGCGGCATCGGCTCCGCGCTCACCGGTGCCCGCACCGCGGGCGGCGCGGTGACGAAGTCGGCGACGGTCTCCTTGAACTCGGGCTCGGCGGCGAGCGGAGCGAGTTGCTCATCTGCCGGCTCGAAGATCTGCTGTTCGCGCGGGCCACGCTCGCCAGGTCCACCCACACCAGGCCCACCTACACCGGGCCCGCCGTCGCCATTGCGATGCCGGTTACGCCGGCCGCCGCGGCGTCCGCGCCGCCGCCGCCGCTCGCCGTCGCGATTTTGCTCGCCGCGCTCGCCATGCTCTGGCGGCGTAAATTCGCCGCGTGGCCCGTCAACAAGCTCGTCGCCCGCCGGAGTTTCGTGCTCGGCTTCCGCCGCGAATTCGTCGGTGGATTCGTTGATCGCCATAGCGTCGTCACCGACGGGCTCGTTAGCTCCGTGCTGCTCCGCGCCGTGCTCGTGAGGCCGGCCGTGTGCGCCGTCGTCGCCGTTGCGGCCGCCGCGCCGACGCCTTCGCCGGCGCCGACGGGGGCCGCCTTCGCCATGCTCCTGGGCGGCCGGGCCAGCCGGTTGAGCGGCTTCAGCACCTTCAGCACCCTCTGCAGCTTCCGCCCCGACATCCTCGTCCTCAGCAACGGCGAAATCTTCGAGGTCGTCCTCTTCTTCCAACGGTACGGCGGTGGCTTGCGCACGCTCGGCGAGCGCCTTGGCCGCCTCGACCGTATGGACTTGTTCGCCGCGGTCGATGATGAAGGCCTGCGGTGCCAGCACGGTTTCGTCGGCACTGATCGTTATGGTGATGGCGAAGCGCTCCTCCAGGCCGCGCAGATGGGCGCGTTTCTGGTTAAGCACATAGAGCGCAACGTCGGGCCGCGTGCGCACGATGAGATTATGCGTGGCGCCCCTGATGAGCTGCTCCTCGAGCGCGCGCAGCACTTGCAACGCCAGCGACGACACCGAACGGACATGGCCGCTGCCGCCGCAATACGGGCATTTCTCGGTAGAGCTTTCCAGTACGCTGGTGCGGATGCGCTGCCGCGACATTTCGAGCAGGCCGAAATGCGAAATGCGGCCGACCTGGATGCGCGCGCGATCGTGCTTGAGGCACTCCTTCAAGCGGCGCTCGACCGAGCGGTTGTTGCGCTTCTCGTCCATGTCGATGAAGTCGATGACGATCAATCCGGCAAGGTCACGCAGCCGCAGCTGGCGGGCGATCTCCTCGGCGGCTTCCGAATTCGTCTTGAGCGCGGTGTCCTCGATGTGATGCTCGCGCGTCGCGCGGCCGGAATTGACATCGATGGCGACCAGCGCCTCGGCCTGGTTGAGCACGATGTAGCCGCCCGAGCGCAGTTGGACGACCGGCGAGAACATGGCGTCGAGCTGATTTTCGACGCCGTAACGCGACAATAGCGGCTGCGTGTCGGCGTAAGGCTTCACGTTCTTGGCATGGCTCGGCATGAGCATGCGCATGAAGTCTTTGGCTTCGTGATAGGCCTCCGGCCCCGCGACGATCACCTCGTCGATGTCCTTGGTATAAAGGTCGCGGATCGAGCGTTTGACCAGCGAACCTTCCTCATAGACGAGCTTCGGCGCCGTGGATTTCAGCGTCAGGTCGCGGACCGTCTCCCACATCCGCAGCAAATATTCGAAATCGCGCTTGATTTCGATTTTGGTGCGGCTCGCGCCCGCGGTGCGCAGGATCACGCCCATGCCTTCCGGCACTTCGAGTTCCGCGGCTGCTTCCTTGAGCCGCGCGCGATCCTCGGAACTGGTGATTTTGCGGCTGATACCGCCGCCGCGCGCGGTATTGGGCATGAGCACCGAATAGCGGCCGGCGAGCGAAAGATACGTGGTCAGCGCCGCGCCCTTGGTGCCGCGTTCCTCCTTGACCACTTGGACCAGCATGACTTGGCGGCGCTTGATCACTTCTTGGATCTTGTATTGGCGGCGATAGCGCGGCGCCCGATCGGGAACCTCTTCCAGCGCGTCCGCGCCGCCGACCGATTCGACGACCTCTTCGTCCTCGCCGTTCTCGTGCTCGTGGGCTTCGGTCGCGGCCGCCGCTTCGCCGTTTCCGGCCGGTGCCGCGTCGCTTGCGGTTTCGCCGGCCTCGGCATGCTCGGCCTCATCATGACCAGCGTCGGCATCGCTTGCGACCGATTCGGACGCGGCTTCGGGGAGTTCCCCGTCTTCGGCATCGTCGGCCGAAGTATCGGCCGTCGCCGCCGCCGAAGCTCCGGATGCCTCGATATGATCTTGCGGGCCGGGCGCGGCCGAATCGACATGCGTCTCGGCCTCGACACCGCCGCTCGGCGACCCGTCGCCCTCCGCCGGCGCTGCCGTGAAATTGTCCGCAGCCACAGAATCGCCGGCGGGCGCTTCGGCGTGTTCGCTGCGCACCACCTCGCCGCGGCGGCCGGCGGAACGCCCGCCGTGGTGGCGATGCCGGCGCGAGCGACGATCGACCTCGTCGTCGGCGGCGCGCTGCGCGCGCTCTTCCTCGTCGATCAAGGCCTGCCGGTCGGCGACCGGAATCTGATAATAGTCCGGATGGATTTCGCTAAAGGCGAGGAAGCCGTGGCGATTGCCGCCGTAGTCGACAAAGGCCGCTTGCAGCGACGGCTCGACGCGCGTCACTTTCGCCAGATAGATGTTGCCTCTTAGCTGCTTGCGGTGCGCGGACTCAAAGTCGAATTCTTCGACGCGATTGCCGCGCAGTACGACCACCCGGGTCTCCTCGGGATGGGTCGCGTCGATGAGCATTTTGTTGGCCATTATCTAATCTCACAGGGGACGGCCCCGCGCGCTTGCGCGCCGCATCGGCGCGGAAGGCAGGTGCCAGTCCGATCGTTGGTGAATGGGACGGATCGGAACCGGCGAGCGCGTCAAGCTGCATAGGCCCGAAAGCAAGCGAGCGCCGCATGAACGCCGCCGTGCCGATCGATCGAACCTGAACTTGCGCCTCGTACATAAACTCCAAACCGCGATGAGGGCGGCCGCGCAGGACGCGGCCGCAATTTCGGTCGTCGCTCACGGCTGGCGCGACACTGTTCCAGAGAGCATTACACCCGCTGGCTCGCGCGTCGCGCGCATGGGTTCCGGCTGTCTTAGCCTTCGAGGACATCGACGTTGCTTGCGCCGTCGTCCGCGCCAGGTGTTTTCGCGACCATGGCGCTGGAGCGGTTCGAAAGCCGCGCCCGCCCCGCTCCCGTCATCTTTCTCGGGGAGCCATTCCAGGCGGACTTAACGCCCAGCAAACTTGCCGGATGCCCTAACGCGACACAACCGGAACCTTTCACTGTCAGCATCCTCTTCTTAAGGCCGCCGGCAGTGAATTGGCAAGTCATCTGTGGGATTTGGCGGGACGGAGAGTGAATTTAGCCGGGTCACAAGGCCACTCCCGCCAAGCCTTAAGTTCGAGTTAACCACGCGTCCCTAATGAGGTAAGAGGGGCACGATGGGGTCAAAACCGATGGCCGTCCGAGCGGCGCTCTGGGCTCTCCTCGGTATGCTGTTCGCCGGCCCGGCGATGGCTGCCGAACAGCCGGCGGCGGCTCCGGCATCCGACTCATTTCCGGTGGCGACCGACATCCGGCTCGGCGGCGACGAGGCCCAGACCCGCCTGGTCATGGATTTGAGCCGCAAGATCGACCTGCGGGTCTTTACCCTCGCCGATCCTTACCGGGTTGTCCTCGACATCCCCCAAGTGACGTTCCAGCTGCCGCCTAGGACCGGGGAGGGCGGCCACGGCTTGATCAAGGCGTTCCGGTTCGGATTGGTGATGCCGGGCGGCTCGCGGATGGTGTTCGATCTCGGCAAGCCCGCGCGCGTCGATAAAGCCTTCGTCGTCGACGCGGCGGACGGCGCGCCGGCGCGGCTGGTGCTCGATCTTGTTCCCACCGACCGCGACACCTTCCTGCACACCGTCACGGCCGACGACAAAGTGGCCGCCGCCGAAGTTCCGCGCCAGCCGCAAGCCGATTCCGCCGATCCGCGTCCGCTCGTGGTGCTCGATCCCGGCCACGGCGGTATCGATACCGGCACCAAAGGGCCGAACGGCGAATGCGAGAAGGATATCGTGCTCGACTTCGCCAAGCGCTTGCGCGAGCGCATCGAGACATCGGGCAAATACCGGGTGCTGATGACACGCACCGATGATACTTTCGTGCCGCTCGCCGACCGCGTGCAGATCGCGCGCAGCGCCGGCGCCGCGTTGTTCGTCTCGATCCATGCCGATTCACTGCCGCGCAAGGAGGGCGACGCCCAAGGCGCGACCGTGTACACGCTTTCGGAAACCGCCTCGGACCCGCAGGCCGCGCAACTTGCCGAACAGGAAAACCGATCCGACGTGATTGCCGGCGTCGATCTCACGCAGGAACCGGCCGACGTCGCCGGTATCCTCATCGACCTCGCGCAGCGCGAAACCAAGACCTTTTCGGTGCAGTTCGCGCACAAATTGGTCGGCGAAATGAAGGACGCCACCCGGCTGCACAAGGATCCGATCAAATCCGCGGGTTTCCGCGTGCTGCGCGCGCCGGACGTGCCTTCGGTGCTGGTCGAGCTCGGCTACGTGTCCAATAAGCAGGATTTGCAATCCCTGCT
>Ga0181516_10001286_pt1 | contig 19576 bp, 17 predicted proteins | sample PEATcosm2014_Bin_25_FD_121104 | JGI IMG/M metagenome (GOLD analysis project Ga0181516, IMG submission 121104) | Peatland microbial communities from MTU Mesocosm Facility, Houghton, MI, USA - PEATcosm2014_Bin01_10_metaG | ecosystem: Environmental > Terrestrial > Soil > Wetlands > Peat | place... | reverse complement strand
TCTGCGCCTCTGTGCCTCTGCGCGAGATCTTTCTCTTCGATTCCCCTCCCCCGCGCCTCCGTGTGAGGTCCTTCCTCTTCTGACCCCCTCCTCTCGCGTTCCCCCTTCTCTTCTTGGGCAAATCGCTGTACCCTCGTAACCATGAATTGGCTCTCAACGATCATGACCGTCGTCTCGGCCCTGCTCCAAGTGTACATGTTGCTGCTCGTCATCCGCATCGTGCTGACTTGGGTGTCGATGGACCACGGGCACCCGGTGCTGCGCATCCTGCACTCGGTGTCCGACCCGTACCTGAACTGGTTTCGGCGCTTCCGGTTCCTCGTCCTGGGCAACATCGACTTTTCGCCGCTGGCGGCCCTGCTTGTCGTCAACTTCTTTGCCAGTCTGGCGCGTATGATTGCCATGTACGGGCAGGTCACCCTGGGCATCGTGCTCATCATCCTGATCCAGTTGATCTGGGGAGCGGTGTCGTTCTTCTTCCTGATCTTGGCCGTTCTGTCCATCATCCGCTTCCTGGCGGTGCAGTTTAGGTGGGGAGGCCAAGCCGTTTGGGGCTACCTCGACGCCCTTCTGCAGCCCCCGGCGTACTTTGTGGGCCACCTGCTGCGTCCAAAGAAGTTCCTGTCGTACACGACGACGCTGATGGTGCTGGCGATTCTCAACTTGGCGGCTTGGGCCCTCGGCGGGTTGCTGGTCTCTGTCCTGAGCCAGCTCCTGAGCACTCTCCCCATCTGAGGCCGCGGTGCTCCTGGGCGAACTGACGGTTTCGGTGGCCCGGCTCAAGGGGGCCGGACCCGCGGCCGTCCGCGACTTGGCCAAGCTGGGCATCACCACGGTGGCTCAGCTTCTCGAGCACCTCCCCCGGGACCACGTGAACCGCCGCGACGAGGTGACCTTCCATCAGGCGCTAGCTGCCGGAAAGGCCGCCAACACGGTGGCCAGGGTGGTCCTCCACTCCCACTTCGGCCCTCCCCACCGCCCCACGCTCAAGCTCCACGTCGTTGACCGCGAGGGTACGCCCGTCGAGCTGCCGTGTTTCAACCGCCCCTTCCTCGAGAAGAGCCTGCCGGTGAACGCCTGGGTGTGGGTGTACGGCGTCCCCGAAACCAAGTATGGCAGCCTCCAGATCGCGGCCTTCGAGCTGGACCCGCCGCCACCGGGCTACGAACCCGGGGCGCCTCTCGGCGACGTCGGCACCCTGGTCCCCCTGTACCCCCTGGCGGGCACCCTCAACCACGCGGGGTTGGCGCGGCTGATCGCCCAGGCCTGGCACGACTACGTTCCCGAACCCTTCGAGGACGAGTTGCCGCCTGACTACACGGCCCGGCACCGGCTGCTGGGCCTCGACCCGGCCCTGCGCACCCTGCACCGGCCGGCCAACCTTGCCGCCCTGGCAGACGCGCGGCGCACCTGGATCCACCGCGAACTGTTCCACCTTCAAACGGCGGTGCTTCGCCGGCCCAACGCCCTGCGCACGGCGGCGCGGCCCACGCAGGTCCTTCCTCAAACTGTCAGAAAGCACTTTCTGGAACGGCTGCCCTTCGGCCTCACGCCCGACCAGATCACGGTGGTGGCCGAAATCGACGCCGACTTGGGGTCCGAGCGGCCCATGGCCCGCCTGCTCCAGGGCGACGTAGGCAGCGGCAAGACCCTGGTGGCCTTCCTGTCGGCCCTCCCCCTGATCGAGGCCGGGCACCAGTGCGCCCTGATGGCGCCCACCGAACTGCTGGCACTCCAGCACGCCGAGAACGCGGCCAAGCTGCTCGACCCCCTCGGCTTCAAGATTGCCTTCCTTTCAGGCAATCTCAAGGCGGCCGGCCGGGGCCTTCTGCTGGCCGAACTGGCGGCCGGGCGCATCGACTTTGTGGTCGGCACCCACGCGCTCTTCAGCGAAGGTGTCGAGTTCAAGAGCCTGCGCTACGTGGTCATCGACGAACAGCATCGTTTCGGCGTCATCCAGCGCCAGGCCCTCACCAAGAAGGGCTCCGACCCCGACCTACTGCTGATGAGCGCGACGCCCATTCCCCGCACCCTGGCTCTCACGGCCTTTGGCGACTTGAGAACGTCGACCATCCGGACCATGCCCCTGGGGAGAAAGCCCATCATCACCCACACCAACAAGATGAGCAATCAGACCCGGGTGTACGACTTCGTGGGGCGAGAACTGGCGGCGGGGCGTCAGGCGTACTTCGTTTATCCACTGATCGATGCCAGCGAGGCCCTGGACCTCAAGGACGCGGCGTCGATGGCCGAACACCTGGCCGAGGTCTTCCGCGGGTTCCGGGTGGGGCTCATCCACAGCCGCCTCGACGACGAAGCCAAGCGCGCGGTGATGGAGGACTTCAGCCGCGGCAAGGTGGCGGTGCTCGTGGCCACGAGCGTCGTCGAAGTCGGCGTCGACGTGGCCAACGCCACGTGCATGGTCATCGAGCACGCCGAACGCTTCGGCCTCTCGGCGCTTCACCAGCTCAGGGGCCGGGTGGGACGATCGGACCTGCAAAGCTACTGCTTCCTTGTTTATGGCGAAACGCTGACCGACGACGCCAAGACCCGGATCCGCGTGATGATGGAGACCACCGACGGCTTCAAGATCGCCGAGGAAGACCTCAAACTCCGGGGACCAGGCGACATCGCGGGCATGAAACAGTCGGGCTTCCTCAAGCTCAAGGCTGCCGACCTGGGCCGGGATCTGGGCATCTTGATCGGCTGCCGCGAGTACTTGAGCGAACTGCTGGTGCGCGATCCCGGCTTTTTAGAACCGCCGCAAGCGGGCCTGCGCAAACTGTGGTCCCGCTGCCCGCCCTTCAGCGACGAGCTTGTGGCGTTGTAGTATGAAGAGCCCCGAAGGAGTGAGCCATGCCAACCGACCCTAAGACCTGGACCCAAGCGCACCTAACCCGAATCGCCCAATCGTCCTTTCGGATCGAGAGCGAGGGAGGCCTCGTGGTCGCCATGGACCCCTTCTGCCGTTCCAAGGTTTGGACCAAGGCCGATGTGGTGCTTGTCACCCACCCCCACGGCGACCACTTCAACGCCAATGTGGTCCGCTCGCTTCTCAAGGAGGGAACTCGCGTGGTTGTGCCCGCGTCGGTGAAGGCGTCAGGAGCCGACCGCGGTCTAGCCACCGACACCCTGGCCCCGGGGGAGACCAAGGCCATCGGCCCCCTTACCGTGACAGCGGTTCGGGCCTACAACCTGAACAAGCCCATGCACCCCCGCAAACGCGACTGGCTGGGCTACGTGTTCACCCTTGACGGCCTGATCGTGTACCACGCGGGCGACTGCGATGTCATTCCTGAAATGGAGGCGCTGCGGGTCGACGTGGCGTTATTGCCCGCCGGGGGAATGGCCACCATGAACGCCGCCGAGGCGGCCCGGGCGGCAGCCCTGGTGCATGCGGCGGTGGCGGTGCCCATGCACTATGGCCTCATCCCGTTCACCGGAAAGGCGGGCCAAAAGTTCGCGGCCGCCTGGAACGGAACCACCGTCTTGGGCTAGGAACCCGCCGAGCGCCGGGACCGCTGGTTGTGGCCGACACTGGTCACAAAACTCCAACCGATGATGACCATGCCCACGCTGCCGCTCACCGCCTCGGGCACCTCAAGGCCCACGGCGCCCAGGTACATGATGAGCGCCAGGGCGCCTATGGCCCAGAACGCCCCGTGCTCCAGGTAACGGAACGAGCCCAGAGTCTTGTCGTCCACGAGCTTGATCGTCATCGAGCGGACGAAGAAGGCGCCGATGCCCAACCCGAGGGCAATGATGAACAGGTTCTCGGTGATGGCGAACGCGCCGATCACGCCGTCGAAGCTGAAGCTCGCGTCGAGCACTTCGAGGTAGAGGAAGGCTCCAAAACCAGCCCCCGCCGCCAGGTTGGCCGTGTGCATCAAAGACCCCAGGCCGTCGACGATGAGGAAGACCAGAACCCCCAGCACGGCGGCGATCAAGAAATCGGGGCGGTCGGCGACCGGCAGGAGTTGGTGGAACACGAAGGTCGTCCCCAAGGCCACCAACACCCACACCGACTCAAGCCGGCCCAGACGCGCCAGGAATTTCTCCAAGCCCGGTATCCAGTGGACCTTCTTCGCCGGGTCGAAGAAGAATTTGGCAAAGACCATCCAAAGGAACGAACCGCCAAACCCCGAGATCAGCACGTGCTGGTGGACAAGGACCTCCTGGAACCTGTGCGGGTCGCGCCAGGTCATCGCCAGGACCTCGCCGAACGGCAGGGCGCTGACCGCCCACACTAGCAGCAGCGGAAACACGACCCTCATTCCAAAGACGGCGATGATCATGCCGACCGTAAGGAACATCCTCCGCCAGAACGGCGCCATGGTTTCGAGGATGCGGGCGTTGACCACCGCGTTGTCGAAACTGAGCGAGGTTTCAAGGATGCCAAGCATCAAGGCGGTGAAAGCCGCAGCCCAAGCCCCGGCCAGGCCGGCCGTCTCGTAACCGAGGAAGAACGCGGTGGCCAGAGCCAGCACGGCAAAAACCGTGCTGCCCGTAAAGTGTTTGAAGTAGGCTCGCATGTCCTTTAGCCTATACGATTCTTTTGGGGACTGTCCATGAGAACAATCTAACCTCAGGTCGCAAAGGTGTTCACGGCGGCGTCCAGCGCCTCGCCCACCCGGCGCAACCGATCGGCCTGGGTCGCCACTTCGCTCACGGTCCGGCTGATCTCGCCCAGGCCTTGGGTGATCTCTCCGATGTTCGACACCACCTCGTGGCTGATCCGGCCCACCTGTCCGAGGGAGTCTCCGACGCTGTTAGCCACGATGCCGATGCGGTCGGCCTCGCGGTTCGTTTCGGCCGAACCTTCGGTGAGCGTTGCCATCACCTCGCGGATGCGGTGGGTCCCCCGGTTCATCCGTTCCGCTTCCCCGTCGATGCCCCGGCTGCGCTCGGAAACCCGGGTGATCTGGGTGCCGATAGCCTCAAAGGCACCGAGGGTCTCGACCCGGGTGTCGCCTGCCTCGCGGATCTTGGTGACGACCTCGTTGATGGTCGAGGCGATGAGGGCCGAGCTCCCGGCGCTTGCCGCCGCGAGTTTGGAAATCTCGTCGGCGACTACGGCGAAGCCCTTCCCCGCCTCGCCCGCATGGGCAGCCTCGATAGCCGCGTTCAGCGAAAGGATGTTGGTCTGCCCGGCGATCTCGGCGATGGCTCCCGCCAGGTCTTGGATGGCGGCGACACTGTTGTTGATCTCGGCGATCTTGGCGAACGAATGGTCGAAGACCTCGCGGCCCCGGTCTGACTCGGCGAGCAGGGTATCGACCTCGCGGCGGTTTTCCTCCGACAGACCCGACACCTTGGCGATCCCCTGCGCCAACTCGGCCACGGCCGCCGTCGCGTCGGTCACCTCCCGGCCCTGCACCTCCAGGCGCCCGCGGAAGGCCTCCAGCAGATCGACGACTCCCCGCAGTTCCGCGTCCGAGGCTTGAAGCCGTTCGTCCACCTTTTGCAGCTGGCCTAGGATGGACACCGAGTTGGCCTCGATTTCCACCGAGGACGAGGTGGCCGACGACACCGATTCGGCCAGTTGCTCCTTGACCTGCAAGTTTTCGGCCGACGCGGCCTGGATGCGTTGAAACGCGTCGGTCAGCGACCCCAGCAGCGCATCGATGTCTCGTCCCAGGGCGCCCAGTTCGTCCTTTCGAACGCTGGCGAAGCGCACCCTCAGGTCACCCGAGGCGACCTTGGCCACCGTCGATCCCAGTCCCGCCAGGGAGCGGGCGATGTTTCGGGCCAGGACAAGGCTCAGAAAAATCGAGAGGACGACGGCCAGGAGAATGACGCTCAGCCCCACAAGGGTGCTGCGCTCCTTGATATCGTCGTATCCGAGGTTGATCTCGCTGTCGCGCTTTTCGACCACTTGACGGGTGACCAACAGGGACTGGTCCACCGAGTTGATGTAGTAGACCAGATTGTTGAGCATGTACATCGCGGCAGCCGGGTTGGGAAATTGGCTTTGGATGGTGGGGAGAAGCAGGTGGGACCAGGTGTTGTTCTCGAAGTTCAGTTTGGCCCCGGTGACGAGGTCCTTGAGTGAGTCCAGAGCGTCTTGCAGGTTCGACAGACCGGCGTTTGAGAGCTCGGCCAGCTGCTTCACCGAATCGACGGCCGCCGCCAGGGCGGGGCTGGCCTTCGCGAGGTACACAACGCCCTTCATGGCGTCGTTGGCGTCATGGTAGCGTTTCACGGCCGCTTGGAAGGCAGGCACTTGGCTGCCAAAATCCTTGATGACGAGTTGGCTGGCCTGGATTTCAAGGTTGGCCGTGGCCCGGGCGACTTCCTCGAGTCTTCCCACCTCGCTTTGCATCTTGTCGAGGGGACCAAGGATGACAAAATACGAGGCAACCGAGAGCAGAAACAGAACGGCAATGGCAACGGACAGGGATAACAGCTTGGTGCGAAGTTTCATGGACTCTAATGTACATGCTTCTTCTGGATTCCCGCAACCGAAACTTGGGCCGAGAAAGGCTGTCGACAAAAAGAAACCCCGGCCGCGGGGCCGGGGTTTAAGTTATGGAGTTTCGGCAAGTCCGAAACTCCGAGGCGAATCCGGGCGCAGCCCGGATTCGCCCGGATTCGCCTAGAACTTGTAGGTGTAACCGAGGGCGATGCGCAGTTCGCTGTAGGGGTTGATGTCGTTGACCTGGCTCGAGCTAACGGAGTTGTCGATCTTGGCGAAGCGCCAGCCGGCGTCGATGCTGAACGTACCGACCTGGGGGAAGGTGTAAGAATAGTTCACACCAGGCTGAACGTAGGTGTCGTGGAAGGGCTGCCAAGAGGCAGTCGCGGCCGACGTTCCGAGGTTGTAGCTCGGGTTGGTGGTAGCCAGCGAGATCCGGGACGACACGTAGGCCTTCAGGTTCGAGACCAGGTTCAAGAAACCGAAGTCGTAGGTCAGCTTGGGTTCCAGGTACAGGTCGTAGTATTCGGCGTCGCCGCCGTTGTTGTAGGCGTTGTAGTCGTCGAACTGAACGTCGAGCTGGGTGCCGAAAGCGCCGCCCGAGACCTTGGGTTTGAACGCAGCCAGCCACGGAGTGGGGCTGATCGCGGTGAGAGTCTCGAACCCGCCCGAAACCCACGTCGTCTTGTCGAAGCTGTACTTGTAGAAGACCTTGATATCATTGGTTGCGATCGAATTGTTGGTGTTCGCAGGGTAATAGCCGCTGTTGTAGCCCGATCCGCTGACACCCGGAAGGTAGCTGGCGTCCTTGTAGGCCCACTTCAGTTCATTGATACCGCCGCCATCACCGTTGTTGTAGTAGTACAAGGGCATACCGAAGGTGACGTCCATACCATAGCCAAGCCATTCGACAGCGGGTGTGATCACACCGGTCTGCTGGTTCTGTTCGCCACCGGCGTTGAACACGTTGCCGGTGTACAAACCATAGTAACCGTCGTCGGCGATCGACAGCTTGAGGGTGTTGTCGGCATTGACCGGATTGATAAAGGTGTACCTTCCGTTCCAGTTGACCGAGGGAGAATACAGGTCCCCCTGGCCATACTTGGTACTCGTCGTATCAAACTTGTTCTTGACCGTCGTGCCCGAGCCGTTGACGCCTGTGATACCGTTCTGAATTGACGGCATCGATTCATTTCCGAGGATGTCGGTCCCGTAGTAGCCACCGCCGATGTCGATCTGATTCTGGGGAGCAGGGGCGCTCTGTGCAAAGGCCGCGGCGGCCAAGCCGGCCAAAACGGCGCCAACAAGTAACTTCTTCATGGCAATCTCCTTTTATAGACCGGGTCAGGCCCGGCGCTCACGTCCTTATACAGGCCGGAAACGAGACGCCTCAAGTGGGTCGGAAGCATTCTCACGAACCTCTCACAATGCCCACAAATCTCGCCAAATCCTCACGAAGATTGAACCGTACGCTCATAATTCGTTGAGGGAGGAGGGCGCTGGGGAGGGGTGGTTTCAGGGCAGCGAGGGTTCGTTCAGGGGGAGCTCAAGACGGAACGCGGCGCCGCCGGCTTCGGGGGAAAACGCCGTGAGGGTTCCGCCGTGGAGTTCGACGGCGGCCCGGGCGATGGGGAGGCCGAGCCCGAAACCCGAAGTGCCATCGACCTCACGGAAGAAGCGCTGGAAGATCCGTTCCTCGCTGCCCGGTGCCAGCGGGGCGCCCTCGTTGACCATTTCGAGGCCCGCCCACTGGTCCCGCCGGTACAGGTGGAAGGTTACCTGGCCGCCCTCGGGGCTGTGTTTGACGGCGTTGTCCAGCAGGTTCAGCAGCGCCTGCCCCATCCGGTCGGGGTCGATCAGCACGGGCAACCGGCCGGCGTCCACCCAGTGGGTCGACAGGCCCCTGGTTTCGAGCAGAAGTGAAAAGTCCTCGACCCAGGCGCGGCAGAAGTCGCCCCAGTCGACGGGCCTGGTCTGCAGGACCAGCTGCTGCGAGTCCAAGCGCCCCAGCAGGAGAATGCTTTCAATGAGCTGCGTCATGCGCCCGACCTCGTCGAGGCTGCTTTCGAGGATGGAGCGGTACTCCTCGGCCGAGCGCCCCCTCACGAGGGTGGTCTCGAGGGTGCCGGTCAGGATGGCCAGCGGCGTCTTGAGCTGGTGCGAAAGGTCTTGAAACAGCCGGGTCTGGAATTGGAAGCCCCTGTCGAGCCTGTCGAGCATGGCGTTGAACGTCTCGGCAAGCCGGCGGATCTCGTCCTGGGCCGCCGGGACGGGAACGCGGATGGAAAGGTTGCGCTCGGTGATGCGGTGGATGTCGGCAACCAGCGCGTCGACGGGACGGAAGGCTCGGCGCAGCGCCAAGCCCACCACCAGGGCATTCAGCAGGAGCAGGATCCCGAAGCTGAAGGTCAGAAGGTTCTGCACCCTCGAAAGGGTGCCGCGCAGGGTTTGCAGCGGCCCGAGGACCTGGACGAAGGCCTCGACCTTGCCCGCAACGAATACGGGAACGGTGGCCACCCGGAAGGCCTTCTCTCGTCCCTTGGCGTCAGACAGGGTAGTGACGGCGTGGCGCACGGCCCCCGCGCGCACGGCCTGGAGCACGTCGGGATCGGGGATGTCGAGGGAGTTGGGGTCGTGGGTGGACAGCACCAACTGGCCCGTGGTGTCGAGCAGGCTCGTCATGGTTGACAGCGCGGCTGGCGCGTCCTTAGGGGTGGTGAACAGGTCACCGAGGCTGCTCTTGGCCAGGTCGGACTCGAGCAGCTGCTCGACGACCTTTGTCGTCGAGCCCAAATGGGGAACCCTCAGTTCATTGGCGAGCCAGGTCTCGACGGCCGAGGTGGTGGTTCGCGCCTGCGCGGTCAGCGCCTCGTCCAGGGCACCCGTCAGCTGTTGGTCAAGCAGCCAAAACAGGAAGGCCGTGCCCACCACCAGGACGAGCCCGTTGGCACCGACGGACCAGAGAGTGACCCGGAGCTTGAGGCCGAACCTCACTCGCCGGCCCCGAGCTGGTACCCCCTCCCCCTCAAGGTGCGGATCAGTTTGACAGGAGATTCGGCGTCGATCTTCTTGCGCAAGTAATTGATGTAGACCTCAATGACGTTCGTCGAGGTGTGGAAATCCAGATTCCACACGTGCTCGGCGATCATGTTTCTGGTGACCACCCGGCCCTGGCATCGCATCAGGTACTCCAAGAGGGCGAATTCCTTGTTCGAGAGTTCGACCGACCGGCCGCCCCTCTCCACCTTGCGGGTCAGGAGGTCGAGGTTCAGGTCGCCGCACTCGAGCCGGTTGGCTTGGGCTCCGTCCTTCTTCCTCAGCAGTGCCCGGATCCTGGCGAGGAACTCCTCGAACGCGAAGGGCTTGGAAAGGTAGTCGTCGGCTCCGGCGTCGAGACCCGCGATCTTGTCGGGCACGGCCCCGAGGGCCGAAAGCATCAGGATGGGGACGGTCCGCCGGTGCTGCCGCAAATCGCGGGCCACTTCCAGCCCGCTCCGCCCCGGAAGCGCGACGTCGAGAACCACCACATCGAAATCCTGGCGACGCGCCAGCTCGAAGGCGTCGTCGCCGTTGGCGGCCACCTCGACCTCGTAACCCGCTTCCTCGAGCCCCTTCTTCAGGAATTGGGCAATCTTCTCCTCGTCCTCTACCACTAGAATCACCATGCGCCCCCCTTGCATCACAATACAGTTTACAGCGATTCAGGAAACAAAGTCTCCAAATTTTTTTGCTGAATATCGGTTCACTAACTTGACGAAGTGAAAGGCAAAGCTTACATTCTGAATCGGAGTTCAGAATGCCCAAACGAATCCCGAACTTGTCCGAGACCATTGTGGTCGAAGCCTCCCGGCTTTTCTCGGAGTTCGGATACGACGCTGTCGACATGAAGCAGGTGGCCGCCGAGGCCGGAACCTCGGTCGGCAACCTCTACAATTACTTTCCTTCGAAGCCGGCGCTGTTCCTTGCCATTGTGCAGCGCTGGCGCAACCAGCTTCTCGAGTCCTGCCGGGTCGTCCTTGCGTCGAACCTGCCCCGCCGCGAGAAGATCTTCGCGGTGCTTCGAAGGCTCTACGACGACTTTGCCAGCTGGCACGGCCTATGGAAGGAGTTCCTCGCGGGCCGCGAAGAGCGCCATCAGATGATGGAGGCCAAGGCGAAGAACAAGGGACCGCACCCCTGGGGCCTGGGTCCCGAGGAAGCGCTCATCCTGCGAGACTTCGAGGTGCTCCTGACTGGCACCCCGTCGCCGGCGCCGCACCGCTGGTCTTATCTTGTGATCACGGCCACGATCCAGTTGGCCGGCCGGTACCCCGAGGACCGCGAAGACAACTGGAAATTTCTGGAATCTTTGGTGGATAAGATATGATGCACTCGTCCGTTCCCTCGTCCGTTGATACTCCGTTGATCCGGACGAGTCACCTTGGAGTCATGAACAAGACCCTGCTCTTTCTGGCGGCCGGCTTCGGCCTCCTGGCGGCCCCGGCCTTCGGTCTCACGGTGGACGACGCCGTTCAACAGGCCCGGGCCCACAACTTGGGGCTGCAGACTGAAGACCTCAAGCTGGCCCAAAAGGCCGACGAGAAGAACTTCAACTTCAACCGCCTGTACCCCACCTTGTCGGTCAGCTCGACTCTGCTTCGGCTGAACCAGCTCAATTTGAACCAGTGGCAGGAAGTTTGGCCCGCGATTGCCAACAACCTCCCTGCGAACGAGGGGGGCGGCCAGATCCCGTTTTCCACTTTCAGCGCTTCCTTGACCCCCGACTACAACTGGATCTGGTCCGTGGGGGTAAACACCCAATGGGTGCTCAACCTTGCCGTGTTCCGGGGTATGACCCAGACGCTGATCGACTATCAGACGGCCAAGATCACCCGCGACGCGGCCGACGCCAAGCTCTCCCGCGACGTCCGCAAGGCGTTCTACCAGCTGCTGGCCCTGCGGGAGGCCACCGGAGTCTTCGAGAGTCAGCTCAAGGTCGCCGAGGACCGCTGGAAGCTCGCCAAGTTCAACTTTGACGCGGGCCTTGGTTCCGAGATCGCGGCGCTGCAGGCCCAGGTCACCTTCATGAACCGCAAGCCCCTGCTCGACGACCAAAGGGTCACCGAGAGCACGGCCCAGTCGGGCTTCCGCATCCTGTTGAACCTTCCCGACGGGGCCCCGCTGGACCTTCAGGGGTCGCTCGACGTAGATCCCGAAATCCGCAAGGCGTTGAGCGCCATCGACGTCGATGCCCTGGTCAAGCGCTTCGTCGACGGCCGCTGGGACGTGGGCACGGCCCAGGGGACCGCCAAAAGCCTCGACAACCTGGCCAAGCTTCAGGCCGACAGCCTCTGGCCCAGCCTGGTCTTCGGCTGGACGGCCGACCCGTCGGTCCAGGCGCCGTTCCTCGCGGCCACCTGGAACAATCCGGCGCTCTCGCAGTACAACTGGGCGCAGACCAACGGCGCCTTCTCGGTGACTCTCGCGTGGAAGCTCGACGGGTTCCTGCCCGGCTCCACCACGGGCGTCGAGATAGCCGGCCGCGAGAGGGCAGCCAAGGAGGCGGCCCTGGGGGTTCAGCAGACCCGGCAAGCCGGCGAGGCCGAGATCCGCACCCTGGTCGGCCGCCTCAAGAAGTCGGCGGTGGCCCTCGACAGCCTTTCGGTGGCCCTCGACCTGGCCACCAGGAGTTCCAAACTCACCGAGGAAGGCTATCAGGCCGGCACCCAGAGTTTCAACGACGCCCAGGACGCCGACCTTCAGCTGCAGACGGCTCGGCTGCAGTACCTGAACGAGGAGCTGGCCCTGCAATCGACCCTGGCCGACCTCGACTACGCCTTAGCCGCCGACCGAAAGGACTGGCTCCATGGCTGATCTAGACTCAAAACTCGACCACAAGCACTGGCTTGTCCCGGTGCTGGTCACGCTGATCGGGGTGTTCATGTCCATCCTCGACTCCAGCATCGTGAACGTGGCCATCTCGTCGATCATGACGGTGTTCAACACCGACACGTCGGGCGTCGAATGGGTGTCGACCGCGTACATGCTGGCGATGGGCATGGTCGTCCCCCTCAGCGGCTGGCTGGGCGACAAGTTTGGCTTGAAGAGGCTGTACCTGTGGTGCCTCGCGGCCTTCACCGTCGGCTCGGTGCTCTGCGCCTGCGCCTGGAACATCGAGAGCCTCATCGGCGCCCGGGTGCTCCAGGCTCTAGGCGGCGGAATGCTCATGCCCACGGTCATGGCCATCATTTACCGTCTGGTGCCCCGGGAACAGATGGGGACGGGCATGGGGATCTTCGGGATGGCGCTCATCGTGGCTCCCGCCATCGGCCCCACCTTGGGCGGCTACCTTGTCGAGTACATCGACTGGCGCTGGATCTTCACGATCAATCTCCCGGTCGGCATCATTGGCGGCATCCTGGGACTGTTCCTGATTCCGGAGTTTTCGCGGCACCGCGAGGCCGGACGCTTCGACCTTCCCGGGGCCATCACCGCCGGGCTGGGGTTTGCGGGACTCCTGTACGTCCTCTCGAAGGGGAACGACTGGGGCTGGACCTCGGAGGCGACCATCCTGACTCTGGTGGGAAGCCTGGGCGTCCTGTTCCTGTTCGTCCTCATCGAACTGTGGTCGCCCTACCCTCTCCTCGACCTCAAGGTGTTCACGTTCCCGAGCTTCACGTTCGCCAACATCGCGGTCATCATCACGACGATCGCCATGTTCGCGGGACTGTTCTACATTCCCCTGTTCCTCCAGTCGATCCGGGGACTGGGGGCGATGCAGACGGGCATGCTCATGTTCCCTTCAGCGCTGGCGTCGGGTATCATCATGCCTATCTCGGGCAAGCTTTACGACAGGTTCGGCCCGCGGGTGCTGATGTTCGGAGGCCTGTCCCTGATGGCGCTAACCACCTGGCTGCTGTCGACCATCAGTCTCGACACGGCCCTGGTCACCATCATGGGCTGGCTGGTGCTCCGCGGCTTTGCCATGGGATTTTGCATGATGCCCGCCCAAACCGCCGCCATGAACGACATGCCGGCCGTGATGATCAGCCGCGCCACCGCAGTCACCAGCATCGTGCGCAACGTCGCGGCCTCGTTCGGCATCGCGATCATGACGGTGCTCCTGACCCAGCGCAGCACTTTCCACATGGCTCGCATGACCGACAGCCTGGGTCCCGACAACGTGGCGTACACGACGTGGCTCTCGTCCCACCCCGGGATGGGCGCGCCGCTGTTTGCCAGCTTCTTGGGCAAGCAGTCGTTCGTCTTCGCCATCGACGACGTCTTCCTGATCACTGCCTTTGTCACTCTCTTGGCCCTCATTCCCGCTTTCTTCCTGAGGAAGAAAAAGAAACCGATCAACGCCGGCGCACCTGCCGCCGTCATGGAGTAACACATGAACAAGAAAAAAATCCTCTTCGCCGTGGCCGGCGGCCTCGTGCTGGTCCTATTGGGAATCGTGGGCTTCTACTGGTTCCAGGCCGAATACTTTGTCACGACCGACGACGCCCGCGTCGCGGCCGACCTGGTGGTCATCAGCCCCGAAATCAGCGGCAAGATCGTCGAATGGAACGTCAAGGAAGGCGACATGGTGCGCGCCGGCGACATTCTGGGCCGCCAGGACCTGGGAACCATCCTCAGCACCGGCGTGATCAACGCCTCGGCCCTGGGTACCGTGGGCAGCATCGCGGCCGAAAAGGCGGCCATCAAGTCGCCGATCTCGGGCCAGGTCATCCGCTCCAGCGGCGTCCTGGGGCAGATGGCGGTGCCGGGGAACAACCTAGCCGTCGTGGCCAACACCGACGAGCTGTACATCTCGGCCAACATTGAAGAGGACCGCATCGGCAGGGTCCGCATCGGCCAGGCGGTCGATCTGGACATCGACGCCTTCCCGGGCGTCAACTTCCACGGTCGGGTCGAGACCATCGGGCGCGCCACAACCTCGACGTTCTCCCTCCTCCCGACGCAGAACAACGGCGGCAACTACACCAAGGTGACCCAGATCATCCCGATCAAGATCCACCTGCTCGACACCCTCAACAAACCCCTCCTGGTGGGCATGAACACCAGCATTCGGATCCTGCTGGATTCGACACCCATCACCAAGGAAGCGAACTGATGAAGATTCTTCTCCCCCTGGCCGCCGTGGCGGTCTCCCTCCTGTTGGCCTCGTGCGGAAGCGGGGGCAACACCGACGCCCTCCAACTGAAGGCCGAAGCGCCGACCGTCAAAACCATCAAGCGAACCGTCGAACTTTCGGGCGTCCTTTCGCCTGAACAGACGGCCGCAGTATACGGAAAACTGTCGGGCCAGGCGTTCCGCATCAACGTCGATGTCGGCGACAAGGTCACAGCCGGCCAGATCCTTCTCGAAATCGACGCCCACGAACTGGCGGCCCAACTGGCCCTCGCCCAGGCGGCGGTGGCGACTGTGAAGCAGCAGGCGGCCCAGGCTCTCGTGGGCATCGACACCGCCAAGACCAACTACGACCAGGCCAAGCGTTACCTCGACAGGCTCAACAGCCTCGAGGACCGCTCCTCGCTGTCGAAGAACCAGCTTGACGACGCCCAGTCGAAGGCCGACCTCACCCAGCGGGCCTGGGAGAGCGCCAAGCTCCAGTACCAGACGCTCAACGAGTCGGGCCTGGCCCAGGCCGAGGCCCAGGTCGAGGTGGTGAAGTCGCAGATCGAGAACAGCATTCTGCGCAGCCCCATCGACGGGGTGATCACCAACCGCAACATCAACCCCGGCGAACTGACAAGTCCCTCGACGGCCTTGTTCTCGGTGGCCGAGATCGACAAGCTGAAGCTCCAGGGCACCGTGAGCCAGGACGTGGTGAGCCTTCTGTCCACCGGGCTCAAGGTCGCTGTCAACGTCGATGGCCTCGCCAGCGGCGCCCTCGAGGGCCGGGTGACCCAGCTCGGGCCCGTGGGAGCGACAAGCGGTCAGTACTTCCCGGTCGTGGTCACCATCGACAAACCAGGCAAGGCTCTGGCGGGAATGACGGCGCGCCTGTCCATCGAGGTGACCTCGCCCGAGGCGCTTTCGGTGCCCGTGAGCGCCACCAAGGTCGACCAGGGCCGCGCCTGGGTGTACGTGATCCAAGACGGCACGGCCCACAAGGTCGAGGTCGGGCTGGGAGTCTCGGACGGGGTGAGGGTGCAGGTGGTGCGCGGTCTGACGGCCGACCAGATGGTGGCAGTCTCGAACGTGAGCCTGCTGACCGACGGTGAGGCCGTCAAGGTCACTCCTTAAGCCAAAAGATCAACCAACCCGCTGGGCTTGGCGCCGCGCTGTGACGGGCACCCGGGCCCGGCGCGGGCCAGGGTCTCGATCGGGGGGCCGCGGCTGGAATGTTTCGTCAAAAGCCGCTACACTGAGCCTTCGTGTCATGAAGTGAGGTCCCGTGAGAGTCAATTATTCCGGAGATAAGCGCCGCCGAGAGCTGGCCGCCAAGCAGAAGAAAGAAGAAAAGGCCCGCAAGATGGCCGAGCGCAAGGCGCTCAAGGCCCAGTACCCCGACGGCATTCCACCGGAACTGCTCGGTGAAGAGACCGAGGATGACGAGGATGAGGCGCCGCCCCAGCCTTAAGCGTTGAAGGCGGCCGCAAGGTCGCCGAACCGCTTCCAAGCAGCCCCGTCCAAGGGCGTCGGCTGATCGTTCACGAGGACAATTTGTCCCCCCGAAGCCAAGCAAAGTTCGGGCAAGCCGGCCGCCGGGTAGACCGTGAGGCTGGTGCCCAAGACCAACAAGAGGTCCGCCTTCCGGACCAAGGCCTCGGCCTGAGCCCAGGCCGCCGGGGGCAACCCCTCCCCAAAAAACGTGATGTCGGGTTTGAAAACGCCGCCGCAGGCGCACCGGGGCACGCGCTCGGCCACGCACCCCTTCCCCGCCAACCTGTCGCGGATCTGTTCGAACGACGCTTGGGCTCCGCAGGCAAGGCAGCGGTGGGTGGCCGGCGACCCGTGAACCTCGACGACCCTGCGGCTTCCGGCCCTTTGGTGGAGGTAGTCGACGTTTTGAGTGATGACGGCCTTGAGCCAGCCCTCGGGCTCCCAGCGCGCCAGTTCCGTGTGAACTAACGCGGGCGCGCGTTCCCCCAAGCCGTAGATGAAGTCGCGGGTGTGGCTGTAGTAAAACGACGGATCGACGAGGAAAAGGTCAAGGTCAAAGATCCTTGAGGCGTCGAAGTCCTTGTAAAGGCCGTTCTTGCCCCGGAAGTCCCGCAACCCGGCCAGGGTCGAGACGCCCGCGCCCGTGAAGGCGACGGGATACTCGGCGTCCCTGACCAACTGTTCAAGTTGTGATGACACGGCGACCTCCTTGTCCAAGTTTACACGAAACCAGGACCGAAAGGCGCCGTGTCGCTCATTGCCGGCGCTAGAGCTGGAAGCGCGCGCCGATGGTGCCGCCGTAGGCGCCATCGAGGAAGCTGTACATGCCCTGCAGGTCGAGTTTGAAGACGAACAGGTTGATCGACGTGCCGCCGTAGACCTTGAGGCCGAACGCTGCCTGGCTGTTGCTCTGGCTGAACCCGGTAGACGAAAGGCCGGGCACGGACCAAGTCGTCGAATTGACGCCAGTCACGGTGGCGTTCACGGTAGCCTTGGCCGTCGATGAACCGACGAGTCCCGAAAGGCCCAGGTAAGGCGTCAAGATGAGGAGGGACTTGCTGACCTGCAGTTTGGCCTCGAAGGTCAGCGCCGAGAGATCCAGAACCGCGTTCGGGCTGCCCACGCCCAGAGTATGGCCGTTGCCGTCAGAATACGACGCGGACGAGGATAGGGTCGGGGTCGTGATTTCAGACGAGAAGTAGTCCACGCCGCCGCCGACACTGACGTCGGGAAGCAGGGGTTCGCCCTGGAACAGCGCGTAGCGGACGTCGAAACCGTAGTTTTGGTACGAGATTGTGTAGTTGTTGAGGGTCACGCCGCCGGGGATGGTCCCCACCTTGAGCCCCACGTCGAACGGAAGAAGGAAGCCGCCGATCCGGGCGTTGACGGCGGCGAGCGGAATCGGCAAGTCGCTGTAGGGCAGCGAGCCCCCAAGGGCCGAGATCAGCGGATTGAGGTTCTTCCCGGGAATTGTTGTCGCGCCGGTCACGATGCCGATCCCGAAGTGGGGAGGAACCCCGACGATGCTGCCGATGTAGGCGTCGGACCAGTCGAGGCCCGCAGCCGAGGCGAACGGCAGCGACGCCGTGGCGTTGTTCACAAAGGTGCTCAAGCCGTTGGTCAGCGTCGAGACCTGGGTCTGACCGTAGGCGGCCGGGGCCAAAGTCAGGGCGAAGACGCCCAGAATCAGGACAAGAGTTCTTCTCATAAAATCTCCTTCAGACGATCGGTTCCTGTAGCATACCGCTTTGCGCCGCCCGCACCAGGGGCGGGGCAGTCATAGTCAGGTCTCAGAGCTGAATTCTGACACCCACCGAACCGCCGTAGCTTCCGTCGAGGATGCTGTACACGCCCTGAAGGTCGACCTTGACGATGAGCACGTTGATCGAGGTGCCGCCGTAGACCTTCAGCAGGAAGTTGCCCGCCGAGTTGCTGAGGTTGAAGCCCTGACTCGTCACCTGCCCGAGGTAGGGCTGCCAGATGCCGTAGCCTCCGCTGGAAGTAATCGCCCCGCCGCTGTTGATGCCGGCGGTGGCCGTCGAAGACCCGTAGCCAAGGTCCAAGCCCAGGTACGGCGTGAGAAGGAAAAACAGCGTCTTGCTGACCTGAGCCTTGCCTTCAAACTCAAGGGACGTCATGCTCAGATTGGCCACCGGCGCTGGAATCGTCAGGGTGTCCCCGCTGGTGTCATGAATGACCTCGTCTGCCCCCAAGGCGTACGTGGCCGAGGCCGACAGGTAGTTGACGCCCCCGCCGACGCTGACGTCGGGCAGCCAGAAGTCTGATTTCACCAGGTTGTACCGCAGGTCCACTCCGAAATTCTGGTACTTGAAAGTGAAGCCTTTGACGGCACTGGCCAAGGCGTCGGGCAGGAACCCGACCTTGAAGCCGATATCAAAGGGAAGAAAGAGGCCTCCCAGCCTTGCATTGACGACAGTGAACGGAATCCCTGCGTACGGCACATCGGGCTGTCCGAAGGCCTCGAGAAGAGGGTTGATGGTCGACACCGGGATCGAAGTCACCCCGCTGGCGACACCGACTCCCAGATGGACGAACGGAAAGTTCGAGTCAATGAGCTGGCCGATGTAGGCGTTGGACCAGTCGATCCCCGACGAGGCCGCCAGGGGGAGCGATTTAGTCACCCCGTTTGAGAACGAGGTCAGTCCGTTCGTAACCGTGCCAATGCTGGGATTAGTCTGGGCCCATGCAACGGGCACCGCAGCCAAGACCAACGCAACGAGGGCAAGAAGTCGATGTTTCATAGGTTCTCCTCCGTCCAGGTTCAGTATAGCGTCGGGGCCCCGAATTGCCCGTTAAATCTAAAACACTGTGTCGAGCGCGGTCTTCACCCCGTTCTCGATCACGTAGCACTGCAGGCGGTCCTTGAGGACCTCGGGCTTGTGAATCGAGGTGCCCAGCAGCATGCGCAGGGCCTCCTGAATGCCCTCGATGATGGACGGGTGCGGGTGGATCATGTTCGCCAGCTCGCGGATGCCCTGCTGGGTGTGGATGAGGTAGGCCACGGCCTCGATGGCGCTCGACGCGTGGACGCCCACGGCGCGCATGCCGACGATGCGCATGGCGTAGTCGTTGGTCACCAGGATCTTGAAGAACCCATTGGTCTTGTGCATGGCGATGGCCCTCGAAAGGAGCGAGAAGTCCAGCTTGACGACCTTCACAGCGATGCCTTTTCGCACGGCGTCCTGCTCGTTCATGCCTACGGCGGCGACCTCGGGGTCGAGGAACATGATGGTGCTGATGTTCTCGTAGTTCATCCGGTGGCCAGGCTCGCCGAACATGCGTTCCACGGCGTGCCTGGCCTCGCTTTCGCCCACGTTGACCAGCGACAGGTCGGTGGCCACGTCGCCGGCGGCGTAGATGTTGGGGACGTTGGTTTGAGTGTCATCACGCCAGATGCCGCCGCTGCCGTTGAGCCTGATGCCCGCGCTTTCGAGGCCCAGGTTCTCGATGTTGGGCTGGCGGCCGACCGACACCAGGGCCTGGTCGACGACGTTCACCTCGTGGCGGCCGTCTTTGTAGACGAGCTCGTACTCAACCTTTCCGTCG
>Ga0181516_10001284_pt1 | contig 19582 bp, 21 predicted proteins | sample PEATcosm2014_Bin_25_FD_121104 | JGI IMG/M metagenome (GOLD analysis project Ga0181516, IMG submission 121104) | Peatland microbial communities from MTU Mesocosm Facility, Houghton, MI, USA - PEATcosm2014_Bin01_10_metaG | ecosystem: Environmental > Terrestrial > Soil > Wetlands > Peat | place... | reverse complement strand
CCGGAGTCGGAACTGAGAATGGAAGACTGGATGGTTGGGGGTCGTGGTCTCCCGCTCGTCCACGATAAAACTGTGGATGAATGGGGCACTCACGTTTCTTGGTTACTTCATGACCGGGCCACCTGCCTGTTTTACATCTTCCATTTTTGAAAATCTGATGCGCTCCTTCTGACGGCTTGAGGCTAGTTTGATTCTGTCGGTAGTGGCTTTGGGGTCAACAGTAAAATATGTCTTCGTCCACTTCAACTTCAGACGGCACACGTCTTCATCGTTTAAGTAAAGAGTGTTGGTGTCAGGAAGCTGAGGTGGGAAGCCAAGCTCAGGATCCCCAAAGAGAATTACCAGTCCATCTTGTCGTAGTAGAAACCGGCGGCTGACTTCCCCGTATGGCATATATTTGTAAATGATTTCGCCAACTGAATCTTTGTCTGTTTTTGGCGAAATATAGATCGGCACTCTCGTCAAGCCGTCTGGGGCATCCCCCACATAACTAAACTTTGTCTGATAGCCATAATCGTAAATCTCGTCCTCAACGGCTTGCACAACTGCCGTTAACTCTGTTTTAGACAAGAGACGATCTGTCAAACGCTTTTCATCTGGCTCTTGAGCGAAGGAGACAAGTGATAACACCAATGCGACAATCGTCCATCTGAACATCCGAAACCACCTTTCCGTACAAATTTGATTCATCGACATTTCATTCTCACCCAGATCATTGCCCATGCGTATCTTTCATAATCATGATGTAAACCTCATGTCCTTGCTCCACGTCCCCGCCACCAGCTGCATTCACAAAGGGACCGAATACCTGCACAACTTCAACGTTATGGGTCCAGGACGCTTGAGGCTGATTCTCCGGATCAAACTGAATTGGCGGGTGGCCCCGGTCCCAATGACCTTTTCCATCCATAAAATGTGGGTGCCCCCGGTCCCTCGCCTTTGGGGACCGGGGATGGTCCCCGCACGTTCCCTGTCCCGCCTTTGATACATGGGACGTATGCAGCCAACACTCAGAGCCGAAGGCCACTGGGACTGGCATAAACCCGTTGATCCAGTCTCCGGCGCATAAGATGAATCCTCTTAACGCGCCTTGGCCGCAACCTTCAAGCCCGTAATCTGAGCACGAGAGGTCCGCTTCCTTGCCCTCGGCTCCGGCGTCAATGTCTCAAGCTCGAAGTGCGCATCCGGGAAGACCACCCGCAACTCCAGCTTGCCTCCGAGAGCGCCAACATACTCCCTCAGCGTGCTCAGCAGAAAATCGGACTGCCTCTCCATGCGCGAGACCGCCCCTTGGGCAATGTTGAGCCGCTCGGCAATGGCCGTCTGCGTCATCTGACGCGCTTGGCGCAGCTTGCCGAAGCCAACGCGCTCAAGCTCGGCGTGGGCCTCCTGCTTCACCGCCGCGCGAGTCTCCGCCGATGCCTTGTGTCTTAGATCATTCCAGTTGGTAGCCATACGCTCACTCCCTTGCCTTGCGCCGCGGCCCAGAGGCCGGTGTTGCCCTTTCGTGCGATTGCAGGTGGTCCGCATAGATAGCGTCCGCCTTCGGAACCATCTTGTCGTACCATCGCTCATCGCCTGTCTTGTCTCCTCCCAGAAGAAGAAAGGCCGTCCGTGCCGGATCGAAGGCATAGAGAATGCGATACGGACGGCCCTCGTGCTGGATTCTCAGCTCCCGCATATGGCTGAATTTGGACCCATTCACCCCGGTGCTTTGCGGGTATCCAAGGGCGGGGCCTGCCTCCATCAACATGAACACAACGCGTTCAATGCTGAGCTGTTCCGGCTCCGAGAGAGGTTCGTACCACTCCCTGAATTCATCCGAAACAGCCACCTCGTATGCCATGAATGTAGTATACCATCAAATGTATATTGAAACGACGTCAGATTGGCAGGAGGCGGGTGGCCCCGGTCCCAATGACCCTTTTTAATCCATAAAAATGCTGGTGTCCCCGAGCCTGTCCTGAGCCTGGCAGGTGGCCCGGTCATCGGCCCTGAAGAAGTACCTTGAGCGATGAGAAGCTGTGCCCGTTCATCGCGGTCTTATCGCGATGAGCGCGCCGCGAAGACTTGCCATCCACTCCGACTCGATTTCAATCACTTCTCGAACGCCGGTCGCGTGATGGTTGAAGCTGCTCCACTGGTAGTCGCCGGGAGATGCAACCAATCCGCGCTTCACCGGGTATTGGTTTCACTTTGAAGAAGATGGCCAATTCAAGGTAGGATCGACTACCGTATTTAGATTCAATGCAGGTGAAAAAATGGAGTTCCCAAGCCCTGTGGTGTGGTATTGCCTGGGAACTCCTTCCCCAGACCTGCTTTGGTTCTGGATGCAGTATTGGTAAACGAAGTAACGATGCGATGTTCAAAAGTGCTCTATCTTCAAGTTACGAAGATCGTATAGATAAAAGTAATCATATGTGTTTACTAACATATAAACACAAAATCTAGCCGGAAATCCCAGAAAATGGCGCAATGGCTGGGCCTCCCAGATTCCGATTCTGGAACCTGGGAGATCACAAATCCACCCATCGGCGATACTAGAACTTCACTGAAGGTGCCGTGCGCGCGCTCTGGCTGGCCTCAAAGAAGGCGTTGTTGACCTGGAAGCCCGCAATGCCGGCCCAGATGCTATTGGGAAATTGCCGCACAAAGGTGTTGTAGTCGCGCAGCGCGTCGTTGTAGCGTTTGCGCGCCACGCCAATGCGGTTCTCGGTTCCGGCCAATTCGTCTTGCAGGCGCATGAACTGGTCGCTCGACCGCAGTTGCGGATAGTTTTCTGTCAGCAGCAGCAGGCGGCCAATCGCCGAATCGAGCTGGCCGTTGGCGGCAATCTTGCCCGCCGGCCCCTGCGCATTCAACATGCCTGCGCGGGCGTTGGCGATGTCGCCAAAGACGGTGCTCTCCTCTTTGGTAAAGCCCTTCACGGTTTCGACCAAGTTGGGAATCAGGTCCAGCCGGCGCTGCAATTGTACGTCCACATCCGACCACGCGGCTTTCACAACCTCATCCTTGGACACCATATCGTTCTTGGCGCCTACGTAACTGCTAAAGACCATCAGCAAGACCAGCACAAAAACGCCAACGACACCTAAGCCAATCCACAGTCCCTTGCTCATAAAGTGTTTTTCTCCTCCGGCTCGCCTCAAGCAAGCCACTGCATTCAAACTTGGAAACTACCAGCTTCCACCAGCTCCGCCGCCGCCAAAGCCGCCACCGTCTCCGCCGAAACCACCGAAACCGCCGCCGCCTGAGTTTCCACCGCCACCACCGAAACCACCGCCGCCACCAAAGCCGCCGCCTCCCATCCACGGGCCACCGCCGCGAAAGCCGCCGAAAAGACCAAATCCGAGCAGAAACCGGAAGAGGTGAAATCCGCCAAAAAAGAGCAGCAGCACAATCACCAGGATCAGTTTGCCAAGCCCGGGGCCATGGCGCACTGGCTGGCTGGCGGCAACAGGATCGTCGTCGGTGAGCGTGATCTTGGCGTCGGCGGCGATGACCTGCGCCATCTCGTCCACAGCCAGAGTCACGGCACCGTCATAGTCGTTGGCGCGCAGATCGGGAACCATCTCGCGGCCAATGTCGCCCACCTTGCCGTCGGGCAGTATCCCTTCAAGATCGTAGCCCACTTCGATGCGGCGCTTGTGATCGTCCACGGCCAGCAGCACAAGCAGGTTACGGTCCACGCCCTTCTTGCCCATCTTCCACTTGTCTTCAAGCGTGTTGGCAAAGTCGGCAGGATCGACGCCGTCGAGCGTATGGATGGTGACGATGGCTACCTTCGCATTGGCCTGCGAGTGGTCAAGCTGGGCGCAGAGCGCGTCAAGCCGCACAATGGCCTGCGGCGAGAGCACATGGGCAAAATCGCTTACGTAATCGGTGGGCTGGGGCAGATCCTCGACCTTTTCGGCCTGAATTGAACCAGCGGAAACTGCAAAAAAAACTGCCAACAGCAGCCGGAAGAAAGCGGAATGTGCGCGGCGAATGCCCTTCATCGCTTTCTATTGTACGGCACCCGCGGTGCGACAGCCGCTCGCAATTCGCTCGCAATAGCTTCGAGCTAATAGCTGTCTTTGCACTACACTGAAGAAGATATGACACTCAATCCGCCTCCCATCGCCCGCAAGGAACGCAAAGAGACTCCGCTGCACGGCACGGTTCTGATCGACGACTACGCCTGGCTGCGCGATAAAGAAAATCCAGAGGTTACCGCATATCTGGAGTCTGAGAACGCCTATGCCGCCGGGGTGATGGCGCCGCTGGACGGTTTGCGCGAGGAGCTTTACCGGGAGATGCTCTCACACATGAAGCAGACCGACGTCTCGGTTCCCTATCGCGACGGTGACTCGTGGTACCTGACCCGCACCGAAGAGGGCAAGCAGTACGCGATTCATTGCCGCCAGCGCGGCGACGCTGCTGGGCCAGAGGACGATGCGCCGGAGCAGGTCATTCTGGACGGCAACCAGCTTGCAGATGGTCACGCCTTCTTTTCCATCGGCGCGACGAATATCAGCGACGATGGCCGCTGGCTGGCTTACACCACGGACCTGACCGGCTTCCGCCAGTACACGCTGCACATCAAAGATCTGGAAACGGGCGAGACGCAATCTGATCTAGTGGAGCGAGTGGGCTCGGTCACCTGGGCCGCTGACAATTGCACACTCTTTTACACCGTCGAGGACGAGGAGCAGAAGCGCCAGTACCAACTCTGGCGCCATTGCATGGAGCAGGCTAAAAACTGCGTGCGGCAGCCTTCTATTGACGTATTGATCTATCAGGAGGACGACGAGCGCTTCAACCTTGGCGTGGGGCGTACACGCGACGGCGCCTACATCGTGATGGAGTCGGCCAGCCACACGACGACCGAGTCATGGGTGCTGCCAGCCGCTGAGCCCGAGGGCGCATTCTCGCTGATTAGCGCGCGTGAGGACGAGCACGAGTACTCTATCGATCATCGCAACGGCTTATGGTTTATTCGGACGAATGATCGCGGCCGCAACTACCGGTTGGTTACCGCGCCCGCATCCAGACCCAGCCGCGAGCATTGGAGCGAGCTGATTCCGCACCGCGACACCGTGATGCTGGAAGAGGTGGACCTCTTCGCTGGATTCTTTATCGCCTGCGAGCGCGAGGGCGGCCTGCCCCGGCTGCGCGTCTGGCGCTTCAGCGGCGAAGGCGCTGAAGCCGCGCGAGCAGGCGAGATTGCCTTTCCCGAGCCGGCATACAGCGCCCAGCCGCACGTTAACCGAATTTTTGACACGCCTAGCTTCCGTTACGCCTATCAGTCGCTGGTGACTCCGGCATCGGTCTACGAGTACGACGTAGCCAGCGGCGCATCCAAGCTGCTTAAACAACTGGAGGTGCCAGGCGGCTTTGACCGCACGCTCTACGCCAGCGAGCGCATACACGCCACGGCCAGCGACGGCGTCGAGGTGCCCGTGTCGCTTGTATATCGCAAGGACAAGCGCGCGCAGGGAAGCAGTCCCCTGTACGCTTACGGTTACGGCTCCTATGGGTACGCACTTCCGCTGGGCTTCAGTTCCAACCGGCTCAGCTTACTTGATCGCGGGGTGGTGATGGCTTACGCGCACATCCGCGGCGGCGGCGACCTGGGCGAGCCCTGGCACGACGCGGGCAAGATGCTGGTGAAGCGCAATACCTTTACAGATTTTGTGGCCTGCGTGGAGCGGCTCACCGCGGCCGGCTACGGCGACCCGGCGCGCGTCGCCATCGAGGGCGGGTCGGCAGGCGGGCTGCTGATGGGCGCGGTGGTCAACCTGCGCCCCGATCTCTTCCGCGCCGTGCTCTCGCATGTTCCTTTTGTGGACGTAATGAATACCATGCTGGATGCCACGCTACCGCTTACCGTTCCGGAGTACGAGGAGTGGGGAAACCCGAATGAGGCGGCTTACTTCAGTTATATGCTGAGTTACTCGCCCTATGACAATTTGAAACCGGGGAGTTATCCGGCGATGTTAGTCAAAACCTCGCTGCATGACAGCCAAGTAATGTATTGGGAGCCCGCCAAGTATGTGGCCAAGCTGCGCACTCTCAAGACGGACAATAATGCGCTGCTGCTGGTGACCAATATGCAGGCTGGCCACGGCGGCTCCAGCGGACGCTACGACTATCTGAAAGAGATCGCCTTCGATTATGCGTTTCTTCTGCGGGAGTTGGGGATTGTGCCGTAGTTTCTGGAGCGAATCAGCCCAGCAGCCGCGCCCACGCTATCCGCGCCATGCCTATGGCAAGAATCCCCAGCTTTCGCGGCATGGGAACGCTGGCGCGGGTTGAGAAGACATCGTATTCGGCTCTCTCAATGCGCTTGAGCAGCGCATGATAGATCGAGACCAGCACCCACAGCGCTGGACGGCTCTCGCGGTCGATCAGTGGCAATAACTGCTGCGCCGATTGATAAAAATTCTCCGCGCGTTGGGCAGTGGCCGCCAACAATGCGCGCTCATTATCCGTGGGCGGCGCACCGGCTGCGCGATGCAGCAGCGCCTCCAGAGAGACGCCGTGGGTTGCTAAATCCTCCAGCGGCAGATAGACGCGATTGCGGCTGGCATCCTCGGCAACATCGCGCAGAATGTTGGTCAGTTGAAAGGCAATGCCGGTCTCTTCGGCCAGCTTCTCGGCGCGCGGATCGGTATATCCGAAGATGCTGATGCAAACCAAGCCTACGACCGATGCCACCAGATAGCAGTACCGATAAAGGTCGGCGAAGGTCGCGTAGGTGTCCGGCACATCGTTCGCTGCCCGGTCCAGATCCATCGCGACGCCGGCGACTAACTCATCGAGCAAATTCAGAGGAATATTAAAACGCTCGACGGAGTCGCGCACCGCGAGAAAAACCAGCGAGGACGAATCTCCTCCGTGGCAGACACCGCGCCAATTCTCCTGCCAGGCATTCAGGCGGCGGCGGCGCTCGTCGCGAGGCAAGCTCTCGTCGTCGGCCAGATCGTCGGCCTGACGCATGAAAGCATAGATGGCGCAGATGGCGTTGCGGCGCGGCTCAGGCAACGCAACAAAGGCATAGTAAAAATTCTTCGCCTCGCTGCGCGCAATTTCGCGGCAATGAGCAAAAGCCTCTTCCAATCCATGACCGGTGGGCGTAAATCGGTACGATCTGTCTTGCTGAGCCAAGCTTTATCCTCTCAACTCAGCTTACCAAGAGGCAGAAAGGGTAGCATCTTGGCGCAAACTGCGCGCAGCGCAAGCTGGAGCTTGGAGCCTTTGGAGAGGGCCGGACGCGAGGCCAGCACGTCGTAATCCCGCTGTTCGATGGCGCGCAGAACCTGCAGCCCGCCGCGGCTGAAGAGGTCAAGGTCGATGGCCAGATCGCGCGGCACATTGCCGATCAGCGGCAGGCCTTCCTCAAAGAGCGTGCGCGCGTAATCCACCTCGCAACGCATCAAGCCGCGGAAGCCCGGCGTTACAATGCCTTCCGCAATGTACTCCTCGGTGACGCCAAAGGTTTCCATATCTTTTTGCGGTATATAGATGCGGCCTTTCTTGTAATCCTCGCGCACATCCTGCCAGAAGTTGGCCAATTGCAGTGCGGTGCATGTGGCATCGGAGAAGCGGAAATTCTCTTCGCTGGATTCGCCGCAGGCATAGAGCACCAGCCGTCCCACGGGGTTGGCCGAGTAGCGGCAATAAGCCAAAACATCTTCCATAGTGGCGAAGCGCTTCACGGTCTGATCCTGGCGAAAGGCCTTGAGCAAATCGGCGAAGGGTTCCTTGGGAATGAAGCAATCCTTGATGGTTTCAGCCAGCGCCACAAAGACGGGATGGCGGGTGCGGCCCTCATAGCAGGCGTCCAGTTCCCTACCCCAGAAATCCAGCAGCGCCAGCGCCTCCGGCGCATCGCCCACCTCGTCGCCCAGATCGTCTGAGACGCGGCAATAGGCGTAGATTGCGTGGAAATGCGGACGCAGATCCTTGGGCAGAAACCATGTGGCTACATGAAAATTCTCGTAGTGCGATTCTGCCAACTCCTTGCACCACGCCCGCGCCTCTTCAAGCGACGGCGCTGAGCCGGGCATGCGATAACTCTCCGGCAGCTTGGCCCACCCTCCGGCCAGCAATTCTTCCTGCGTCAGCTTGTTTTTTTCGATCGATTTGTTGTCCGATTCTTTAGTAACCGAAGTCATTCAATTGCCTCAAGGCACAATGGCCGTCTTGATCTCATTGCTGCGGTTCATCAACTTCTGAAATACACTGTTCAATTCGTTCAAATGTGCATGGCCGGTGATAAAAGCCTCCGACTGAAAGCGGCCGCCGGCAATCAGCTCCAGCGCCTCGCGGCAGATTGCCGGCGTGTGATGAAATGTTGCGCGCAGCGTAATGTCGGAATAGTGGATGCGATTGGTGTCCAGCGTAACATGGGTACCCAGAGCGCATCCGCCGAAGAAATTCACTGTTCCTCCCTTGCGCACTAACTCGACGGCCTCCTGCCATGCCTCGGGCACGCCTACGGCCTCAATGGCAATATCGACGCCGCGATTCTTGGCCGTCAGCGCACGGGTCTCGCGTATCGCCTTGCGGATGCTGGAGGTCTGCACAACGTGAGCCGCGCCAAGCTGCCGCGCCGCCTCCACCTGGCCATCGTGCTTGACGATGGCTATGACCTCGCAGCCGAACAGCGCCGCCACGTGCAGAATCATCAGCCCCAGCGGCCCGCCGCCAATCACGGCCACCGTATCGCCGGGATGCGGCCGCGAGTCTTTGAAGCCATGCACGGCGCAGGCCAGCGGCTCGGTCAGCGCGGCGTGCTCCAGCGGAACGTAGGCCGGTACGTGGAGCGTATTCTTGGCCACAATTCGCGCCGGTATGCGAATAAACTCGGCGTATGCGCCGTTGTTGAAGAGCAGATCGTCGCAGAGATTCTCTTGCCCGCGCGCACAGAAATAACACTGCCCGCAGGGCGCGGAGTTGAGCGCCACCACGCGGTCTCCGGCGGTAAACTCCGTGACGCCCTCGCCGGCCTCAACCACGGTTCCCGCAAGCTCATGCCCGAAGAGCGCAGGAGGCACAATCATGCGCGCGTGGTAGCCTCGCCGGAAGACCTTAAGGTCGGTGCCGCAGGTCAGCGCCGCGCCCACCCGCACCACCAGCTCACCGGGCGCCGCCTGGGGAACCGGCACGCTCTCGATCCGAATATCCTCGCGGCCATGGAGAACCGCGGCCATCATCGTCGTCGCCGTCACCGTCGCCATCAGTCCCCTTCTATCGAGCGCCCGCACCAGGCGCAGCCTCAATCATAATCTTCATCGAGTCCGCTTTGGGGGATGAAGCGACCTCGATTGCCTCGACCGCATCTTCCAGCACAAAGCGGTGCGAAATCAATTGCGTTAAATCGAATCCATTGCGAACTCCGCCAAAGACCAGATCGGTCACCTCTTCCAGAATCTCAAATGAAGCCGAGTAGGAACCCGTCAGCGTCTTTTCATCCATGCAAACCGCGCCAGGATCGAAGGCCGCCTCGCTGTGCTGCGTCTGCGCGAATAGCATCACCCTGCCCCCGCTGCGCACCGCCTCCATCGCGGGCTTGATCAGCGCGTTGCCGCCCACGGCCAGAATCACGGCATCCGCGCCACGGCCCTCGGTGGCTTGCTTGACCCGCTCGACCACATCTTCCCGGCCAGCGTCGATGGGCTCGTGCAGCCCAAATTTTGCGGCGATTGCGTGGCGTTCGGGATACAGATCGGAGGTCAAAACCCGCGCTCCGGTGCGGGCCGCAAGCGCCGCATGCATCAAGCCGATCGGGCCCTGGCCAATGACCAGCACCGTGTCATCTGGTGCAAGATTGAGCATCTTCACACCCTTCAGAACGGTGTTGACGGGCTCCAGGAACGCCGCTTGCTCAAACGGAACGCCGTCGGGAATCCGCACCACCGCGCGGCTGGAGGCAATCCAATCCATCACGCGAATGTACTGGGCAAAGCCGCCGCCGCTGGGCTCAAAGCCGGCCGTGGAGCCCACTTTTTTATAGAGCGCGCATTGCGCCGGCGTATGCTTGCGGCAGTAAAAGCACTCACCGCAAGGAACGTGATGCTGCACCACCACCCGCTCGCCCAAGGCGAAGTGCGTCACGCCCGCGCCGAGTTGCATGATGGTTCCGGCCATCTCATGGCCAAAGATGCGCGGCGCGGAATGCGAGCCGGTATGAATTTTTTTAAGGTCGGTTCCGCATACGCCGCAAGTGGCAATCTTGACCAGCAACTCGCCCGGCCCAATCGCAGGCACCGGCACCGACTCCAAGCGAATATCGTTCACTCCGCGATAGACGGCGGCTCTCATGGTGTCGGGAATCTTCGTTAGAGTCTGGGGTTCAGCCGGTGTGCTTTGGGTAGCCATTGCGCTTCCTGATTTGACCTTGCTCATCCAGAAGATCGAGCAGGGACTCCGCAATAGCGCGCGAAGCCTTTCTGCTATTTTCGCCCATCCGGATGAGCCTCCGCCAGTACCACGGCCTCAGAAGCGCAAAAAAGACGAATCGAGCCAATTGAAAGCGTCCGTCTTTGGAAATAAAGCGATTGAAATCAGGTAATTGGTCGCTGTATCCATCGCTGATTCCCTTGATGCAATAAAATGGGATGCCGCGCATCTGCGCCAAGCGCGCAATGGCGGAGGCCTCCATGTCAACCAGGGCAGCGGAGTAGGTTTCAGCGAGGCGGAATTTCTCGTGCGCGTCGGCGACCTTGGGGCTGGTCACCAGCCACAACCCTGGGTGCCCCACCCTCGCCGCGTCGTTGTCTTTGCGGTTAGGGTGGAATAGCGCGTCGCCGTTCCTTTCCAGGATGCCCCAATTCGCCGTCAAAAATCGCTCTCCGGTCCTCGCGTCAATGACAGCAGAAACATCGTAAGCACGGCCAGCCACAAGCTCCTCGCGCAGCGCTCCGGCCCAGCCGCTAGAAATCACCCAGGCTAATTCCCCGCCCTTTTCGGCTTCGGCAAAGGCTCGCGTGGCTGCGACAACCCCAGCTCCGGCGCAGGCGGCGATCCACTCGCCGTCTTCAAAGCGCCAATGCCAGAGATCGACGCCGTTCGAGCGTTCGTATTTCCAGCCGCGCGTTAGCGGCTTCAGTTCAGCGGGCATGGCGGCTATGATGGCTGTGCGGGTCATGAAGAAAGTCCCAAGTATTTGTGCCAATAGTCGTAGTTGTCAAGATGGGGATGACCATTGAATTGGTTTGGGATCAAATCTGAGCAGTCCTTAGAGAGTTCCCTGACACCATAGATCGTTTCAAACATACTCTCTGTTTCAATAACGAATGACGGCATTTCTGCAATCTGAAGAATCTGATTCAAATCATTATTCGGGCCTTTTAACTGGGTTAAGTCGGACGGCCATCTACCAATAACATCCCAACGAGGCCACTTCGGCAATCCCAATTGATTTAGAAAGCTAACTGCATCATTGAAAGTTGGAACCGAAATCGAAGAAAGAGCATAGATTCTATGATCTTGACAAGGCCCCCAGGCAAGGATGTCGAATTTGAAAGCAATTGAACCTGAAGCGCAACAAACAAGACCGTCAGTAATTCCATCATACCAACCCAAAGTTATGATTCGATTGAATAGTGATTCTGTCGAAGCAGGTAGAGAATTCTGAAGAATGGTTGAGACGTCCATAGTAACTTCCTTTCAACTCTACTGCTCCTACCCATGCGCCCAGAACCACTCCATCGCGGTGTAAAAAGCATAAACCATCACGATGCGCGAACAAACTCAGTGCCAGGTAGATGGACGAACGATTGCGGTTCCAGCAATTGCGTCGGGAAATTGCGCTGCCTGCAAGTGCTGAATGCGAATGTGCCGAATAAAGCTGGCGACAATGGCAAGTCCTCCGGCAGGCTTGGGAACGGGACAGAGCAATCCCACAGGCAAACCCAACTCTTCGGCCACAATGCGGATTGGTTCCACCAGATCGGTATCGTTGGAAAGGACGGCGGCGACATCAAACTGTCCCTGAAAGGCGTCGCGTACCAGATGGCTGCCCAGGTTCACATCGCTCCCTTTTTCTTCCGTCTTCCAAACTTTTGCGACATCCGGAAATGGCGGGCTGAAATGCGGAACTGTTCCTCCTCGCATTTGAGGAGGATGCACCAGGCCTGCCCATGGCTTGGTAACGAGGAAGTTGCCCAGATGGACGGTAATCTCCGGCACGGTTTTGAGCGCATCAAGATAAATCTGTTGACGGGCGGGAGCGGATGGATCAACCCGTCCCGAGATTCTGGCAGTGTAATAACGAACGACCTGGATTTGATTTTGGGGCTGGAGAAGTTCTGCGGACAAGGCCTTGAGATCGAGCCATTTGCAGTGAGGATTCCCCCGCAGTAACCGGTAGTAGAGGTTAAAGCCGTCGATATAAACATTCGTTCGCATCTACACACCATAAAGCAAAAGCCGCCGCGATTGCTCACGGACGGCTTTTGGGCCTACGGCACGCCGCAGGTGGGTGATACTTTATTGTGACCGAGCCGGGTGCAAAACGCAAGCAAAACTTCATTCAACATCTTACGGCGCATACCCATTTGCCCGAAACCAATCAATCGCCGCTCGCATCGCCGGGTTCACCGGCAAAATCCGGAAGCCCAGTTCCTGCTGCGCGCGGGCACTGCTCGCGTACATCTTCTTGCGGCCCATGCGCACCTCTTCGAGCGTAGCGCGCGGCTCACGGCCACGGATGCGGCCGGTGATCCACTCCTCAAAGAAGGCATAGGTCGCGGCAACGGCAAAGGGAATCTCCACCGTCGGCGAAGGAATGCCAGTGATCTCCGACATCTTGTCGAGTATCTGCTTGAGGGTCAGATTCTCTCCGCCCAGAATGTAGCGGCGGCCCGGCTGGCCCTTGGTCAGCGCACTGACATGCGTCCGCGCAACCTCCGAGACATCGACCAAGTTAAGCCCAGTGTCCATGTAGGCGGGGAATTTGCCGTTGAGAAAATCCAAAAAAATGCGTCCGGTTGGCGTGGGCTTGGAGTCGTTGGAGCCGATGGGTGAGGTAGGATTGAGAATCACAACATTCTGTCCCTTCGCCGCCGCCTGCATCGCTTCCTGTTCGGCCATGAATTTGGATCGCTTGTAGTGGCCGACCATATCGTCCAGCGAAACCGGCGTCTCCTCATTGACAACCAGGCCGTCGCGGCGAAAGTGCATCGTAGCCACGCTGGAGGTGTAGACGACGCGCTTGACCTTGGCCTCGCGGGCCAGCCGCAGCAGCTCGCGCGTGCCGTCCACATTGGCGAGATACATCGCCGCCGGGTCGGGAATCCAAAGCCGGTAATCAGCAGCCACGTGCAGCACCGCATCGCAGCCCGCAAGCGCCGGACGGAGGGTTTCCGGGTCGGCGAGGTCGCCTACATGCGTCTCGCCGGCAATGCCTTCGAGGTTCTTGAGGTTGCTAGTCTTACGGACGAGCAGGCGAAGCTGCGCACCCTCGGCGGCCAGTGCTCGAGCCACATGGTGGCCTACAAATCCCGTCGCGCCTGTTAGGAAGACTTTCATGGCCTCGAATCTCTAACGCCATTCTAAACTGCTTTGTTGTGTTGCCCGGTTTGCAACTAAAAAGGCGGGAAGCACTCGCCAGATAATGCAATAATGCATTACAATATAAAGACGAGGTAATCCTATGGCTATCGTGAGCACAACATCAAGGGGACAGGTGACTTTCCGGAAGGAAATCTTCCAGCACGTTGGGATTAGACCGGGGGAGAAATTGGAGATCGATCTGTTGCCGGGTGGGGAGTTCCGGGGCCGGGCTGTACGGAAGCAGGGGAAGATCGAGGACATCTTCGGAATGCTGGCTGGGAAATCAAACGTGAAATTGACTATCGAAGAGATCAAAGAGGCCGCCGAAAAAGCCTGGGCTGGACAGCTCTGAAAGTTTGCGATGAAGATCACAGTCGATACAAATCTTCTTTTACGCGTCATTCTACTGGACGACTTGAATCAAGCACGCTCGGCTGAAGAGGCTTTGAGCAGCGCCAGCCTGGTAGCTATTCCACTTCCCTGTCTATGTGAGGTTGTTTGGGTACTCGACCGTTCCTACGGCATTGAACGCGCGGAGATAGCTCTGGTTCTGGAAAGTCTGTTGCGTGCGCCCAATGTGGCGGTCAACAGAGCCGCCGTTGATTTTGGACTCACCATGCTCAAGGGCGGCGGGGATTTCGCCGATGGCGTGATTGCTTATGAGGGGCGCTGGCTGGGCGCCGAGACGTTTGTCTCGTTCGACAAGAAGGCCGTCGCCGCGATCACGAAGCAGGGAATGAAAGCCAAGTTGCTGGTATGAACCAGGTGTAGCAGCGTTCCTTCAATGCACTCAGGATCGGGATTTAAGGTACTCGGCTTCACTCCTCCAACGCCTCGGGCGCGAGTGCGATATTCTTCTCCCCCGCGGCCTTTTTTGCTTTGTAGGCCTTCACCCAGTCTTCCCAGTGCTTGCCCGCGGCGCGGTCCTTGCCGGTGAACTCGACGCTGGCTATCTCCGCAAAGCCGACTTTGCGTTTTTCGCTCGATATAGGCGTGAAATACTGCACAAAGGATTCAGCCAGCGTGGGACCGGATTGGCAATTGAAAATGAAAGCATCAATGCGTTCCCCCGATTTGAGCGTCAGGGTTACGTCGCCGCGATAGTCGAAGGCCTTGTCGAGAGCCAGGCGCAAGTCGTCATCGCTGGTCAGCGTGGGAACCCAGCCCTCCAGATTTTCGTGCTCCGCGCCGGGAGCCAGTTCCAGCGCTTCCACCTGCGCCAGCGTGTACTTCAGAACTTCAGCGGTCATGCGTTGGTCACCTCAAGGCTTTCAGCCGGCGCTGCAATCTGCACTAGTGTTGCCGGTCCGTGAGGAGCCGTCTCGCTCAGCATTTTCAACGCGTCCTGATCCGGATACATGCCAAAGTTGCCGCGCACCATTGCCCAAAATCCCTTCAGCGACCCAAAGCCTTCAATCACCGCACTGGGCTCATAGCCGCAACTCACCATGCAGTTGGCGCATTTGGGATTGCCACTCGCAACTCCGTACTCATTCCACTGCGTAGTTTCCATCAATTCTTTAAACGTCTCCGCATAGCCCTCTTGCAATAAGTAACAAGGTTTTTGCCAGCCAAAGATGTTATAAGCCGGCGAACCCCAGGGCGTGCATTCATAATTCCTCTTTCCCATCAGAAATTCCAGAAACAATGGCGACATATTGAATTTCCAGGTCTTTTCGCGATTGGAAAGAATGGCGCGGAAGAGACGCCGCACGCGCGCGCGGCCCATGAAACGATTTTGATCCGGCGCTTTGTCGTAACTATATCCAGGTGAAAGCACAACTCCTTCGACGCCCATCTCCATGACTTCGTCAAAGAAGGCGCGTACGCCATTCGGGTCGGTGCCATCAAAGAAAGTGGCATTGGTGGTGACGCGAAAACCTCTCTTGACAGCTTCTTTGATTCCTTCGATGGCGATGTCATAGCCGCCCTCGCGGCAGACGGAAAAATCATGATGCTCGCGCTGCCCGTCAAGATGCACACTGAAGGTAAGATACTTGGACGGCTTGAACTCCGGCAGCCGCTTCTTCAGTTCCAGAGCGTTGGTGCAGAGGTAAACATATTTCTTCCGCGCCACCAGGCCGTTGACAATCTCGACAATCTGCGGATGCAGCAGCGGTTCGCCGCCGGGCAGTGAGACCATCGGCGCGCCGCACTCTTCGACAGCGGCAAAGCACTCTTCGGGGGTCAGTTGCTTCTTCAAAATATGCGGCGGATACTGCACTTTGCCGCAGCCGGCGCAGGCCAGGTTGCAGCGGAAGAGCGGCTCCAGCATCAGCACCAGTGGATAGCGCTTCTTGCCGGTGAGCCTCTGCTTCAGCACATAACTTGCAACCGTGCCCATCTGGGAGATAGGAATAGACATCCTGGTAAGAACCTCCGGCGCCAATGTTGGCGCATAACATGCAATTCGTTTTGTAACGGCTAGGAGCTATCAGCTATTAACTGTCAGCTAAAAGCTGCTCTTGCGCTCCATCGCCCGCTTGTAACTGGTCAGAGCCACCAGCGGGAAGTATTGCCGATACATGTTGTAAGCCAGGTAGAAGACTCTGGGGAAGCCTGTTCCGGTGATGATGCTCTCGCGCAGCGCGCCCTCTCGAATCGATTCGTCCCAGCTCCCGTCGGGCCGTTGCCGCGTCAGCAGCCAGCGCACGCCCTTGGCAATCGAGTCGGAGCGGTCGTCGCCCGCGGCCAGCAGCCCCAGCAGCGCCCACGCCGTCTGCGAGGGAGTACTCACGCCCACGCCGCGCAAATTCGGATCGTCGTAACTGCCGCAGCTTTCTCCCCAGCCTCCGTCGGCATTCTGCACCATGCGAATCCACTCGGCGGCCGACTGTATCTGCGGCTCCAGATGATCCATGCCGATCGAATCCAGCCCGCGCAGCACCAGGAATGTCCCGTAGATGTAATTCACGCCCCAGCGGCCAAACCAGCTTCCATCGGGCTCCTGCTCTTTGAGAATGAATTGAATCGCCTTCTCGACGCGCTTGTCACCGCGCGCGTAGCCATAATTGGCCAGCATCTCCAACATGCGCCCGGTAATATCCACAGTCGGCGGATCGAGCATTGCGTTGTGATCCGCAAAGGGGATGTACTGGAAGATCATCTTGGTATTGTCTTTGTCAAAACTGCCCCAGCCGCCGTTCTTGCACTGCATGGCAAACTCCCATGCAATGGCGCGCTCAGCTACTTGATGCTGATAGCGCTCGCGGGGATTGTCGACTTTATTCAGCGCCAGCAGTACTTGCGCCGTGTCGTCGGTGTCGGGATAAAACTCGTTATTGAACTCGAAGTACCAGCCGCCGGGCTCGGTATTGCGAACCTTCACGGCCCAGTCGCCTTTGTGGCGAACTTCCTTCGAGAGCATCCAGTCGGCGGCCTTGAGCATGCGCGGATCGTTGCGGGCCACGCCGGCCTCGCCCAGCGCGCAGACCGCCTGCGCCGTATCCCATACCGGCGAGACGCAGGGCTGCATACGGAAGGTCGGCGACGGCATAGATTCGTTGGCAGGCTCTTCGATGCCCAACTTCTCAAACTCGTCGCGCGCGCGGATCACCTGCGGATCGTCCTCGCTGTAGCCCAGGCAGCGCAGAGCAATAATTGCGTTCAGCATTGCCGGATAGATGGCGCCCAGGCCGTCGGTCATCTCGAGCCGCTCCAGCATCCACTTTTCCGCCTTCTTCAGCGCCAGCGTGCGCAGCGGACGAAGGTGAACCGCCTCGGCAAAGTGCAGAATGCGATCGACAATCAAGAAGAAATTGCGCCATGAAACGATGCGCTTGCTATCCATGCGCAACCGCAGCCTGGAGTTGATGCGCCCGCCGGCAAACAGCTCGTCGATTCCCTGCTCGGTCGGAATTCTCTTGAAGGGCTTCTTGGCGTACATGATCGCCAAGGGAACCAGAATCGATCGCGACCATGAAGATATTTCGTAAATATTGAAGTAGAACCACTTGGGAAAGAGAACAATCTCGGGCGGAATCGCGGGCACTGCGTCGTAGTCGTACTCGCCCAGCGCGCAGAGATACATCTTGGTGAAAGTGTTGCACTCCACCACGCCGCCGTGCTCGAGCACCCATTCGCGGCACTTGGAAAGCCGCGGATCATCAGCGCTGACGCCCATCAGCTTGGCAGACGAGTAGCACTTGACCGAAAGCGAGAGATTGCCCGGCCCGCCTGGATAGATGCTCCAACTGCCATCCACGTTCTGAAAGCGCATCATCTCCGTAAACGCGCGCTGCAAGCGGCCCGCGTCGCCGCTCTCAAGCAGCGTGTGCAGAAAGATGTAATCGGCCTCGAGCATCGAGTCGGCCTCAAGTTCCCCGCACCAATATCCATCGGGATGCTGCATGGAGAGCAGGAAATCCCTTGAGCGGACGATGGCCGACTGCACCTCTGCCGGGTCCGCATCCAGCCGCCCAAACCGCGGCGTCGCGAATTGTTTCTTCCCTTGCCGTATGCTCATGCGATTTGAATTAGCCTCTGTTACTTACCAATGTGCTTTTAGCTGGCAGTTACCGAACCGCAACCGCCTCTGCGCCGTCCGCGCTGCCGATCGCCTGCACAATCTCCGGCGGCAGGCCGAAGCGGACATTCTCCGGCATTACCTCAACTTCTTCGACGTTTGTATAGCCGTTAAGTTGCAGGTAATTGACCACGTCTTCCACCAACACCTCTGGAGCCGAGGCCCCGGCCGTCACCGCAACCGTGGTCACGCCCTCCAGCCACTTGGGATCGATGGCCTGCGAATTGTCGATCAAATAACCGATGGTTCCGAGATTGCGCGAGACCTCGACCAGCCGGTTCGAGTTTGAGCTGTTGGTCGAGCCCACCACCAGCACCAGGCCGGCCTTGTGCGCCACATTGCGCACCGCCACCTGGCGATTTTCCGTGGCGTAACAGATGTCCTGCGAGTGCGGTCCGACGATGTTGGGAAACTTCAGCTTGAGTGCGTGAATGATGTCGCGCGCTTCGTCCAGGCTCAGTGTTGTCTGGGTCAGGTAAGCCACGCGATTCGGATCAGGCACGTCAAGCGCCGCCACCTCGGCCACATTCGAGACCACTTGAGTCACCTCGGGCGCTTCGCCCAGCGTGCCTTCGATCTCGTCGTGGTCGCGGTGGCCGATCAGCACCAGCGAGTAGCCTTGCTTGGCGAACTTGACCGCCTCAATATGAACCTTCGTCACCAGCGGGCAGGTCGCGTCGATCACCTTCAGCCCGCGACCTTTGCTGATCTCACGCACCGCGGGCGAGACGCCATGCGCCGAATAAATGACGCGCTGGCCGCTGGGCACGTCGTCGATTTCATGAACGAAAATCGCTCCCTTGTCAGCCAATTCATTCACAACATAGCGGTTATGGACAATCTCGCGGCGCACGTAAATCGGCGCCCCAAAGGTCTCCAGTGCGATCTTGACAACGTCGATCGCGCGCACTACTCCGGCGCAAAAGCCGCGCGGCTTGAGCAACAACACCCGCTTTTGACTTGGGGAAGTCTCGGAGGAGTTACCGTTCGAGATGGATTCGAGAAGAGTTGTAGTCACACAACCAGTATACCAATATGAGAGATCAGGGGGCAGTGGTCTTAAATTAACAGGTAGCCCCCTGAGGAAGATTGTTGAACAATCTGCAGGGTCGAATGTTCTTTTTCCGCTGCAACTTCAGTTTTTGTTCGATATTTTCAAGATCCTCGATGCGCATCCTCGCCTTTTCTCGCACCGCTTCAACCCCTGAAAACTTTCACCTCCAACCCACCCCGCCTCTCTCAAAGAAAAACCTGTCGTATTTGGACCATTTAGCTCTATATTGGTTCTTAGCCGGAGAATCAGGTCGCTTCTGCCGGCTTAGACGGAGGAGCTGCTGGCTGCATCACGCTCCCATCCGCGGCGCGAAACTTCCCTTCGCGATGATCTCTCAACCCAGTTCCCCCGCGCTCCAATACGCCGCCGCCTTCGGCGCGCCGAGCGCAGAAAGAGACGTTCATGCAGACACGCAGCTTCCTTTCCCCGCTTTTCGCTTCCCCGTCCACATCCTCCCCGTT
>Ga0181516_10001283_pt1 | contig 19583 bp, 14 predicted proteins | sample PEATcosm2014_Bin_25_FD_121104 | JGI IMG/M metagenome (GOLD analysis project Ga0181516, IMG submission 121104) | Peatland microbial communities from MTU Mesocosm Facility, Houghton, MI, USA - PEATcosm2014_Bin01_10_metaG | ecosystem: Environmental > Terrestrial > Soil > Wetlands > Peat | place... | reverse complement strand
CGCGGAGCCCATGGACCCGCGGGAGCTGCTGACCATGCAGGTGGACATCCTGGTGCCCGCCGCCACCGAGAACCAGATCACCGAGGACAACGCCGCCAAGGTCCGGGCCAAGGTGGTGGTGGAGGGGGCCAACGGCCCCACCTCGCCCGAAGCCGACCCCATCCTCCTGGACAACGGGGTGCTGGTGGTGCCGGACATCCTGGCCAACGCCGGGGGGGTGACCGTCAGCTACTTCGAGTGGGTGCAGAACCGCCTGGGCTTCTACTGGCGGGAGCGGGAAGTGAACGAGCGTCTGGTGGAGTACATGACCCACGCCTTCCAGGCCGTGTTCGCCACCACCGACAAGTTCAAGACCAACCCGCGCATCGGGGCCTACATCCTGGCCCTGGACCGGGTGAGCCAGGCCATGCACGACCGGGGCTTCTACGCCTGAACCCGAGGGTCCGGAGCTTCCGGCAGGATGATGCGGAAATGGCTGCCCTGGCCCGGGGCGGAATCCACCTCCACGGCGCCGCCGTGGTGGCGGATGGCCGCATGGACGCTGGCGAGGCCCAGGCCGGTGCCGCGGTCGCCCTTGGTGGTGAACATGGGCGTGAAGATCCGGCGCAGGACCTCCGGGGGCATGCCGCTGCCGTCGTCGATGACGTCCAGCACCGCCGTCCCGGGTTCCCGGGAGGTGAGCACCCGCACCGTGCCCTGGCCGGGGATGGCCTCGATGGCGTTGCGCAGCAGGTTGAGGATGGCTTCCCGGAGCTCGCCCCCGTCGCCCAGGACCATCAGCCGGCCCGGGGCCAGGTTGACCCGCAGCCCCACCTGGCGCCCCTCCCGGGCCGCGCCCTGGGCCAGCTGGCGGGCGAAGTCGGCGGCGGTGAGCACCGAGGCGTTCAGGTCCAGGAGCTGCCGGGACGAGGCGAGCCCCGACTGGGCGATCCCCCGGAGCCGGGCCACCAGGGCGGCCCCGTCCTGCGCCGCCTCCAGCACCCGCTCCAGGTTCCGGCGCTGCGCCGGTTCGGCCCGCTCCAGGGCCAGCTCGGAGCTCATCTGGATCACCGACAGGAGGTTGTTGAAGTTGTGCGCCACCTTGGCGGCCACTTCGCCCAGCTCGCTGTAGCGCTGGCTCTGCAGGATGCTCTCGCGCACCTTCGCCCCCTCCGTGAGGTCCTCCACGAAGATGATGCAGAGGCGGTCGCTGCCCTTGCGGAAGGGATGCAGGTTGATCCGCACCCGGCGGGCGCCCATGGCGAAGGGGAAGGTGAAATCGAACGCCACGCTCTCCTCCCCGTGCTCCATGAGCTCCCCGAACCGGCCGTGGAACTCCTGCACCCCGGTGCAGGGGGCCACGTCCAGGAAGAAGTTCCGGCCCACCACGTCCTCCCGCCGCCGGCCGGAGATCTGCTCCTCCCGGTGGTTGTAGAACAGCACGGTGCCCTGGTCGTTCACCACGATCACCCCCACCGGCAGCAGCTCGAGGGTGGCGAAATCGACCGAATCTGGGGAGGCCTGGATCTTCATGGCGTGACCTCGGGTGGCAAGACTTGGAAACAGCAAAGGATACCCCGTCTCCTCGGGGAAATGCTCCCGCCAATGGGACACGCTGAGATCGCCGGGTGCAAAGCCGGAGGATTCGTTTCGCCAGGTACGCTGACGGTTCCGACCCCACGACGCATGGGCACCCGGAACCCGCGGGTGCCCATGCTCGCGGCGCGATGGCGCTTGTGCTCCGCGTCATGTGCCCATGCAACCCGGTCCATGCGGGACCCGGACGATCGCCTAGAACACCCGCAGAAGGGCCAGGTAGCCGTTCACCGAGCGGATGCCGGGCATGTCGCTGAGCAGCCCCACGCCCAGGTCCACCCGCACGGTGGTGAACCAGCCGAAGCCCGGCAGGTCGCCGGTGGTGCCCAGGCCGGTGAAGTTCCGGGTCCGCTGGTCGTCCAGGCTGCGGAATTCGGCGTGGTCCAGGGAGAAGCTGAGCCGCAGCCCGGGGCCGGAGGGCAGCGCCACCCCGGCCTTGGCGTAGACCAGCCGGTCGGCGGTGATGGCGTCGCTGCGGATCCCGGCGATGCGCACATCCCCGCTGACGCCGCCGACGCTCAGCGCCTTGAAGCGGTCGAAGCCCGAACCCCCGGCCCAGCCGGTCTCTCCGTGCAGCCAGGCGCCGCTGTCCAGCTTGAAGTCGTAGCCGGCCTGGGCGCCCCAGCGCCGGTACTGGCCCTGGTCCGCGATCGCCTGGAGCGCGCCCGGGGGCCCGAAGCTCCCGTCCGGGCGCTGGCCCAGGCCGGCATAACCCGAGACCTGCAGGCCCGCATGCTGCCAGGAGAGGTCGCCCCGAAGCTCCCGGGTCACGCCCGAGGGCGGCAGGGTGAAGCCCGGGGTCCGGTACTGCTCCTGGGGAGGGAGGGAGAACACGTCCAGCTGGAAGCGCGCCGCGGTCTCGAAGCGGAAGCCGCCGCCCAGGTCGTGGCCCAGGGTGAGGTCCAGGGTGCCGAAGCGCCGGCCCACGCCCTGCTGGGCCTGGAGCTGGCCGTTGACGATGGGCCGTTCGGTGGCGGTCAGGAACAGGGTCGTGCTGTCGGCGGCGAGATCGAAGCCGCCGAAGACCCGGGGCACCGTGACCGTCACCTGGTTGAACAGGATGGCGGTGAGCGCGTTGATCTGGATGCCCCGGTTGAAGGCGTTGAAATTGAAGTAGGCGAATCCGCCCAGGGGCACCACGGGGAAGGGGAGGGTGGGATCCACCAGCAGCACGGCGCCCAGGGCCCGTCCCGAGCTCCGGCTCTGCTGCTCCACCTTCCGGGTCCCGTCCGCCTGCTTGTTGAAGTAGCGCAGGCCTTCCAGGGTCTGCTGCATCATGGTGCCGTCCGATTGCCGGGCCAGGCGCCGGGCGTCCTCGAAGCCCGGATGGTTGGTGCGGAAGTCCGAGTAGACCAGGGTCCGCTGCACCAGGGTCACCCCGCCGTTGATCAGCCAGCGCTCGAAGCTCTGGGACTGCACCACCCGCCAGGTGCCGGCTCCGCCTTCGCCGTAGGTGAGCACGCGGCGCTCGGACTTCACCATCCCCGGCAGCCCCGAGCGCTGGCTGCGCTCCTCCAGGAGCCTCCCGCCGGCCTCCTCCACCAGCAGTTCCCCGGAAAACAGCAGGGGGTTCCCGTCCACGGGCTCGAACCGCACCTTGCGCCGCCCCGGACCGGCCGGGCCGCCGTCCCGGTAGCGGTAGCGCTCGGTGAGGTTGAGGGCCACCGGCGGCGCCAGGCTGGTCCGGCTCTCCACGATGGGCAGCTGCAGCCCGGGGTGCAGGTTGGCCTTCACGCCGTTGAAGCGGACCTGCTCCTGGAGCAGCTCTTCGGGCTGCCCAGCCGCCTCGAAGAAGCGGAAGCTGAAACCCAGGTCCACCCCGGCGCCCTGGTCCGCCTGCAGGTGCAGATCGATGGACAGCTTGCCCTCCCGGGTCCGGGCCCGGGCCCGGTCGGCCCATTGGCTGGCCCGCATCCGCGCCAGCAGCGCGCCGGTGTCATAGCTGTCCTGGGCGCTGACGCTCACGCCGTTCCGGTCCGCCGGCGGCGGCGCGGGGCTCCACCCGGAACCCTGGAAACGCCAGCGGCGGACCTCGCCGGACCGGCGGGAGCGCAGGGTGAGGTCGCCCAGGCCCCCCTCCACCTCGGTGAATTCCCAGGGCAGCTGCTGGGCCAGCCGGGCCGCTGGCCCATCGGCCGGGACCACCAGCAGGCCCCCGTCGCCCATGAGTTCGGACAGGCCCGCCCCGGGATCCTCTGGCAGCCACAGGGTCCAGGGCCGGCCCGGGAACTGGTTCTGGGCCGCCATGAGCCGGTCCCGCCAGCGTACGGGGTCCGGGCCCAGGTCGGACGGGAGCAGGGCCCCGCCCTGGACCGCTCCCCAGGCGGACTCGTCCCACATGGCGGCGGCAGCGGGATCGAAGCCCAGGTACAGGGTGACCCCCGGGTCCTGGGCCCTGAGCGCCTGGGCGGCGGCCAGCAGCATGGGCAGCCGGTCCGGCCCGTCCGCCGGCAGCAGCAGTCGGACCGAGCCGGCACCCTGGAACGGCGCCACCTTGCGCGACCAGGCCTGGCGCATGGCCTCCACCTGGGCCGGGTCCCGGGCGTCCCGGGCCACCCAGTCGGAACCGGCCGCCGCCCGCAGGTCCAGCTCCGCCGGCAGCGCGGTCCCCACCTGGAGCGGGCCCTGGGCGGCAAGCGCCAGGCAGACACAGGGGAGGATGAGCGTCCAGTGGATCAAGGAATCTCCGTGGCGGAACCGGGTGGACCCCGATGGTACCCCTCCGGCACTTTGCAGCAGTGACCGTTATCGAACAACATGTGCCATTCCGACTACTTGGCAATGACGGCCCGGACCGGGGCGGCGGCATCAGAAAATATTTCCCCGAGGCCTTCGCGGATATCCTTACCTTTGTCCTGGAAGAACGAGATGCGCTATACGGTGAAATTCACAACCATCGCGGGGGAGATCCTGGTCCGGGATTTCGAGGGGCACTCTGTCCCCGAAGTGAAGGACCGGGTCCTGGCCGAGGGCCACTTCCCCATGGAGATCAAGGCCGCCGGCACCGCCTTCCGGCGCCAGCGGGTGCTGGGGGCGGCGTCCCTGATCCTGTTCAACCAGGAACTGCTGGCCCTGCTCAAGGCCGGCATCCCCCTGCTGCAGTCCCTGGAACTGCTGGTGGGCCACGGCAAGGACCCCCTGCTCCGGAACTCCCTGGACCGGGTGGTTGAGCTGCTCAAGGAAGGCATGTCCTTTTCCGAGGCCCTGGAGCAGGTGGGCACCTTCCCGGCGGTGTACCGGGCCAATGTGGTGGCCGGCGAACGCAGCGGCACCCTGCCCGATGTCATCGCCCGCTGGCTGGCCTTCCAGAATTTCGCCCAGAACAGCCGCCGCCGCATCATCGAGGCGCTGGTCTACCCCATGTTCCTGGTGGTGGTGATGATCATCGCCCTGGCGGTGATCTTCAACGTGGTGCTGCCCCGGTTCTCCGAGATCTACTCCGGCAGCGGCATCGAGATGCCGGCGGCCACCGCGGTGCTGCTGGACATCGGCGAGTTCGTGCGCCGGACCATCTACTTCCAGGCGGCCGGGCTGGTGGTGGCGGTGATCGCCCTGCGCTGGATGTTCACCACCGAAGCGGGCAAGCGCATCTGGGAGCAGATCATCCTGGTGATCCCCCGGATGGGGACCCTGTACCGCATGTACCATTCCTCCATCTTCGCCCGCACCCTGGGCGTGCTGCTGGCCGGCGGCCTGCCGATCCTCCAGGCCCTGGAGGTGATCCAGCGCACCACCCCCAGCGAGCGCATGCGGCTGCGGCTGGTCAACGTCACCGAGCTGGTGCGGGCCGGTTCCTCCCTGCACCTGGCCCTGGAGCAGTCCAGGCTGCTGGATCCCCTGGCCGTGGAGATGACCCGGGTGGGCGAACAGTCCTCGGCCCTGCCGGAGATGCTCAACCACGTGGCCGACTTCTTCGACCAGGAAGTGGAGAAGGCCACCACCGCGGTCACCACCCTCATCGGCCCGATCCTGATCCTGGTCATGGGCATCATGGTCCTGGGACTCCTGCTGGCGGTGTACGTCCCGCTGTTCAACGCCGGCAGCATGGTCCACTGAAAGACCCGGAAAGCCTGCATTCATCGCGCCGCAGGCGGGGCCTGGGTGCCCACGCGGGGAGCGGTCGGGACCTGGATGCCGCTGCCGGTCTCCGCGTCCTGAGCCGGAGCCTCAGCGGTAGTGGACTTTCAGCCATTTGTTCGGGTCCTGCGGCTGGGTGAGGTGGCGGATCTCGAAGCCCAGGCGCGGGCCGTCCACGGTGGCGCCCACGGTGCCCAGGGACTCGCCCTGCTTGAGGATCTGCCCCCGGGCCACGGCCAGGGATTCCAGGTGGGTGTAGAGGGTGTAGTAGCCGGCCCCGTGGTCCAGGATCACCATCGGGCCGAAGCTCTGGTAGAGGTCCGCGTAGACCACCTTGCCGTCCGCCACCGCCGCCACCGGCGCGCCCTCGTCCCCGGCGATGAGCAGGCCGCTCTGCATGGTCTTGGTCTTGAACAGGGGATGCAGGTGCTCGCCGAAGGCCTGGGCCAGGGTGCCCGGGGTGGGCTGGGGCAGCTGCCCGGCCAGGGTGGCGAAGGCGGTGGGCGCCTCGAAGGCGTCGATCCTGGGCCGGCCCAGCAGCTCGGTGAGCATCCGGTCCAGCTGGACGGCCTCTTCCGCCAGCTCCGCCTGGACCTCCTGCTGCCGGCTTTCGTCCTGCTTGATGCCGTCCAGGAAGGCCTCCAGCCTGGCCTGGTGCAGGGCGAGGGTGGCGGCGGCCTGGGTTGATGCCTGCTCGTCCGCGGCCAGGGACACCAGGGCCGCCTGCAGCTCCTTCTCCCGCTGGACCAGGTCCCGCTGCAGGGCCTGGATCCGGTCCAGCTTGCTCCGCTGCTGGTCCATGAGGTAGGCCTGGTAGCGCCCCTGCGCCACGTACTGCTCGAAGCTGGACAGGCTGGCGTAGAAGCCCAGGTCGCCCAGGGGCCCCTTGGCCTGCATCCACCGCACCTGCTTGCGCAGCTCGGTGCGCAGCCGGGTGAGCTCCGCCTGGATCTCCTGCTTGCGCGCGGTGACGCCGGCAACCTCCAGCTGGGCCTGGTCCCGGCGCAGCCGGGCGGCTTCGGCCTGGGCCCGCACCCGGTCCGCGTCCAGGCTCACCGCCTGGAGCTCCACCAGCACGCCCTTCCGGCGTTTCTTCAGGTCCTCCAGCTGCTGGTCCACGCTGTGCAGCCGGGCCTGGATCTCGGTGAGCCGGCGCTTGATCTGGGCCGGGTCGGACCTGGCCTCGGCCGCGGGCGGGGCGGGGGCGGCGGCGGCCGGTGCGGCGGGCCGGGGCTGGACGGCGGGTGGCTGGGCCAGAAGCCCGCAACAGGCCCCCGCCAGCAGGATCGCCCCAGGCTTCAAGCCCGGCTCCGCTTGCCGGCCTTGGCCTTGGCCGGGATCAGGAGCAGAAGGGCGGCGAGCACCAGGGGCACGCCCAGGCCCAGGGGCAGGGCGGCCCAGGCCATGGCGTCCGAAGGCAGCTGGCCGCTGGGCAACGCCTTGCCCAGGATGGCCATGCCCTTGACCACGGCCCTGGGCACGTCCAGATCCCCGAGGAATTCGCCGCCCCAGGCCATGATCCGGCCCACTTCACTGAGCCCGTAGGCCAGGAGGATGGCCAGGCCGCGGTTGGATTTCAGCAGCAGGCCCAGGGCCATGGCCCAGAGCAGCAGCTGCAGGCCCAGCACCACCGCGTTCAGGTCGGCCAGCAGGAGGGACGGCTCGAACGGCGTGCCCACCAGCCGGTAGCAGGCGGCCAGCACCGGCAGCACGGCCAGCTGGCCCAGGAACAGGCCGTGGACGAACGCCATGGCGGTGCCCAGCGCCAGGCCCTTGATCCGTTCGCCCGCCGCGCCGGCCGCGAGCCACTCGCCCAGGGGGATGCAGCCCCCCAGCAGGATCACCGCCGGCACCAGGGTATAGACCAGCCGGGCCAGGTTCTGGATCACGTAGGGCTTGGGGTCGTCGAAGCCCAGCGGGACGCCGGTGCCGAACACCAGCACCTGCCCGTTGTCCCCGAAGCCCTGGATGCTGCCCAGCGCCAGCCCGGCCAGGAGCAGGCAGATGCCGGCCCAGACGATGCGCAATTTCGAGCTGCCGAATCGATCCATGAGTGACTCCCGGGTTCTGCCCTAGAGTTTAGCAGCCGTCAAGGATCCACCTTCCAACATCACCGGCCTTCCGCTGCGGCTGCTTATGCCGGTGCCGCGCGCAACGGGACTGGTTATGCTTTCACGATGGCCTAGGCTGCAACCCGGCCGGTTCGGAGCGTAAGGTTATCCCGTTGGCGGAGGCCCCCATGGACGAAGAGCTGCTCACCCGCGACGCGCTGCAGGCGTTCGCCACCTCGCAACGGCCGGCCTTCGAGGCGGAACTGCGGACCCTGGTGGACATCCCCTCGGTATCCAGCGATCCGGAGCGGGCCCGGGAGATCCGCCTCTGCGCCGAGGCCGCCGTGGACCTGTTCCGGCGCCACGGGGGCCTGGCCGAACTGTTGGAAACTCCAGGCAACCCGTTGATCCTGGGCCAGTTCGACGCCGGCCCCGAGTACCCCACGGTCACCGTGTACAACCATATGGACGTGCAGCCGGCCAACGAGCCGGAATGGACCGGCGACCCCTTCCGCATGGCCATCCAGGGCGACACCTACCTGGGCCGGGGCACCACCGACGACAAGGGGCCGGCCCTCACCGCCTTCTTCGGCGCCCTGGCGGCCCGGGCCGCGGGGGTGCCGCTGAACATCCGCTTCCTCTGGGAACTGGAGGAGGAGATCGGTTCGCCCAGTTTCCGGGAGGGCCTGGAGGGCCACCGGGGCCGGCTGGACTCCGGCCTGGTGGTGGTCAGCGACACCATCTGGGTCACCCGGGGCCGGCCCAGCACTCCCGCCGGACTGCGGGGCCTGGCCTGCTTCCGGCTCACCCTGGAGACCGCCCGGCACGACCTCCACTCGGGGCTGGTGGGCGGGGCCGCGCGCAACCCCCTGGCGGAGCTCATCACCGCCGTGGCCGACATGGTCGACGGGCCCACCGGGCGGGTGAAGATCCCCCATTTCTACCGGGAGGTGGAGAAGCCTTCCCGGAAGGAGCTGCGGGAATGGTCCCATTCCGGCTTCACGGTGCAGACCTTCAAGGCGGACCACCACCTGCTTTCCCTGAGGACGGAGCATCCGCGCAGGATCATGAAGCGCATCTGGGCCCGGCCGACCATGGAGGTGCATGGGGTGGTGGGCGGCTACACCGGCCCCGGGATCAAGACGGCGGTGCCGCCCCGGGCGGAAGTGAAGCTGAGCTGCCGGCTGGTGCCCGGCATGGACCCGGACACCACCCTGGACTGCATCCGCGGGTTCCTGGCCAGCCGCCACCCGGATGTGCAGATGCACGCGGAGCACACCCTGGCGCCCTTCCGGGGCCAGGTGGACGGTCCCTGGGCCGAGGCGGTGAAGGAAGCCTACGCCTTCGGCTTCGGGACGCCCTGCTGCTTCACCCGGGAGGGGGGGTCCATCGGCGCGGTCAGCACCCTGGAGCAGGTGCTCGGCAGCCGGGTGGTGTTCCTGGGGCTCAGCCTGCCCTCCCACGGCTACCACGCCCCCAACGAGAACTACGACTGGGAGCAGGCCTCCGGCGGCATGGCGGCCTTCGCCCACTTCTTCCGGACCGTGAGCGGATTCTAGCGAACGCGGAAGACGCGGACAAATAGCAGGTACGCCAGGCTTGACGCTCTCAAGGTCGGGAACCCGAGACCGGCCAGGGATTTATTCCTGCGTTATATTTAATTCATGGTAGATTGCTCCCTGGTCGCAAGGGATGTCCCGTGAACCAAGGCCCGCTGTACCGCTCAGGCACATTCTGGATCTTCATGGGCATCCTGCTCGGGGTGGTGGCGGGGGGGTGCCTGCCCGGGGACCGCTATCCGCTGGCCCTGGCCGCCTTCCATTTCCTGTCCCGGGGCTTCATCACCCTCATCCAGGGCCTGATCGTGCCCCTGCTGTTCTCCACCATCGTCGTCGCCCTGGCCCAGGCCGGGGACCTCAAGGCGGTGGGGCGGATGGGGGGCAAGGCCCTGCTCTATTTTGAGATCGTCACCACCGGCGCGCTGTTCATCGGCCTGGGCATCGCCAACTGGCTCAAGCCCGGGGCCAACCTGCCCCTGAACCTGGCGGCCCACAGCGGCCTGGCGGCGTCCGCCGGCCAGTCCGGCTGGGAGATGGTGCTGGGGATGCTGCCCAGCAACCTCGTGCTGCACGCGGCCGAGGGGGAGATCCTGCCGCTGGTGATCTTCGCCACCCTGTTCGGGCTGGCCCTGACCCGGGCCGGGGAGCGGGGCAAGCCGGTGCTGGTGTTCTTCGAGGGGGTGGCCCAGGTCATGTACCGCTACACCGACCTGGTCATGCGGCTCACCCCGCTGGGGGTGTTCGGCGCCATGGCCCACACGGTCAGCGCCATGGCCGGGGGCGACCCGGCCCACTCGGCGCTGCGGGGCTGGCCGGCGGTGTTCCACCTGCTCAAGCAGTACTCGGTCCTGGTGGGCAGCCTGTACCTGGCCCTGGCCCTGCTGTTCCTGCTGCTGTTCGTGCCGGTGATGTGGATCTGCGGGATCCGCGTCCTGGCCTTCGTCAAGGCGGTGCGGGACCCGGCCCTCACCGCCTATTCCACCGCCTCCAGCGAAGCGGCCCTGCCCGGCCTGCTGGAGGCCATGGTGCGGTTCGGGGTGCCCAGGCGGGTGGCCAGCTTCGTCATCCCCACCGGGTATTCGTTCAATCTGGACGGCTCCACCCTCTACCTGGTCCTGGCTTCCCTGACCATCGCCCAGGCTGCGCACATCGACATGCCGCTGGGCCGGCAGATGATGATGGTGCTGACCTTCATGCTCACCAGCAAGGGCGTGGCCGGGGTGCCCCGGGCCACCCTGGTGATCATCGCCGGCACCTGCGCCAGTTTCGGCCTGCCCGGCGAAGCGGGGGTCGCCCTTTTGCTCGCCGTGGATGGCATCATGGACATGGCGCGGGCCGCCCTGAATGTCGTCGGCAACGGCCTGGCGTCGGTGGTGGTGGCCAAATGGGAACACGTGTTCGGGACCGAACTGCCCCCGCCGACACCCCTGGAACGGATCAAGCTGGAGAAAGCGCAATGAAGCTGGTTATCTGGGATTTCGACGGGACCCTGGCCGACACCCGGCCGGTCATCGAGGCGGGCATGGACCACACCCTCCGGGCCCTGGGCCTGGACCCTGGCCTGCGCGAGGCCTGGCTGCAGTGCGTCGGCCTTCCGGTGGAGGAGGGCATCCTGCGCACCTTCGGCCCCCTGGGGCTGGACCTGGCCCAGGTGCTCCAGGCCTACCGGAGTTTCAAGCACCTGGAGCATGAGCATCTAATCAAGGGTTTCGACGGCATCACCGAACTCCTGGGGGAGCTCCGGGCCCAGGGCATCCCCATGGCCATCGCCTCCTCCAAGCGCGGGGTCGCCCTGCGCCGGCAGTTGCAGGTGCTGGGCTGGGAGGACTGCTTCGACCCCATCGTCACCCCCGACGAGGTGCGCCAGGGCAAGCCCGACCCCGAGAGCCTGCGCCTGTGCCTGGCCGCCCACGGCCTGGAGCCCGGGGACGCGGTGATGGTGGGGGATACCCCGTTCGACCTGGACATGGCGCAGCGGGCCGGGGTGCCCAGCGTGGCGGTGGGCCACGGGTTCTCCAGCGAGGCGGCCATGGCCGCCTACGCCCCCCTGGCCTATGCCCCCGACACCGCGGCGCTCCGGGATATCCTGTTGGCCTGGAGCCGCCCATGACCCTGACCCATCTGGACCCCGAAGGCCGTCCGCGGATGGTGGACGTTTCCGCCAAGGAGGTCACCCGCCGGCGGGCGGTGGCCGCCGGCTACCTGGCCCTGTGCCCCGAATGCGCCGCGGCGCTGGAGCAGGGCGGCGGCCCCAAGGGGGATCCCTGGACCACCGCCCGGATCGGCGCCATCGCCGGCGCCAAGCGCACGGGCGACCTGATCCCCCTGGCCCATCCCCTGGCCCTGGACGCGATCCAGGTGGACCACCATTGGGACGCCGCCCGGGGCCGGGCCTGGCTGCGGGTGGAAGTGTCGGTGGCGGGGCGGACCGGGGTGGAGATGGAAGCCCTGACCGGCGTCAGCCTGGGGCTCCTGGTCCTGTACGACATGCTCAAGGCGGTGAGCCACCGGATGGAGGTCGGCCCGGTGCGCCTGCTGCGCAAGGAAGGCGGACGGCGCGGCCTGGTGGCCGAGCCCTGGGAAGATTGCCCTTGGAAATAAAAGAATATACCAAGGGAGCGGCATTTCCCTTTGCCCCGGCCCGGACTACCGGTTAGCATCGAAGATCTTGCTTTGTCCACCATGGGGAAGGCCCCCAGGAGGTTGCTTAGGCATCCATCAACTCGCTTGACTTCCCGCATGAGGAGATCCCATGCGCACGACCTTGTTAGCCATCGTCCTCGCCGTCTCCGCACTGTCTGGGAACCTCCAGGCCGCCACCGCCCGCCACCCAAGTTCCCACAGGGCCCGCCGGGGGGAACCCGCCGCGCGGGTCGCCCGGGACAGCACCCACAAGGTCCGCAAAGGGGAGACCGCCGCGCGGATCGCCCAGGACCACGGGGTCACCGTGGAGGAGTTGCGCAACCTCAATCCCAGGGTCAACCTGGCCCGGCTGCGCCCCGGAACGGCGCTGAACGTGCGTGGGGAAATGCGCGTGGCCGTCCGGCCGGCCAAGCCGGCCGCCGGTGCGCTGCGGGCGGCCCAGACGCCGGCCGCGCCCATCGCCCCCCTGCCGGGAACCCCGGCCGTCGGGCCAGCCCCGCTGGTCCACCTGGAGCGCATCCTCCCCACCGAGGTGCAGAACGCCCCGCCCGCCGAGACTGCCGCCCAGGACCATCCGGGACCCGCCGCCGCGCTGCCGGCCTCCTCCCCCACCCTGGCCGGCATGCGCCGGGTGCTGCCGCCGGCGGCCCAGGAGGCCCAGGACAGCCAGGAGGATGAGCCGGACGACGTGGTGCCGGTGCCCTCCGCGCAGGCCGCCGTCACCGGCTTCCAGCCGGCCGACCCGGCCAACCTGGACCTGCTCTGGCCGGTGAAGACCCGCACCATCAGCTCGGCCTGGGGGCCCCGGATCCGCACCCGGGTGGTGCGGATCCGGATCCGTTCCCGCAGCCGGCGGGTGGCGAAGCGCTTCATGAGCACCCACAAGGGCGTGGATCTCAGCGCGCCCATGCGCAGCGACATCTTCGCCGCCCTGGACGCCCAGGTGCTGGCTACGGGCAAGCAGAAGGGCTACGGCAACTACGTGGCGCTGGACCACGGCAACGACGTGGTGACGTTCTATGCCCATTGCAGCAGCATCCTGGTCCAGGTGGGGGAGATCGTCCGCCGGGGCCAGAAGATCGCGGAGGTGGGGGTCACCGGCAACGCCACCGGGCCCCACGTCCACTTCGAGCTGCGCCTGGGCCCGGGCGGGGTGCCCCAGAACCCGCTGCCGTTCATGAACGACATGGACGAGGTGCCCGCCGACATGGTGGCCGCCAACGCCGCCGCCGTGGCGCCCTGAAGCGGGCGGCCCAGGCCGGGGCATCCCCCAAACCGATGCGGTCCAATATGACGGGGCCGTGATAGGCTTAGGCTTTTCGCGGGTTTTCGAGGTGAGCATGGCGGTATGTACTTCCTGGTTGCGCACGGGCGCGGGAATGGTCCTGATCGCGGGTCTCCTGGGGCTCGGCTCCGGGTGCAAGCGCAGCTCCTCGAATCAGAACGGCACCGTCACGCTCTCCGGAGCGATCGCCTATTCGCGCCTGCCGGTGGTCTATGACGGCACCGGGGCGCCCACCGGCCAGCTGGGCCCGGCCCCAGGCACCCTGACGCCGGCCCGGGGCGTGCTGGTGCGGGTGTTCCAGGGCTTCACCGAGTACGACCAGAGCGGGCACCCGAGCCTGGTCTGGCGGCTGGGCGGGGCGACGGTGACGGACAGCAACGGGGCCTACAATTTCTCCGGGTCGGTCTACGCGAACTACCCCACCTTCGTGGAAGTGGACAGCGTCTACAAGAGCCTCGGCACCCGCAACGCCACCGTCCAGGTCCTGGCCGACTCGAACGGGCTCGCCAGCACGCTCCCGGAGCCCAACAGGCCCATCTACGCCTATCGCGTGGACGGGGCAGGCAACCTCTACCTGGACCCCACGTCCAACTCGTCCACCACCAACACCGCCAATCCCACCACGGTCCCGGGTCCTTCCGGGATCGGTGGGGACACCACCTTGAATATCACGCTGCAATCACCCAACCAGGACGACAAGTGGGCGGTCACGACGCTCAACTGGTATCTGCTGCCCAAGACCAGCCAGCCGCCCGCGCCCAACCAGGCACCCTTGGCCATCCTGCCCATCGGCAGCGAGGCGCTCGGCATCGTCGATTCGGTGTACCTGTTCGCTTCCTATTTCGGCGATCCCACCCCTTCCGTCCCCAACGGCGGCATCATGGACCTGCACTGGTACCCGGGGCGCACGGAAATGCCCCGCCGCTCCTTCGTGGTCTACGACCCCAGCACCACCCCCCTGGCCAGCGACGGCGTCACGGTGCACAGCTTCGCGACCCTGGCCGGCGGCGGGGCCGCCGTCATCAATGGCGTGGGCGTGGACGACGGCTGGGATCCGGGCGTGATCTACCCCATGCTGGCCCGCAACAGTCTGTTCGGCCAGGGCCTGACCACCCTCTACCCCACCGGCACCACCGCCCTGCCCAGTCTCTCGCCGGATCTGGCCCTGGTGGACGGGCTGGCCGACGCCATGGCCGCCGCCGTGCTCCAGAGCCCCTACCTCACCGACACCACCATCCCCGTCGCCCTGCAGGCCCGCGACATCAGGAATGCCCCGGTGCCGCTGCCGGCCCCGAAGACCGGCGCCACCGCGCCCGCCTCCCTGGCCGCCGCCGGCTGGAGCCTGGTCAACTACGAGAACAATGCCCTGGGCAATCAACCCAACCCGTTCAGTGCCGGGACGCCCGCCCAATGGGTGACGATCAATGGGCAGAACCTCCTGCGCTTCTTCGCCCTGACCTATCCGACCGTCGCCAGCGGCTCCACCGGTTCGCTGCAGATCCGTTCGGACATTCCCAGCGTGTTCCAGCAGCTGGCCCGGCTGGGAGCCGCCAAGAGCTCCGCGGACCTGCAGAATCTCGTGGCGATTTTCCCCAATTCGGTGCTGTTCCTGCTGATGAGCCCGGAGAACATCGACATCCCCTGGACCTTGGGCATGACGCTGCCGACCTACACCACCAACTGGGGGCAGAATCCCGGCTTCAACGGCACGCCGGCCGCCCAGACCACCTTCACCCTGTCCATGGCCAACGCCGGGACGGTCCCGAACCCGTTGAACCTGACCACCGTGCCTCCCGCCATCGGGTCCCTCCCCGCGCCGGCCATGCCCCTGGACGTCTACCCCAACGTTTCCGCGGACGAGGTCGCCTACGCGGAACTGTCGCTCACCGTGGACCGCACCTGCACCCTGACCGTCACCCCCCAGAGCGCCCTGCCCCCGGACGCCACCATTGAAGTGGTGGTGGACGGGGCGATCAATCCCCCGCCGGCGACCAGCGTGCAGCTCCCCCAGGGGCCCTTCTATTTCCCCAATGCCCAGGGCGAATTCACGGCCACCTTCCAGCTCATCGGCAACCCCCCGGACTACACCAACCCGATCTGGCACTACCTGCGCATCCGCCTGCTCAGCCCGGCCGTCCAGCAGCCGGATCCCATCACCTTCACGGTCAGCCTCCAGTAGGCAGGCCGGACCCGTGAACCTTCCCTCCGCCCTCGCCCGCCTCCGGGACCGTGCCCCGTTCCTGCCGGAGCTGGCCATCGTCCTGGGCTCCGGCCTGGGCGCCCTGGCCGGCTGCCCCGAGGCCGCGGCGGGCGCCTCCGTAAGCTTCACCGAGCTGGGCTTCCCGCCGCCGACGGTGGCCGGGCACGAGGGCCGGATGATCTTCTGCGCGCTGGAGGGGCGCAAGGTCGTGCTCCAGGCCGGCCGGTTCCACGGCTACGAAGGCCATTCCCTGGAGCTGGTCACCCGGACCATGCGCCTCTTCGGCCGCATGGGGGTGCCGGCGGTGGTGCACACCAACGCCGCCGGGGCCATCAACGCCAGCTTCCGGGTGGGCCAGCTGATGCTGCTGACCGACCACATCAACCTCATGGGCGGCAACCCGCTCACCGGCCCCAACCTGGAGCCGGGGCCCCGGTTCCCGGACCTGAGCGCCGCCTATGACCCGGGGCTGCGCCGGCAGCTGCGCGCCGCCGCCGCGGCCCTGGGCCAGACCCTCCAGGAGGGGGTGTACGTGGCGGTGGCGGGCCCCAGCTTCGAGACCCCGGCCGAGATCCGGGCCTTCCGGATCCTGGGCGCCGACGCCGTGGGCATGAGCACCGTGCCGGAAGTGATCGTGGCCCGCCACGAGGGCATGCGGGTCGCCGGCCTGTCCTGCCTGTGCAACATGGCCGCGGGCATGCTGCCCCGGCCCCTGGACCACCAGGAGGTACTTGAGGCCGGCGCAGCCGCCGCGGGGGCCTTCGAGGCCCTGGTGCGGGCCTTCCTGCGCAGCCTGGAACCGTAGCCACGAAGGTCCATCGCCGGTTCTGTTTTTTTATCTCTTGCATCCCCGTTCATCCCCTTCATCCCCGGCAAATTAATCGCTTCATGCAGCCAGTGGCTTGTCTGGAACCCGGAACCCAGATGCGCCGGCAGCCCCGGCGAAAAGAATTCAGCCGGGGATGAAGGGGATGAAGGGGATAAAGGAGATGTGATCGAGGCAGGATGTCCCCTCGCTCAGTACACTGGCTGGAAGAGGGTTCCGTTCCATGCCTAAAATCCGCGTGCTCTCCGACCAGGTCGCCAACCAGATCGCCGCCGGCGAAGTGGTCGAGCGGCCGGCCTCGGTGCTGAAGGAACTGGTGGAGAACGCCCTGGACGCCGGCGCCCGGCGCCTGGAGGTGCGCTGGGAGGAGGGCGGCAAGCGCCTGCTGGAACTGGCCGACGACGGCTGCGGCATGGCCCGGGACGACCTCTACCTGGCCCTGGAGCGACATGCCACCAGCAAGGTGCGCACGGCCGAGGACCTGGCGCACCTGGCCAGCTTCGGCTTCCGGGGCGAGGCCCTGCCTTCCATCGCCTCGGTGTCCCGCCTGGACCTCTGCAGCGCCGAGGCGGACGGAAGCGGGCACCGGCTGCGCTGCGAGTTCGGCATCATCAAGGAGGTGCTGCCGGCCCCCCGGGCCCGGGGCACCACCCTCACCGTGCGCGACCTGTTCGCCCAGCTGCCAGCCCGCAAGCGCTTCCTGAAATCCACCGAAACCGAGCACGCCCACCTGTGGGGGGTGCTCACCCGCATGGCCCTGGCCACCCCGGAGGTGCACTGGACCCTGCGCTCGGACCGCGGCGGCGAGCTGGTGCTGCCCGCCGTGGCCGAGGCCGGAGCCCGCCTGGGCCCGCTGCTGGGCGAACGCATGGCCGGCATGGTGCCGTTCCGGGAGGGCGCGCCGCCCTGGACCCTCCACGGCTACGTCTCCCCGCCGGAGCTGAGCTTCCGGGACCGCAACCATCTGTACCTGTTCGTCAACGGCCGGGCGGTGCGCGACCGGCTGCTGCTGGCCGCCCTGGCCGAGGGCTGGGAGGGCTTCTTCCCCAAGGGCGCCTATCCCGCGGCGGTGATCTTCCTGGAGCTGCCGCCCGAGGCGGTGGACGTGAACGTCCACCCCACCAAGGCGGAGGTGCGGTTCCGGGAGCCCCAGCGGATCTTCCCCTGGGTGAGCCGGACCGTGCGCGAGGCCTGGAGCCAGCTGCGCGGCGACCTGCCCTCGGTGCTGGACCTGCCGCCCAGGCCCGTGGAACTGGAGCTGGAACAGCCGCTGCGGCCCCTGGCGCCCGCGGCCGCCCCGCACACCAACCTGTGGGCCCGGGAGGCCCCGGCCACCGGGGCCTTCCAGGCCCTGGCCGACGCCTTCGCAACCGCCAAGCCCTACGCCGCGCCCCCCCAGGAGCCGGGCGTGGCCGAGCCCGCGTTCCAGACCCCCGCCGTGCGCTACCTGGGGTCCTTCGAGGCCACCTACCTGCTGGCGGAGGTGCGGGGCGAGCGGGAGCCGGAGCTGTGGATCGTGGACCAGCACGTGGCCCACGAGCGCATCCTCTACGAGCGGCTGTTCCTGCGCCACCACCGGCCGGCGGTGCAGCCCCTGCTGCCGCCCCAGGTGGTGCGCCTGGGCCCCGAGGCCATGGCCCGGCTGTCGCCGTTCCTGCCCGAGTTCGCCCAGGCCGGCCTGGAGGTGGAGCCCTTCGGCGAAGACGCCCTGGTGGTGCGCGGCCTGCCGGACTTCCTCATGGAGAGGGACCCGAGGGCGCTGCTGGAGGACCTGCTGGTCCGGCTGGACGCCTGGGGCAAGGTGGACCTGGACGCCTTCCGCCGGGAGCTGAACGCCGAACTGTCCTGCAAGGCCGCCATCAAGAAGCACCATGTGCTGTCGGCAGACCTTGCCCAGCGCCTCATCGAGGATCTCATGGCCTGCGCGGTGCCGCACACCTGTCCCCACGGTCGGCCGGTCATCAAGAAATTGTCCCTGGGCGACCTGGAACGAAGTTTCGGCCGGCGGGCCTGATGCCGATACAGGAACCATGACGAGGCCTGAAAATTGCAACAAGTGGAATTCCTGTGTCTCCGGCCGGTCCCGGAGCGCGTTGGGGGCGGCATGGCGCACGACATCAAGACAGTGATCCTCGCCGGCGGGCTGGGCACCCGGCTCACCGAGGAGACCACCATCAAGCCCAAGCCCATGGTGGAGATCGGCGGGCAGCCAATTCTTTGGCACATCATGAGCATGTACTCCGGATTCGGCTTCAGGGAGTTCCTGGTCGCCCTGGGCTACAAGGGGGAGATGATCAAGCACTACTTCCTCGAATTCCACGCCATGAACTCCAATCTCTCCCTGGACCTGGCCCGGGCGGAGACCCGGTTCCACTCGCCCACCACCCCGCCCTGGAAGGTCCACCTCATCGACACCGGGGCCCAGACCCAGACCGGCGGGCGGATCCGGCGCATGCGCGAGTACCTGGGCGAGGACCCGCTGTTCATGGTCACCTACGGCGACGGCGTGGCCGACGTGGACCTGGGCCGGCTCCTGGCGTTCCACCGCAGCCACGGCAAGCTGGCCACGGTCACCGCGGTGCGGCCCCCGGCACGCTTCGGCGAGATCCGGATCCAGGACGGCACCGTCACCGGCTTCGCGGAAAAGCCGCAGGTGGGCGAAGGCTGGATCAACGGCGGCTTCTTCGTGCTGGACCGGCGGGTGCTGGACTACATCGACGGCGACAACACCATCTGGGAGCGGGAGCCCATGGAGCGCCTGGTGGCGGAGGGCCAGCTCAAGGCCTTCTGCCACGAGGGCTTCTGGCATCCCATGGACACCCTGCGGGAGCGCAACGTGCTGGAGCAGCTGTGGAGCTCCGGCAGGGCCCCGTGGAAGAACTGGGATTGAAGGAGAGACCATGGCCCGCTGCACTTCCGTCATCCGCGAGGACGCCCAGTGGCTGGGCTCGGCTCCTGGCCTGCCCCTGCAGCGCCTCTGCGGCCGGACCCTCCTGCTCACCGGCGCCTGCGGCTTCCTGGGCGCCTACGTGCTGGACGTGCTGGCCCAGTGGAACCTCACCCAGGAGCGGCCCTGCCGGATCCTGGCCATGGACAACTTCCTGGTGGGCCTGCCGGAGCGCATCGAGCACCTGCGCGAGCGCAGGGACATCCGCTTCCTGGCCCAGGACCTGGTCCAGCCCCTGGCCCTGGACGAGCCGGTGCACGCCATCTTCCACGCCGCCGGGGTGGCCAGCCCCACCTTCTACCGCCGCTACCCGCTGGAGACCATCGACGTCAACGTGGGCGGCACCCGGCAGCTGCTGGAGCTGTGCCGCACCCAGCCGGTGGAGTGGATGCTGCACCTGAGCACCAGCGAGATCTACGG
>Ga0181516_10001282_pt1 | contig 19597 bp, 16 predicted proteins | sample PEATcosm2014_Bin_25_FD_121104 | JGI IMG/M metagenome (GOLD analysis project Ga0181516, IMG submission 121104) | Peatland microbial communities from MTU Mesocosm Facility, Houghton, MI, USA - PEATcosm2014_Bin01_10_metaG | ecosystem: Environmental > Terrestrial > Soil > Wetlands > Peat | place... | reverse complement strand
TTCAGCGTGACGGTGCCGCCCGCCATGGGGTTGCCGTCCATGTCCAGCAGGCGCAGCGCGATCTGGCCGGCGGTTCCGGCCATTGCGACGCTCTGCGCCACGCCGGAGACAGCCCGCAGCACCGCGTACTCCGGCCGGGCGCCGAGCACCGTAAACGCCACGCACTGGCTGGTGCCGTTCAGGCAGGCGGTCGAGAACGCTTCCTGGCCCTCCGTCAACGGGCCCACGGCCAGGGCCTTGGCGGCGATGCCGCTGCCGTTGGTGATGGCAGCCGTGTTTCCCTGGGGAACAATGCCGGTCCCGGAGGCCTGCCATGCCACCGCCTGACCCCCGATCGGCGCGCCGTTGTTCAACACCAGCGCCTGCGCGGTCCAGTTGACGGTAGCTCCGGCGGCGACCGAGAGCAGCGGAGTCAACGCGCTCAACACCGGCGGCGTCCCGCCCATGAACTCGGCGCGGAGGCTCGACCCGTTGGTCAGCCGGGCCGTCACGTTGGACCAGCCGGTGTCGGTCGCGGTGACATTCATCGCGGCTTTGCCATCGCCGGTCGCGGTTACCGAGCACACCGCGCTCCCGCAGGCGAGCGTGGCGTTTCCGCTGGTGACGGTGAAAACGACAGTTACGCCGCCGGCCGGGCTCAGGTCGGAGGCGAGCGCGGTCACCGAGAAGGGCGTGGGGACGCCGATCGGCACCATGCCAAAAGGCGCAGAAATGAGCGGCAGCGCGTCCCCGTCGCCGGAGTTGTAACTGATGCCGCCGCTGATGATCGCCGCCGCGTAGTAATTCGGATTGTCGTCCACCTCAACGTCGACCGACCCTGTGACGCCGGTTGCAGCCGCCGGGGCAATGGCCGTGATTTCGTTGGGGGAGATGCTGGTGACAACGGCTGGCTGGCCGCCCACCAGGACCGTATCGGCCATGTGGAAGCCCATGCCGTGGATGACGATCAGTCCGCCGCCTGCGCCAAGGTGCGCCGGCGCCACCGTGTCGGCGTAGAGCACCCAGCCCGCATAAGCGTAGTCGGGCCGGCCGTCGCCGCGCTGGTCGGCCACGGCGATGCGGACCTGCGCGTCGGAGGTGGAACTGACGCGCAGCCAGGTTTCGCCCTTCGCCCAGCCGTTCAGCGCCGGAGCCGCTCCCACCGGCGCGGTCCCCGCCGCGTCGAAGGCATCCCAGGCCCCCAGCGCGGGCATTGCCTTTAAATCGGTAGCCGCTCCGCTCTCGTCCGTGGCCACGGTTACCAGGGTAAAGGTGCGGCCGGCGCGCATGGGCAGCGTGAACCAGTCGGTCTGTCCCACCTGGCTCAGCCGCCCGGCCCACATACCGCTCGCCGGCATGGGCCGCGGCGCCAGTTCGCTGCCGGCTGCACCCTGGTAACCCCCGCCAGCCGAGTCCTTCACCGTCACCGTCAAAACCTGCGAGATTCCCGGCGCCAGGTTCGCCACAGAAATCGGCGGAAGCGTCCCCGAGGGAGCCGGCGAGCCGAGAAGGTACGGACCCACGGACGAGTCGCCCATATACATCGGGTCGACGGCCTCGAAAGTGACCACGTAGCTGGCCGAAGTTTGCCCGGGCGGCAGCGGCATCCCGCTGAGGTCGAAGTAGCCCTGCAGCGTGCTGTCGTCCGAGCCCCACCGCGCCAGATTGTTTCCCTTGGCGTCGACTGTGCCGGTAACCGGGTTGCCGTGATTGCCGTTGAAATACGAGCCGGAGACAAAGGTCGCCGTGTACTGGTAAAGCGGGTTGCCCTTGGCGTCCAGCGGCCGCGCCACCACATTGACTCCCTGCATGCCGGCCCCGCCTTTGAAGTGGATAGTGCCCTGGATCGAGACCGTGTGCGCGGCGGTAATCTGCTTGCCGGGAAACGCGGCAAGGTTCGCCGCCGTGATCGGGTATATGCGATTGAGGGCGGCGATATCGTCGTAGCGCAAGGTAGCCGGGCTGGGGATGCAGACCCCGCCCGTGGGGCCGCAGAAGCCGCTGTCGGGCTGCATCACCGGCCAGCCGCGGGTTCCGCCGGCGATGCCGCTGGCAAGCGCGCCCGGGTTCACCTGCGCGTAATCCAGCCCCAGGAGCCGGCCAAAAGCGCGTTCCAGCTCGTAGTTCATCATCGCCACCAGGTTGCTGTTGGTGGCGCAAAGACCGTTGAGCACCATCACCGCGTGGGCAATCGTGGCGTCCGAATTCAAATTGTCTTCCCACAGCAGGACCCCGTTGTTCTGGCAACTCGTGGGGTCGCTGGAGCCGGCGCCCAGGACGGAATCGAGAAACGAGCCGTCGGCGTCGAAGATGACCGCCAGCGGGTGGTCGGTGGCCGCGGCGGTAATGTCGTAGGGCTGCGTAATGCCGTTTTCGGTCAGCGAAATGTCCCGCCCGGTTACGTCCTCGCCCAGTTGGCCCATATCGGTGAGGGTGACGCCCGCGGTGGGCACGGCAGACCATAGCTGGGCCGCGGCATCCACCATGGCCGTGGCCGCGGCGTTTGAGATCGAGCCGTTCAGCGAACCCTGGTCCACGTAGTAGCGCAACTGCCCGCCTGCCCAGTGCAGCGGCGTGCCCTTCACCGCCGGGTCGAAAAAAGCGGTCCCGGCCACGTACTTTGGACCGCCCGCCCACGCGGCCGGGGTGAGAAGAAAGATGGCGGCAAGCAGCAGAAAGCCGGCTTCGCCCTTGAGGGTCTTCCAATCGAAGGCCGCATTCTCGTTCTCTAAGCCGCGGCCGGTCTTGAGCCCCTGCTCATGGGGAAAATCGCATTTGCTGAGAATGGCCACAGGCATCTCATCGGCCGATGAGACGCCTCACAAGAAACCTGAAAGTAATCGGGAAAGAGTTAGAAGAAGCCCATGGACCCAGCCGCCGCCTGCCCCATCCATTCCGCGCTCTCTGCGGAATGGATGGGAAACCAACCACCGCAACCCGCCCGCGCCCGGTCCACCACAAACCCCGGGTGCCCCCGGTCTCGCTTGGGAGACTGCGGAAACCGCAAACCTCCATCCGCCTCCGAAAACACTCGGTTCAAGGGTACGGGCTTTACCTGTTGCGGAATAACTTAGCAGGGAAGCAGTTTTGAAAGGGCACGGCTGCAGTCGTGCCGACCACGCCGATCGAACGAGCGGGCTTCAGCCCCTGAGGGACGCCTCCCGATGCCTTTTCCCACACCGCGTCAATTTGCCCTTTCACGGCAGCAGACCTCGCCCCAATCGCCAACCCGGCCACCGGGGACTTTCGTTCACCGACCGGGAACCTTCCCAAAGAATGTGGTGTCCAATTCTCCAGTGGCAGAGAAGTTCCCATGACAAACACCATCCCCGATGCCGAGTTAGCAGCCAGGTTAGCCCGGCTTTGGCCGAACCGGGAGCACGAAGCCAGCGCAGTCGCCGGACTATTGTGTCGCCTTGGCATGCACTACTGGCGGCGGCTGGATTTGGCCGATTTCGCCCCCCATCGCGACGTCCGCTTCTGCTTCTGGTGTTCGAAGGTCGAAATCGACGGCACAACCTACGAACCGTAGTCCCGCCCGGCAATTCCCGTAAAGCCCGCAAAATTCCCAGCATAAATATGTCGCTCCAACCCGCCACTTAACCGCACATTCCTGCCAAGAGCGGCCTCTTAACGGCCGCTTTCCGGCAAAGTTTGCTCTCACGCCGCGCCCCTCTTTATCCTTCTTCAATGCCCAGCACTCTGGTTGAATGTGTTCCGAATTTCTCTGAAGGGCGCGATGCCGCCAAGGTCGACGCCATCGTCGAAGCCATGAAGATCCCCGGCGTCTACCTGCTCGACCGCGAAATGGACGCGGACCATAACCGCTGCGTCATCACCCTGGTCGGCGACCGCGAAGCCATCCAGGAAGCCGCCATTCGCGGCGTCGGCAAGGCGGCCGAACTCATCGACCTGACGACCCATCAAGGCGCGCACCCGCGCATGGGCGCGGCCGACGTTGTCCCCTTCATCCCCATCGACGGCCTCACGCTCGAGGATTGCGTCGCCATGGCCCGCCACGTCGCCTCCGAGATCGCCAAGCGCTTCGAAATCCCCACATATCTCTATGAAGCGGCAGCCACGACGCCCGAGCGCCAGAACCTCGAAAACATCCGCCGCGGCCAGTTTGAGGGAATCCGCGATGAGATCGCTGCCAATCCCGCACGTCGTCCCGATTTCGGCGAGCCGCGCGTCCATCCCACTGCCGGAGCCACCGTCGTCGGCGCTCGTAAGCCCTTGATTGCCTACAACATATTTCTCAACACGCCAGACGTGGCCATCGCCAAGAAAATTGCCAAGGCCGTCCGCTTCTCCTCAGGCGGCCTGCGCTTCGTCAAAGGCGCAGGCTTCCTGGTCCGCGGCCTCGCGCAAGTTTCCATGAACCTCACCGACTTTGAGCAGACGCCCATCCACCGCGTCTTCGAATTCGTTAAGCGCGAGGCGGAGCGCTACGGCGTAGTCCCCGTTTCCAGTGAAATCATTGGGCTTATTCCGAAGTTGGCGCTGGAGCAGGCAGCCGAGTGGTTCCTCCAGGTGGAAAACTTCGACTCCTCGCTGATTCTTGAGAACCGCCTCGCCTCCGTCATGTCCGGCAAGGTAGCCGTCGGCGGCCTCCGCGTCGGCGTAGAGCCATTCATCGAGCAGCTCGCCGCCCCCACTGCGACCCCAGGCGGCGGCAGCGCGGCCGCAGCCGCAGGAGCCATGGCCGCCGGTCTCGCCACCATGGTCGCCGCCATGTCCCGCGGCAAAAAGGCCTATGTGCAGTATGAGAGCCAGCTCAGCCAGGCCATCGCCCGCCTGGCGCCGCTGCGCGAACAACTCAAGGCCGCGATCGACGCCGACGCCGAGTCCTACAACCTGGTGATGAAAGCCTACAAGGCTGCCAAGGAGTCAGCCGACGGCGGCCGTACGATCAACGAAGCGCTGCGCCAGGCAACGCGCGTGCCGCTATCCGTTGCTGAAAGCGTGGCCGAGATCGCGCAGACCGCCGCCGCGCTGCAGCCCATCACCAACCCCAACATGGCCTCCGACCTAACCACCGCAATCGCGCTGGCCAACGCGGCCCTCACTGGCGCGCTTGCGAACGTAAACATCAACCTCGGCTCCATCCAGCCGGTATCCGCCGCCGACGAGGCCTTCGTCGAGCAGACTCGCGCCCGCGCCGCAACCCTGCAGCCGGTCTCCTGACCGCTGCAGGGGCCGCTACGCTGACTTGCGTTCCGCCTCCGGCGCATACGGCATGATAGGCTCGCTCGCCTTCTGCGATACCAGCAGCGCAATCGCCGTCTGGACAATCACTCCCATGTCCGTTGTTAAACTCGCGTCGCGTAAATACTCTCGCGAGATGCGGATTTTGTCCGGGGTCACGACGGTCTTGAAATACTGGAGCGGGTCAGGCACCCTCGCCAGCATCTCGGTCTCATTGCGGTATTTCAGAGTCGCCGGATCGGTCAGCCCGGGGCGCACCCGCAACAGGCTCCTGTATCCTGCCCGAAACTCCCGGGTCAGCTCTGGAATCACGGGACGCGGACCCACAAGGCTCATTTCGCCGCGCAGCACGTTCCACAGTTGCGGCAGTTCGTCCAACTTGGTGCGGCGCAGCCAGCGCCCCACCCGCGTAATGCGAACATCCGCTCCCAGCGTAAACATCGAGCCGGAATCGCACCAGCGCATCGTTCGGAATTTGAACATGGTAAATCGCCGAAAGTAGCGGCCCATCCGCGGTTGGCGGAACAATACCGGCCCTTCGGAATCGAGCGCCACCAACATGGCGATCACTGCGAAAAAGGGCAGCAGTAAAACCAGCAACAATCCAGCAAGCGAAAAATCCACGCCGCGCTTAATCACGAAACCTCCCACAAAAGGAGATCGGCGCTTTCCCTTTCCGGAAACGCCTGCGAGGAAACGGCTTGACGTGCTGGGAAAAAACTCATTCAGGACTGCCGGGCGAGCAGAAATCCCGTGCGTCCGTTCCCAACTTGCGTCTAGGCCACCCCTCTCGTGACAACGCACACTCAGACCGGGAACCCAGGGAGACGGCTTCACACAAACGCGCATTCCCTTGAGAAAGGCTTCCCAAGTCAGTGACTGGAGAGAACTGGATCAGTACCCACAGGAAACAACTTTCCCCTTTAAGATGTCAAGCGGTAAATTGTTTCTCGGAAAACCTGTCCCTTATTGCGAGCAAACACCGCCCAACGCTGGACGCGGAAGGCTATGGGACGAAACATCGATCGCCATTTCCCGCCAACGCGCGGTCCTCGCGCAGAGGAGGCTCACTTGCCGCATTTATCCCAAGATTGTCCGGCACAGACCGGTTTGGCCTGAAAGCCAACAGGAGCACGCGGTCGGAATCCCGCTACGCCACAAGTTCCAGGGCGCGGATGGTTTCCTTCCGCACCGTCAGGCGATCGATCAAGTCCGTCCGTACCTCGTATCCGCGGCCCGGGAAATCCGGAATCTCGATCTCGCCCGCTGCCGTCACCAGGATCTCCGGTTCCACGATGTCTTCCACCCAGTAGCGGGAAGAGGCGGAGACGTCGCCAGGCAGCAGGAAGTTCTCCAGCGTCGAGAGGGCGATATTGTGCGAGCGCCCAATACCGGACTCCAGCATGCCGCCGCACCACACCGGAATGCCCCGTTCCTGCGCCGCGTTATGCACTGCGATGGCTTCAGAGAAGCCGCCCACGCGTCCCAGCTTGATGTTGATAATCCGGCAGGACTCCATTTCGATGGCGGCAAGCGCATCGCGCCGATTGCCGATCGACTCATCCAGGCAGATCGGCGTCTGCAGCCGCTTCTGCAGCATCGAGTGATAGAAAAAGTCGTCGTGCCACAACGGCTGCTCAATCATCAGCAGGTCGAAGGCATCGAATTCGACGATATGGTCCGCGTCGCCCAGCCGGTAAGCCGAGTTGGCATCGCAACTCAGCGAAATATCCGGCCACTTGTTGCGCACCCGGTCGAATACCTCAACGTCCCAGCCTGGCTTGCACTTCAGCTTGATGCGCTGATAGCCCGCGTCCAGTTCCTTGGCAATCACGCCCAGCAGTTCCGGAATCGAGGGCTGAATGCCGATCGAAACACCGCAGGGAATCACCTCGCGGACGCCGCCGATCAGTTGAGAAAGCGACACGTCGGCCCGCTGCGCTTCCAGGTCCCAGATGGCGTTTTCCAGGGCCGCTTTGGCCATGGGGTTGCCCCGCACCTGGCGGAAGATTGCCGGGCATTCGCCTCCGTGCTTCGGCGGCGTCGAGGCCAGCATCGGTCCCAGTTCCTGCACGATCGCCGACCAGGCGCTGTCGGTAGACTCCGCGGAGAAGAATGGCCGCTCGCCCGCTGTGCACTCGCCCCAGCCCACCAGCCCGTCGGAACGGACCTCGACCAGCAAAACCCGCCGCTTGCGGGTGACCCCAAAACTGGTTTCGAAAGGACGCACAAGCTCCAGGTGCAGTTCACGCAGGACAATCGCATCAATCTTCATAAGTTTTTTGCATTCCTTCGGAGATCAGTCCAGTTGTAGCTGGGTTACGCGACCCAATTCAAAGACGCCGTTCCCATTTGAATCCGTGACGAAGCCAACTACGGCTAAACCCTGCGAAAATGCCTCTTGAAACCGATGGCGGTTGTGCAACTGCAGGGCAAGAGCTCGATCCCTTCCTGCTTCCGTTGCCTTCCATTCGTAGATGGATGCCGGGACCCCGATCCGTTCTTCAATGATTGCCGCGCCCACCGTGCGGCCCGCAGCTTTGGCGAGCACCCGCTCAGAATCAAGCTCCCATTCGGCCAGGAGCCGGTCGGTCGGAAGCCCAGCCTGCAGTCGAGATGAGGATACACCATAAAAATCCTCAAAGTAGCGGCAAACCACCGCACCCAGCTTGTGGATATTGAGAAACGCGTTCTTGATTTCCAGCGGATCGAAGGTCCACTCCATGTGCCGTATGCCCCGCGAAAGCGCCTCAACCCGTTGTGCGAGCTTGAGTTTGCAGCCAATGCCCCGGTTGCGGTATTCCTCGCGCACCGCCAGCATATGCGAATGCAAATACGCGCAGGGAATTCCATCCCGGCTCTTCACCCCAGGCAAAGAGAACGCGAATCCAACCATCGAATCCGCATTGCCCTGCGGGCTGCCCGCAAGCTCCGTGTCGAAGGCGCCAATCACCTGCCCGCCAATCTTCTGCGCCAGCAAAAACGTCTTGCGCGGCGTCGTGTCGGTCGGATCGACGCCCCATGTCGCCACCTGCATCCGGACGCACGCCTCCAGCTCGTCGAAGCCTTCGCACGATCGGTAAACGATCATAACCCGGCTCCGGAATCGATCCCCGCGTCCGCATCAACCGCGGCCAGCTTGCGTTTTGCCTGCGTCCACAGCTCTTCCAGTTCCGCCGGACCCAGCGATTCCAAAGGCTCGGTCGAGGCCAATTCCATTTGCCGGAAGCGCTGCCGAAAGCGACGATTGCAGCCGCGCAGCGCCATCTCCGCATCCACGTCCAGATGCCGTCCCAGGTTCACCACTGTAAACAGCAGGTCCCCCAGTTCAGCCTCGATGGCCGGCTTGCGCGCCGGATCGCCGGATGCCGCTTCAGCCTCTAGCTCGGCCGTCTCCTCCACGATCTTCGGCAGCAGTTCCCGCCAGTGATTCCAGTCGAAGCCGGCCTTCTGCGCCTTGGCCCCGAGCTTTGCAGCCTCGGCGAGCGCCGGCATTCCGCGCTGCACGCCATCGAGCCGGGAGGCCGGTTCGGCCGCCGTCCCCTCCGTCTCTTTCGCCCGCTGCTCCGACCGCTTGATCTCTTCCCAGTTGCGCAGAACGGCGCCCGAGGAGCCCGCAACGTTGGCGTCGACGTCCGCCTCGTTGCCCGCCGCGCGCGAGGCCTCTTCGCCAAACACATGCGGATGGCGGCGGATCAATTTCCGGTTCAGACGATCCAGAACATCCGCAATGGTAAAGCGCCCCTCGTTCGCTCCCATCTCCGCATAGAACAGCACCTGCAGCAGCAGGTCGCCCAATTCCTCGGCCAGATGCGGAAAGTCGCGCCGCTCAATGGCGTCGAAGACTTCGTAGGTCTCTTCCAGCGTGTATTTGCGAATGCTGTCGAAGGTCTGTTCGCGGTCCCACGGGCAGCCGTCCGGGGCGCGCAGCCGGGCCATGATGGCAACCGACTCTTCAAACAGCGCGGCGGCCCGGGCCGGATCGGTGGCGGGCGGCGATGCAACAGTGCGTACGGATGGGCGTTCGGGCGGAAAGTCCATGCAGCTACAGTTTACGCTTTTGCCCAATTGGCATCGTTGGAAGCTGCGTATCCAGCGCCGTATACTCAACTTCTCTCATGATTCGAATCATCGTCACGGTGTTTGCGGCGCTGCTTGGACTGGCCTTCGGCAGTTTCCTGAACGTGTGCCTCAGCCGCTGGCCGCAGGGCGAAAGCGTGGTTCAGCCGCGATCGCACTGCCGCCACTGCGATCACACCCTGGCATGGTGGGAAAATATCCCGTTGCTGAGCTGGCTGGCCCTCCGCGGTCGCTGTCGTGGCTGCGGAAGCCCAATCGGATGGCGGTATCCACTGGTTGAATTGGCAATCGGCGCGCTATGGGCCGCGGCCGCCTGGCAGCACATCGGCCCCGCTTTCACAGTCGACGTCCCTTTCACCGGCATGGCCATTGTCGTCGTCGATGCCATCGGCGTCATGATTTTTTACTGGCTGCTCGTCGCGCTCGCCATTCTCGACGCCGAAAATCTCTGGCTTCCCGACTGGCTCACCTGGCCCGGCATCGCCCTCGGTTTCCTTTCGGTCAACCTGCAGGCATGGATGAATGAACGCGCCACCAGGATCGGCGTCGGCACTCTGGGCAATATCGCGATCACCCTAACCGAGATTCTCGCCGCCGCCGCCCTGGTCCTTCTCATCCGCTGGGTCTACTGGCTAGTTCGCCGTCGCGAAGGCATCGGCCTGGGCGATGCCAAGCTCATGGCGCTGCTTGCCGCCTGGCTCGGTCTTCCCGGCGCTTTGCTGGCCTTTGGTCTGGGCATTGTGCTCGGGGCCGGCGTAGCCGTCGTACTGCTGGCAATGCCCAGGCCCACGGACGAAGCATCCCCCTGGGGCGCGATGAGGCTGCCGTTGGGGACATTTCTTTGTATTGGCGGAATTGTCAGCGGCTTGTGGGGGGAGCGGATCATCGCCGTCTATCTCCGCTGGTCCGGCTTCTGACGAAAACCTGCGTCTCCGACGCGGAGACCATCGGCGCCCTGTTCGGCATCGCGGCCCGATCGGATTCGCCCAACTCGCGCGCTGCCTCGACCGCATCACGCAACTGGCGTTTCGTGATGCTTATCTGCTGAAGAGTTGGTTATTGCTGTGGGGTTGGCTGCGGCGACGCCGCCGTTGGCAATGCCGCATGCGCCGAAGCCAGCGCCGGCTCCTTTAGCGCCTTGCGCGCCTGCTTGCCGTGCGGACCATCCGGGTCGTAGTCAAGCAGCTTTTCGTAGTAAGCGCGCGCGGCCGCATAGTCGCCCAGGTGGTTTTCCGCCTCGGCCAGGCCCCAGTAGACATCGGGGTTTTCCGGGTCCAGGACCATCGCCGACTGGAAGCGCGACAGCGCCGCCCGCCAGTTTTTCTTGTCCAGGTAGTAGCCGCCCACGTTGAGGTCTTGCGCCGCAACCTCCTGGTGGGTCGGCTCTTTTTCCTTCTTGTGCTTCCGGTCGGGCTCGTCTGCATCGGGCGGGGGCAGCAGGCCTTCGATCCCCTTCAGGCTCGAACTGGAGCCCGCGTCCTGCAGGCTGTCGGTTCCCGGCGCGGGATCGTCCGGGCTGCGAACCGGGTCCGTGGCGTCTCCGGCAATCGGCACGCGCACGTCGCCCGCATCGGATTCGCTGAATCCGGACTGCTTCTCCGGCGTCGGCCGGTTCTCAATCACGGGAACCGAATTGGTGTCTTCAGGAAAGGGATTGGAGTCGGTTTGCGGCGCCGGCTGTTTCTGCGGTGTGGCCGACGGCGCCGGGGAACCGCTCCCGTTGCTCCCGCCCGGCGTCTGCGCAAACAGGCGCGGCCATCCCGCCATTGAGACCGCCAGAACCAACACCCACCAAAACTCCCGATTCACTTCGATTCCCCTCATGCCTTCAATGGTACGATTGCGGATTAAGCAGCGTTTTCACACCAGGTTCGCTGTCGGCCTCATCGCTCTCACAATTCCGCGCCAAAGGAAAGCATCGCACATCCGCATGGGCTTGATCATCCGTTCGTCCGCCATCCACGCCGCAGGCTGCTACACCACCACCGCCATCCGCAAGGGCGAACGCGTGGCCGAATATACCGGCCGCCGCCTGACCAAGAAGGAAGCCGACGCCTGCTACGAAGGATCGACCATCACCTATCTCTTTGGACTCGGAGACGGCTCGATCGTCATCGACGGCCATTGCGCCGCCATGTTTATCAACCACAGTTGCGATGCCAACTGTGAAACCAGCGAAGTGGACGGCCGCGTCTGGATCACGGCGATCAAGAACATCGCCACCGGCGACGAGATCACCTACGACTACTGCCTCTACGACGGCGGCGACGACGAGGCCATCTGCAACTGCGGCGCTGCCAAGTGCCGCGGCACCATGTACTCCCGGGAAGAGATCAAGCGGCGCAAAGCCGCAGCCAAAAAGGCCTTGACCAAGAAACGCGCAAAGCGGAAAACCGCGAAAAAGGCCGCGAAGTAGTCGGCGCGCTCCTCAAGCTCGCGGAACCGGCACAAAAACCAGCCGCGTCCCCGGCTGCACCCGCAGCCGTTTGCCCGCGACAGACAGCAGCGTGCTCTCCTTTGGGCCCTTCCCGACAGCGATGGCCAGCCCGTGTATCCCTTTCACCTGGCCAAACTTCGCCAGCGGCGGGTGGTCCAGCGGAATTCCGTTCGATGGCAGCGAATTTGCGTTCATCGACTGCCTTCCGCTCGAGCCAGGCCCGATTCCCATCGGCATTGAGGTGTACAGGTCCATCTGGCTTCTGTCGTCGTCCGTGGGATAGAAGACCGCCATCAGCACCAGCGGAATCTTCGTCTGTGTGGTGCAGGTTACCGTAAAACCCACCGCTGTCTGGGTCTGCTTTGAGCTGTCGGACCAGGGAATCAGATCGGTCACCGTCCCTTCGAGCACGGCTCCCTCCGGCACATAGCATTCCTGGTACGACCACTCCTGCGCCACTTTAGCCTTCACCGCATCGCCCAATTTCAAGTGGTCGGAGTCCAGCCGAGCCTCAAGCTTCGCCCACAGTTCCGGCAGCGCCTCGCGGGCGGGCTTTACAGGAGTCTGCGCCGCGGCTAAAAGCATGCTAGCGGCGACCAGGACGCATGCCCAACCGCCTTGGCGCGAAGAAAACTGAAACATGCCCATCCCCATTCCCCGTGCCGCAAAAGTCCGATGCTGTGATTGGCAGGAGTATAGCAAATCCACAAAAGCAGGAGCCCGGAACGATACAATCCGATCTAGGTTTCGTCTTCCGAGAAAAGGCAAGGAGTCGCGTTCATGGGTTATCAGGTACTGGCCAGAAAATACCGTCCGCAGCGCTTTGCCGACGTCGCCGGCCAGGACCACGTCACGCGGACCCTGCTGAATGCGCTCAGCCAGAACCGCATCGCGCACGGTTACATCTTCTCCGGCCACCGCGGCATCGGCAAAACCACCATCGCCCGCATCGTGGCCCAGGCGCTCAACTGCCGCACCCAGATCGGCTCCGAGGCCCGGCCGACGCCCGAGCCTTGCGGAACCTGCCCTTCGTGCACTGAAGTCCGCCAGGGCAACGCCGTCGACGTCATCGAAATCGACGCCGCCACCAACCGCGGCATCGACGAAATTCGCGAACTGCGCGATGCGGCGCGCTACGCCCCGGCGCGCGATCGCTACAAAATCTACATCCTCGACGAAGCCCACCAGATCACCGAGGCGGCATTCAACGCGCTGCTGAAAACTCTGGAAGAGCCGCCCGCCCACGTCATCTTCATGATGGCGACCACGCAGCCTGAAGACATTCCGCAGACCATTCGCTCGCGCTGCCAGCACTTCAGCTTTCATGCCGTCAAGTTCGACGACATTCTGGCGCAGTTGAAGATGATTGCCGGACAGGAAGACGTGGTGGCCGAGGACGCGGCGCTGGCGCTGCTGGCCGAGGCCGGCGACGGCTCCATGCGCGACGCGCTCTCCATCATGGACCAGGCGATTGCTTCTGCGCCTACTGAGAACGGCCGCGCCGTGCTGTCGACCGACCAGATTCGCGAGTTGATGGGCTCCGTGCCCAACGCAGTCTTTGAGCGCCTGCTGGAGGCGGTGGCGGCGGGACAAAGCGCGCCGCTGATGGAGCAGTTGAACCTGCTGGTGAATGCCGGCCACAGTCCTTCCTCCCTGGCGCGCCACCTGGTGCGCTACCTGCGCAATGCGCTCATGGCCAAGTTGGGCGGCGAGCAGACAGAACTCCTTCAAATCTCCGGCGACGAGCGCGCGCGGGCCGCGCGAACGGCTCTTTTGTTCACGGAAGAGGAACTGACGCGCAATCTTCAAATTGTCCTGCGCACCTTCGACGACCTGAACTACCGGCAGGAACAGCGCTTCCACCTGGAACTGGGCTTGCTCAAGCTCATCCACGCCCAGAGGCTGGTGCCCCTGGAAGAGTTGCTGAGCGGCGTCGCCAGCGGCGGCGGTGTACGCATGTCATCCTCGGCACCGGCGAACCGTCCCAGTGCCGCGCCATCCAATCCGGTACGATCTGTCTCCTCGCCCGCACCTGCCGCGGCGCCGGCAACGCCGAGCTACTCGCCCTTCGGTCCAGGCGCCGGTGGCTGGAGCACGGGGCCAACCCCGAAACAAAGCTCGATGCAGGCGCCGGTGGCGGAGATGGTGCGTCCGGCGACGGTTCCTGTGGCGGAACCGGTCTCGGAATTCCGCGGGACCGCTCCTTTCCCTGCCGTTGCCAGCCAACTGGCAACTTACGGCGCTACGGAGTCGCTTACAGAAGGCGCGTTGGCACGTGCGCCCGAACCCGCCGCATCCAATTCGGCAGCCCCGAGCCCCCTCGCTCCCAGCGTCGACGCCCTGCGCCATGCGATCGGCGTGGCGCTCGTCGAGGCCGGCCACGAGTCCGCCGCGCAGTTGCTCGGCGCAGGATCGTGGACGCTGGACGGGTCCAATCTGCGCATTGAAGTGGCAGGCATGGGCAAGAAGATGCTCAGCCTCACTGTGAATCCCGCCGCGGAGAAAATCATCCGCCAGGAGCTGCAGCGTCTGGGAGCATCTACACGCTTCATGGTGGTTCCCGGCACGGGCAATGGCGCGGCCGGCTCCGCCCCCATGGCAGCGCCCATTGCCGGCAGCATTCAGGAGGCGGCCCTCGCCCATCCGATGGTGCAGCGGGCAAAGGAAATCTTCAATGCCGAGGTCCGCAGTGTTGTGGATCTGCGCAAAAAGTAAGCGGCGATCAAACCAGGAGAAGATGCGATGTTGAACCCGCTCAAAATGTCGGAGATGATGACCCAGGCCAACAAACTGCAGGAAGAAGTGCAGCGCAAACTGGGCCAGACCGTGGTCGAGGCGTCCAGCGGCGGCGGCGCGGTCACCGCGACCATGAACGGAAAAAAGCAGCTCTTGAAACTCCGCATCGATCCCGCGGCGGTGGTCGGCCTCAGCGGCGACAAGCCCGATGTCGAACTGCTGGAAGACCTGGTCGTGGCTGCCATCAACGAAGCCGGGCGCAAAGCCGACGAAGCCATGCAATCCAGTTTGCAGGGGATGCTCGGCGGCCTCAACCTCCCCGGCCTCGGCTGACAACGCCGCCTTCGTAAAAAGAGATCCGCCCGGGCTGACTTTCTCCGTCGCTCCAGCGTCTCTCGATCCAGAGGACTCCGCAACATGCTCGAAGGAATCACTCGCAGAAGCTTTCTGGAACTGGGTGCGGCAGCAGGCGCCGCGGCGCTCGCCCCGCATTGGCTCAAAGCACAGGCAGCGCCTGCCGCTCCAGCCGACATGGTCGCCAAGGCACGCGCCGGCGCAGCGACCACGCCCATCAAGACGACCCGGCTCGCAGACAATGTTTTCCTGCTGCAAGGCGCGGGCGGCAACATGGTGCTGCAAACGGGTCCGCAAGGCAATCTGCTCATCGACTCGAGCTTTGCCACGGCAGTGCCCAAAATTGTGGAGGCGATCGCGGCGGTTGCCAAGTCTGCGCCGGACACGCTGATCAATACCCATTGGCACTTCGACCACACCGACGGTAACCAGGGCCTCCACGCCGCGGGCTTCAAAATCGTTGCCCATCAAAAGACCCGCGAGCGCCTCGCCGCACCGCAAACCATGAAGATGTTCGGCTTCACGCTGCCCGCCGCGCCGGAAGCCGCGTTGCCGGTCGTCACCTTCACAGATTCCATGCGTCTGTGGCATAACGGCGATACCGTCGACCTGGTGCACTTTGACCCGGCGCACACCGATACCGACATCTACATCCACTTCCGCCAGGCGGATGTTGTGCACTTGGGCGACACCTGGTTCAACGGCACATATCCCTTCATCGACGAAGGCACCGGCGGCAACATCGGCGGCATGATCCGCGCCAACGAAAGAGCGCTGGCGGCTGCGGGCGATTCCACCAAGATCGTTCCCGGCCACGGGCCGCTGGGAACCAAGGCCGACCTGCAGAAATTCCACGACATGCTCTCTGGCGTCCGCGACAAGGTCGGCGCCCTCAAGGCGGCCGGAGCGACCGAACAAGAGGCGATAGCCAAGAAGCCTACGGCTGAATTTGACAGCATTTGGGCCAAGGGGATGATGAACGGGGATGCGTTCGCGGGAATTGTGTACAGAACGCTCTAGACGAGTGATCGAAGAGCGTGGAGGGAGCCGGCGCCTTCAGGCCTCTGAATTCCGCCTCACAATCGAACCGGCTTTAGCCGCATGCCTGTCCAGCGGCAGTACTTGGGAGGAAGCAACGTGTCACGCTATGCCGAGCCGATGGCGCGGCTGATTGAGGAATTGAAGAAGCTGCCTGGCGTTGGAACCAAGAGCGCGCAGCGGTTCGCGTTCCACATCCTGCGCTCCAGCGACGACGATGCCGCCGCTCTGGCGGAGGCTGTCCGCGGACTCAAGGCCAGCTTGCGCCTCTGTTCGGTCTGCAACAGCGTCACCGACATCGACCCGTGCGCCTACTGTTCCAGTCCCGCGCGCAACCAGCGGCTGGTCTGCGTGGTAGAAGAGCCTACCAACATTGCCGCCATTGAACGAACGCGCGACTACAAGGGCGTTTACCACGTGCTGCACGGCACGCTCTCGCCATTGCATGGGGTGGGGCCGGATCAGTTGCGAACTGGCTCGCTGGCCGCGCGCGTCGAGCGGGGCGAGGTAGATGAAGTAATCCTGGCAACCAGCCCGACCCTCGAAGGCGAGGCCACCGCAAACTGGCTCGCCGGCACCCTGCGCGGCTTTAGCGTAAAAATCACGCGAATCGCCACCGGTGTGCCCGCGGGAAGCGACATCGAGTACGCCGACGAAGTGACGATGGCGCGTTCCATCGAGGGACGCCGGGAGTTCTAGATTCGCCCGTATGCCCCACATGGCGCCGGATCGACTAGCGCCGGCCGCCCGGCCGGCTGGTGCGCAAAGTTCCAGTCCAGGTTCAGTGTCAGCCTATGCGCCCGCCGGACCGTCGCCGCGCAGCTTGCTCAGCAGATCCTGCGGATGCACCGGCTTGGCAAGAATCTCAAATTCGTAGCCCTTGGCGCGCGCCTTCTCCAGCAGGTCGGCAGTCGCCGCCTGGCCGGAGAAAAGCAGAATCTTGATGTTGGGCATTAAGGCGCGGACTTTGATGGCCGCATCGATGCCGTTCAGGCCGCCCATGATCACGTCGGATATCAGCATATCCGGCATGAAGGTGGGGACCAGCTCCAGAGCTCTTTCTCCAGAGTAGACCGCCTGGGCCTCAAAGCCGCTTTGGTTAAGAATCATAGCCAGTGTATCGGCGATTACCCGTTCATCGTCGGCTACCAGGACCTTGGGTTTTGCTTTACTCTCGGGCATACTCTCCTTCACCGTCGACTCTATCCGCATGCTGCCGGCAACCCTGCGCTGCCGCAATGCGGAGCTGATGAACTCGGATGGCAATCGCTCTCAAACAGGACCGCGAAATCAAAAGCTCAATATCGGCCCTGCGGAAACTCATTCTGGATGGGGAACATCGGTACCGCTGACGGCAACTTCTCTACAACATATTCATCCTAAACTACCCTAGCCCGGGCACGGCAATCAACATATAGCGCAAGTTCGTGGGTTAAACTGACTTCGACATATCGCAATCCAGTACACTTGGGCAGCAGCTTGCGCCCATAGAGTGCGATTCAATCTCTAACTGAAGCACTCGTACCGGACGTGCGGGTGTCGATTCCCTTTACTGTTCGCCCATGGGCCCGGACGCTCCGCGAGACCGCGCCGATTCATCTCAGCGCAACGCGGCATCCATACACTGATCACATTCAACGGGCATTGCTCGCCCCGCCGCACCCCGGGAGCATCTCATGCAGCAAGCTGTCAGCCCGCTCGAGGCCGCCATCGACCCAGTCGAGGCCATCGTGCGCGCAGAGAAAATTGAGAAATACTACGCGCAGCCGAGCCAAAATCGCATCCAGGTGATTTCAGCCACCGACCTGGCGATTGTCCCGGGAGAGATTCTGGCGCTGCTCGGCCCCTCGGGGTCCGGAAAATCCACCATGCTGCGGATGTTGAGCGGTCTCTCGACCCCCTCCGCCGGCCAGGTCTTCTGGCACGAAAAGCCTATTTCCGAGGCGGAAATCAACGTTTCTATCGTCTTTCAGAGCTTCGCGCTCTTCCCCTGGCTCACCGTGCAGGAAAATGTGGAGGCGCCGCTGCAGGCTCGCGGCATCGCTCCCGAGGAACGCCGCCAGCGCTCCCTGCGCATGTTGGACACGGTCGGCCTGGACGGCTTCGAAGCCGCCTATCCCAAGGAGCTTTCGGGCGGCATGCGCCAGCGGGTCGGCTTTGCCCGCGCGCTCGTTGTGGAGCCCGAGGTGCTCTTCATGGACGAGCCCTTCTCCGCCCTCGACGTGCTTACCGCGGAGAACCTGCGCAGCGAACTGCTGGAGCTGTGGGCCAACAAGACCATGCCCACCAAGGCCGTCTTTATTGTTACCCACAACATCGAAGAGGCGGTGCTGCTGGCCGACCGAATCATCGTGCTGGGCCGCAACCCCGGTCACATTCGCACCGACTTCAAGGTCGCGTTGCCCCAGCCGCGCGATCGCAAGTCCGAGCCCTTTACCCAGTTGGTGGATTACATCTACAAGGTGCTCACCTCGCCGGACGTGGCGCCGGCCGAAGCGCCCGACCAGAAGACCGGGCCCAAGGTGCGCGACCAGCGCCAGATGCACTACCAGATGCTGCCCCATGCCCGCCCCGGCGGCATGGCGGGCCTGTTGGAACTGTTGATCGACAAAGGTGGGCGCGACGACATCTACCGCCTGGCCGACGATCTGGCCTTCGAAATCGACGACCTTTTGCCCATCGTCGATGCCGCACATTTGCTGGGCTTCCTCAAAATTGAAGAGGGTGACGCCGTAATCACCGTCAGCGGAACCGAGTTTGCCAACTCCGAGATCCTGCGGCAAAAGGAACTCTTCCGCAACGCGGCGGTAGCCAACGTCCTGCTCCTGCGCCAGATTCGCCGCGCCCTCGAAGCCAAAAGCGACCACACCATTCCGGAGGAGTTCTTTCTCGACATGCTCGACGAGCAGTTCAGCGAGGAGGAGTGCCAGCACCAGATTGAAACCGCGGTGGCCTGGGGCCGCTATGCAGAACTCTTCGACTTCGACGCCGGCCGCCGCCGCTTTGTGCTTCCCGATGCAGCGGAAGAAAACTACGCCGCCGAGATGGGCCCGAGCGAGGATCGCGAGTGAGCAAACAACATCCCCTGGCGCGGACCCTCGTCACCGCGCGCACCTGGCCCATCGTGACCGACCTCGGCGTGGCCCTCTGCGGGCTGGCCATGTTCTTTGCCATGGCCAAGCTCGGCGCCTACTGGCTCAGCCGGCCTGTGCCCGCGGTCGTCATTTCGCACTCCATCCGGGCCTTGCCCCTCTACGCCTTCTACTCGATTGTGCGCATCGGCATCGCCTATCTTCTGAGCCTGGTCTTTGCGGTCACCTACGGCTACATCGCCGCCTATAACCCGCGCATTGAGGCGGGCATGATCGCGGTCCTCGACATCCTGCAGTCGATCCCGGTGTTGAGCTTCCTGCCCGGCGTCATGCTGGCCATGATGGCCCTGGTCCCCAGCCGCCAGTTGGGCATTGAGATGGGCTCCATCCTGCTCATCTTCACCGGCCAGGTGTGGAATATGGCTTTCAGTTTTTACTCCTCGCTCAAGAGCATTCCGCGCGAAATGGTGGAAGCCTCGCGCATCTATCGCTACTCTGCCTGGCAGCGCTTCTGGCAGCTTGAATTGCCCTTCGCTGCCATCGGCCTCATCTGGAATTCGATCGTCTCGGTGGCCGGCGGCTGGTTTTTCCTCATCGCATGCGAGATGTTCGTGCTCGGCGCCCGCGACTTCCGCCTGCCGGGCCTGGGCAGCTACCTGCAAACCGCCGCCTC
>Ga0181516_10001281_pt1 | contig 19598 bp, 18 predicted proteins | sample PEATcosm2014_Bin_25_FD_121104 | JGI IMG/M metagenome (GOLD analysis project Ga0181516, IMG submission 121104) | Peatland microbial communities from MTU Mesocosm Facility, Houghton, MI, USA - PEATcosm2014_Bin01_10_metaG | ecosystem: Environmental > Terrestrial > Soil > Wetlands > Peat | place... | reverse complement strand
CTCGTAGGGATCGGCGGACAGCCGCATGTCCATGCCCGCCTCGAAATATTTCAACTGCGGCCGGCTGTCCAGGATGCGCTGCAGCGACACCTCGAGTTGGGCCTTGAAGAAGAAGGTCAGGTCGGGATGCGCGGCAAAATCATAAATGCCCCGCACCCACTCGGGCAGGCAGCCGCGCACGGTGTCGCGCGCGTAGGCGGTGAAGATGTAGCGGTCGCACAGCACCAGGTATCCGGCGCGCAGCAGCGGCACCAGTTGCCGCTCGTAGCGGTCCGCAAAGTCCGTGGCGTGGATGAGGCAGAACGTCGTCGGGGTGAGCAGTTCGCGTTTCTTGCCCTTGCTGGTGGCGTTCTTCACCAGCTCGGAGGAATTCCATTCGCTGAAAAACACCTTCAAACCCTGCTGCTCCAGCCAGCGTTTCAGCAGGTAAATCTGCGTGGATTTGCCGGAGCCATCCAGCCCCTCCACCGCAATCAGGCGGCCGGGGAAATTCAATTCGGCAAAAGTCTTCGTCATGCGTCGGCCTCAAAAATAAACGGGCTGACGCGGAACACAACATATTTCATTCTTTTCCGCGCCCGATCCCGCCCGTGGCCGTCACAGACTTGTGACTGGCGCTTTGCGGGATAGTTGCTAGTATCAAGCGCCTTATGGGAACTACCGCCAGCCCCGCCCGGCCGGGTCAATTCATCAACCGTGAATTGAGCTGGCTGGAATTCAACCAGCGCGTGCTGGACGAGGCGCTCGACCCGGAGAACCGGCTGCTGGAACGGGTGAAGTTTTTCTGCATCACCAGCTCGAACCTCGACGAATTCTTCGAGGTCCGCGTGGCCGGCCTGAAGCAGCAGATGGAAAGCGAGGCCGTGGAACGCAGCCTCGACGGCCTGACCGCCACCGAAACGTTCCGCGCCATCTCCCGCCGCGTGCGCGCGATGATTGAACAGCAATACGCCTGCTGGAACGAACAGCTCGTTCCCGCCCTGGCCAACCACGGCATCCGTTTTCTCAGGTTTGACGAACTCGTCGGCGCCGACCAGGCGTGGGTCGAGGAATATTACCAGTCCCAGGTTCGGCCCGTGCTCACCCCGCTCGCGCTGGACCCCGCGCATCCCTTCCCGCAACTCCTCAACAAATCGCTCAACATCATGGTCCGGCTCGAAATGCCCGCCGCCGGCGAGGTGCTGCGCCACCTGGCCGTGGTGCAGGTGCCGCGTGTCCTGCCCCGCCTCGTCCGGCTGCCCCGCGAGGACGGGCGCCTGGATTATATTTTTCTCGGCAATCTCATCGCCCATTACCTGGCCGACCTCTTCCCCGGCACGCGCATCCTCGGCTCCTGGAACTTTCGCGTCACCCGCAACAGCGAGCTGTACATTGACGAGGAGGACACGGCGAACCTCCTCAAGGCCGTTGAAAACGAACTGCACAACCGCCGCAAGGGCGATGCCGTCCGCCTCGAAGTGGAACTCGATTGCCCGGCGGACCTGCGCCGCGCCCTGCTCGGCACGCTCAAGCTCGCGGAGGACGATTTGTACATCGTCAACGGCCCCCTCAATCCCACGCGGCTCATGGCCGTCTATGAATGCGACCACTCGCCCGAACTTCGCGACCCGCCGTTCGTCGCGCGCCCGGCGGCGGCGCTGGCCGACCGCCCGGACCTCTTCGCCGCCATTCGCGAGCGCGACCTCCTGTTGCATCATCCCTACGAAACTTTCGAAACCGTCGTGAGCCTGCTCGAAGCCGCCGCGGACGACCCCAAAGTCCTCGCCATCAAACAAACCCTCTACCGCACCGGCGGCGACGCCCGCATCGTCGGCGCCTTGATGAAAGCCGTCCGCAACGGCAAACAGGTGACGGCCGTCGTGGAACTGCGCGCCCGGTTTGACGAGGCCAACAACATTCTCTGGGCGCGCCAGTTGGAAGAGGCCGGCGTCCACGTGGTGTACGGTCTCGTGGGCTACAAAATCCACGCCAAGATGTGTTTGATTGTCCGCCGCGATCCCGACCGCATCCGCCGTTACGTCCACCTCGGCACCGGCAATTACAATCCCACCACCGCGCGGCTTTACACCGACCTCAGCCTCCTGAGCTGCCGTTCGAGCCTGGGCGAGGACGCCACCAACCTCTTCAACCTGCTCACCGGCATTTCGCAGTTCCAGGGCATGGGCAAGCTCCTCGTCGCCCCGTTCGAACTCCACGACCGCATGATTGCCCTCATCCAGCGCGAGGCCGCCAACGCCCGCAAGGGCCTGCCCGCGCGCATCATCGTCAAGGTGAACGCGCTCGTGGACCAGGAAATCATCGAGGCGCTTTACGCGGCGTCCTCGGCCGGCGTGCAGATTGACCTCATCGTCCGGGGCATCTGCTCCCTGCGGCCGCAGGTCAAGGGCCTCAGCGAGAACATCACCGTACGCAGCATCGTCGACCGATTCCTGGAACACAGCCGCATTTTCTATTTCGAGAATGCCTGCTCGCCGCAGATTTTTGCCGGCAGCGCGGACTGGATGCCCCGCAATTTTTACCGCCGCATCGAGGTCGTCTTTCCCATCGAGGACGGCAACCTGCGCGAGCGCGTCATCAGCGAACTCCTCGCCGTGGCCTTGCAGGACAACGTCAAGACCCGCTTCATGCAGCCGGACGGCGCCTACCGGCGCGCCGCGCCCGGACGCGGCGAAACCGCGCACCGCAGCCAGGCGGAATTCATGGCCCGGACATTGCATCCCTCCACGGCGGAAAAAGGCCGCGTCAAGTCCCGCTACCCCAAGGTCAAGCTCGCCGCCCGGCCCAAGTCGCTCGCGCCTTAGCGCGCCGCCGGCAGCTTTCACTTCCCCGTAAAATTCTCCGCCAGCGCCACCGCCTTCAGCATCGCCTTGGCCTTGTTCACGGTTTCGTCAAACTCCGCCTCGGGCGTCGAATCATTCACCCAGCCGCCGCCCGCCTGCACGTGCGCCATGCCGTCCTTGATCAACGCCGTGCGGATCGTGATGCAGCAATCCAGGTTGCCGTTGAAGGAAAAATAGCCCACGCACCCGCCGTACGGCCCGCGCGCCGTCTGTTCCAGCTCGGAAATGATCTGCATCGCCCGCACCTTCGGCGCGCCGCTCAATGTCCCCGCCGGAAACGTCGCCCGCATCAAATCATACGGCGTCTTGTCCGCCGAAAGATGCCCCTCCACCTGCGACACAATGTGCATCACGTGGCTGTAACGCTCCACCATCATCAGGTCCCGCACCTGCACGGTCCCGAAGTCGCACACGCGCCCCAGGTCGTTGCGCGCCAGGTCCACCAGCATCACGTGCTCGGCGCGCTCCTTCGGGTCCGCCAGCAAATCTTCCTCCAGCTTCGCGTCCTTCTCCGGCGTCTTGCCGCGCGGCCGCGTCCCGGCAATCGGCCGGATCTCCACCTTCCGGTCCTCGCAACGCACGTGCAGCTCCGGCGACGCCCCCACCAGCGACATTCCCTCCAGCTCCAGCAAAAACATGTACGGCGAGGGATTGATGGACCGCGCCGCCCGGTAAATGTCCAGCGGCGAGGCCTTCACCGGCGTCGAAAACCGCTGCGAACCGACCACCTGGATGATGTCGCCGGACGTGATGTATTCCTTGGCCTTTTTGACGTTCGCCAGAAAAATCTCCTTTGAAACGTTTGACTGAAAGGGCACGGACGGCACGTCCGCCGGCACCATCACCGAGCTGTGCATGCTCGGCTGCTCCAGCAGCGTCACCAGCCGCTCAATTTCACCCACCGCCTCCTCGTAGGCGTGCGCGGCGCTGCCGCCCTCCTCGATGATGGCGTTGACCACAATCGTGATCGTCTGGGCGACGCGGTCGAAAATCAGCAATTCATCGGCAATCAGAAAATACATCACCGGCGTCTTCAATTCGTCCCGCGGCGGCCGGGGCACCACGTGCTCGACATCGTGGATGAATTCGTACCCGATGAACCCCACCGCGCCGCCGGTGAACCGCGGCAGCCCGGGCAGCGACACCGGCCGAAACCTTTTCATCACCCGCTCAATGACCTCCAGCCCGTCCTTCACCGTCTCGCCCCCGCCGGATTGCGGCGCGTAGGCCACCGTGAATTCCTCGACCTTGCCGTAGGTCTTCATCGATTGTTCCACCAGCTCGAACTGCTCCCCGCCGCCTCCGCCGCCCCCGCGCCAGGCGCTGGCCACGTTGACGCCTTCCGTCACCTTCCCGTTCTCGAGCACTTCCACGCGGTCCCCCGTCTGCCGGACCACCGCGCGCGGGTTGCAGCCCACGAACGAATAACGCCCGATGTGCTCCCCGCCCTCCACCGACTCGAACAGGAACGACTCGCCCTGCCCGCGGATCTTGTGATACGCGGACAGCGGCGTTTCAAAATCCGCCAGAATGCGGCGCGTCACCGGAACCAGGTTCCCCTGCTTCGCCAGCTCCATGAATGATTCGTAATCAGGTGAATACATGATCGAGTTCCTCCCTAGTTTAACCGGCCGCCCGGCGGATGCGCCAGACGGAAAGCAGCGTGTAAAACGCCACCGCCGCCGCGTAACCCACGATCCCAATCCCGATGCCCATCGCCACGTCGCCGGCGGACGCGCTGAAATAAATCAACGCCACCCCCACCGCCGCGGTCAAGGCCGTCTGCCCCGCCAGGCACGCCAGATAAAGCGGCACGCTCGCGTTCTGCAGCCGCGCGCTGTGCCAGAGCCGGTACGGTTCCTCGCCCAGCGAACGCATCAGCCATGCCTGCTGAAAATTCCGCGCCGCCACCAGGACGCTCGTCGTGCTGATGATCACCGCCGGCAGCGGCCAGAGCGCGAACACCAGGCTCACCGCCACGGCCAGCGCGAGGTTGCCCTGCCAGCCGAGCTTCTTCGCCAGGGGATTGCCTTCCAGCAAGAGCCGCGGCGAGGCCAGCCACGTGCTGAACATGTCCATCCCGCGCGCGAACGCCAGCAGGCCGAGGAACCCGACATACGCCCGCCCGCCAAATGGCACCGAGTCATCCATTCACTTTTTCTTTCCGTAAATCTGCTCCGGCGTTTCCAGTTGCGGCTCCGTCACATTAAAATTCTTTCCCGCATCCTGCACCGATCTGAAGAAGCAGGATTTATACCCCTCATGGCACGCCGCGCCGGTTTGTTCCACCTGGATCAACAGCGTGTCGCCATCGCAGTCAAACGCAATGTCCTTCACGGCTTGCACATGCCCGCTGCTTTCGCCCTTCATCCAGAATTTCTGCCGCGAGCGGCTCCAGAAATGCGTCTTCCCGGTCGCAATGGTCGTCTCCAGCGAGGCCCGGTTCATCCAGGCCATCATCAACACCCGCCCCGTGGACTGCTCCTGCACAATCGCCGGTATCAGGCCGTTCGCGTCAAATTTCAGTTTTTCGTAAAAGCTCATGTAAAACCTATTTCACCACAATGCGTGCTCGAGAAAAAGTTGAATTTACGCCGTAATCTCCCCCGTTTCCCTGCCTGTCCCGCATATTCCCAAAAAAAATCGTAGGCGGGACAACGCGGGACAACGCGGGTCGAGCGGGACAAACCGCGCGCGCCTGCCCGCCATCGCGAATTTCGCGGTCTTGGCGGGACACTTTTCGTAAACAAAAAAAATGATGCGCCACGATCATGTTTTATGGTGTTTGCTCGTGTGACACCCGCCGAATTCCCTTCTTCGCGGGCCTTCAATTTCGAATTTTGCATTTTTAATCTGCAATTGTCGCCGCCCTCCTCTTCGCGCATTTCGCGCGGGCCGGAATCTCGGCCACCATTTCTCATTTGTCAAATGACAATTCGCAAAGAATCCTTGCCGTTGCGCGGATCCTCCCCGCCATCAACCATCAACTCCCTCACCATCAACTAATTCCCGCCCGTCTGGTCCTTCGGCAGCACCGCAAACGCCACCGCCGCCAGGATGCACACGAAGGCCGCCACATGGTTCCACCGGATTTTTACCTGCAGGACAACCATTGCGAAGATCGCGAACACCACCAGCGTGATGACCTCCTGGATGATCTTGAGTTGCGGCGCGGAATACACCGAGTTGCCCCAGCGGTTCGCCGGCACCTGCAGCAAGTATTCGAAAAAAGCGATGCCCCAGCTCACCAGGATCACCGCCCACAGGGGCTTGTCCTTGAACTTCAAATGCCCGTACCACGCGCACGTCATGAAGAAGTTTGAGCAGGTCAGCATCACTACCGGCAGCCAGCGGGATTGGGTGAGGTTCATATGTAATTATCCTTCCGTGATCGTTTCGCCCAGCGCCAACCGTGCGCCGTGCCGCACATGCAGGACGCGAACTTCATTGTTCGTGATGTCAAATAGTATTCGGTATTTGTGTTGTCGACGCCCGTGCAAAATTTGACGGATCTCCGTCTTGAAATTCCTGCTTTCCGGCGCCGGCGGGCAGCGTTCGGGGAGCCTTTGCAACGAATTAATTACTTCCAGCAAGCGGTTATACCAACGGATGGCGGCCTTTTCATCGTCCGCCGCCACCCATCGAAATGCTTCTTCAATATCACGTTCCGCCGGCGCCGTGATAATCACCGCAAAGGTTCTCACCGCGGCACACGGGGAATCTTAAATTTCGTGCGGATGCGCTCCAAAACCTCACGGGCCGGCGCTCCTCTTCCTGCCGCGGCCGCATCCAGGCCCCGCTGAATACCGCGAATGGCATCCAGCATTTCCTCGTAGGCCGCGGCATCCTGCACGATCAATTCCGCCCGGCCGTTGATGGTGAGGACTTCCGCCCGCCCGGTTTTTTTGAGCCGGCGCAGGTGCGACTTCGTGTTTCGCTGAAAATCCGTCAGCGACCGGATGTCTTCCATGTTGATCATAACAGTCAATTCAATGCTTTATACATGCTGCCATGGAACTGGACCCGACGCAAGGCAAGAAAGCGGTTCACACCCTCACCGGAATCCCCTTGCCCGCCAGAAATTCCTTCACTTCCCCCACCGTGTATTCGCCAAAATGAAAAATGCTCGCCGCCAGCACCGCGTCCGCCCTGCCCTCCAGCAGCACCGCCGCCATGTGCTCCAGCGTGCCCGCGCCCCCGCTCGCCACCACCGGCACGCCCACCGATTCGCTGATGCGCCGCGTGATCACCAGGTCGAACCCCGCCTTCGTCCCGTCCGCGTCAATGCTGTTCAGCACAATCTCCCCCGCGCCCAGCTTCACCGCCCGCTTCGCCCATTCCACCGCGTCCAGTCCCGTCGGCTTGCGGCCGCCGTGCCGGAACACCTCCCATTTGTCCGGCCCGGTTTTTTTCGCGTCAATCGACACCACGATGCACTGGCTCCCGAATTTTTCGGCCCCCGCGCGGATCAACTCCGGCGTCGCCAGCGCCGAGGAGTTGATGCTGATCTTGTCCGCCCCCGCCCGCAGCATCAGATACATGTCCTCCACCGTCCGCAGCCCGCCGCCCACCGTCAACGGCATGAAACACTGGTCGGCCGCCTGTTCGATGACCCCAATCATTGTCGCGCGGCCGTGCGCGCTCGCGGTGATGTCGAAAAACACCATCTCGTCCGCGCCCTGTTCGTTGTAACGCAGCGCCAGATCCACCGGGTCGCCCACGTTGCGCAATTCGCCCGCCTCGGCCTTGCCAAATTGCACGCCGCGCGTGACCAGGCCGTCATGGACGTCGAGACAGGGGATAACGCGCCGGGCAAGCATGGTTTTTGGTTGGCGAACGCTTAATCGCGCCCGTCGCCGCGGGCCTGGGCCCCGGACATCCGCCCGGGCCGCCGATTCATGAACATCATGTTAACCATTCTTAACCGGCAAGGGTCTCTGTGACAAGGGTGCAAGTGCCAATAGGAGCGCGGAGCATCGCTCCGCCGGCCGGGTTTATCCGGCTGGCGCGCAAGTCCTTTTGAAGTTTTGCGCTCGACCAAAGTTATGTTAAGGTGTTTACGAATAAACGGGCGCTTCGAGCGTCCAAACGATTGGAACTGATTTTTATGAAAAAGCTGATTCTCGCAGTTTTGGCGGCGGGCACGCTCGCCCTTGGCCCGGTCCAGGCCCAGGCCCATGGCGGCGGCGGTTTTCGCGGCGGTTGGGGTTGGGGAGGTTTTGGCTTTGGCGCGGCCAGCGGATTTATCGTCGGCTCGGCCCTCGCCAGCCCCTGGTATTACAACGGATATTACGGCCCGTATTATGGGTATTACGGCGGCTGGCCGTATTATCGCTACGGCTATTACGATTATTACACGCCTTCGTACTATTATTACAGCGCGCCGCGTTATCAGTCCGCACCGGCGGTGACGCAGCCGGCCGCGCCGGCTCAGGCCCCCGCGCAGCAACCCACCACTGTCATCAATAATTATTACTACAACTCCAGTCCCATGAGCAGCGCCAATGCGTTGTTCGGACGTTGAACCCGCTTTTCGGGACGACCCCGCGGATAATTTCCAATTTATGAACCGATCAAAATACCGTTCCCTTGTCACCACGCTCGCCCTGGCCGGTTTGATTTCCGGCTGCGTTTATGAGAAGACCACCGAACCCGCCGGCATCCCGGTGACGCAAATCGGCGTGAACGACCCCGGGTTCGTCGCCGGCACCGGCATCGAATCCCAGGATCTCGTCGCCGTCACCGACAAAATGGGTCGCAGCATCCTCAACATCCCCCAAATCACCAACGCCGTCGGCACCCCGTGCATCGTGCTTGATCCCATCAAGAACGAAACCCGCTTCCCCATCAACAAGGACATCTTCCTGACCCGCATCCAGGACGAGTTGATCCGCCAGGCCGCGGGCCGCGTCACGTTTCTGGCGCGTGACCGCATGGAAACGCTCCAGCACGAAAAGGAACTGAAACAATCCGGTCAGGTCACCGCCAGCGCCGATCCCGCTGCGGTTGAATTCAAGGGCGCGGACTTCTTCCTCACGGGCTCGCTGCAAGGCATCGGCACCCGCACGGACGCCGGCGCGAGCGATTACATCCTTTACAGCTTCCAACTGATTGACGCCCGCACCAGCGCCATCGTCTGGGCTGATTCCGCTGAAATCAAGAAACAGGGACAATCCGACGCGGCCTATCGTTGAGCCGCGGAATCCGGCCATCCGCGTGATGAAAAAGATTCTTTCGGCATTTTCTGCCGGGATGTTGCTGCTGCTTTGCGGCTGCGTCACCACGCATGAGCATGTCATCGATCTCACTGGCAACATCATGGTGGACGGCCCGATGATGATCACCAATGGCCCGGTCAAGGACCGCGTCCTCTGGCAATACCGCACGGCCGCCGCCGCCCTCCGCCAGGGCGACGTCCAAATGGCCCGCCAGGACCTGGACGACGCCATCACCCGGATCGGCGGCATCTACGGCCCGGACAAAACCGCGCAACGCGCGCGCAGCTACTTCCACGAGGAACGCGAGAAGACCTTCATCGGCGAACCCTACGAACGCGTCATGGCTTATTATTACCGGGGCATCATTTATTGGATGGATGGCGAGCCGGACAACGCCCGCGCGTGTTTCCGCAGCGGCGAACTCGAGGACAGTTCCTCCGAGGGCGAACAATACAACGCCGACTACGTGCTGCTGGATTACCTCGACGGCCTCGCCACCACGAAGCTCGGCAACGACGGCTCGGACGCCTTCGAGCGCGCGGAAAAGGAAAGCCATTTCGCCAAACCGCCGCCGTATGACCCGAAGGCGAACGTGCTCTTCTTCCTCGAATTCGGCCCCGGCCCGCAAAAATACGCGGCGGGCAATTACGGTGAACAACTGCATTTCCTCGTCCGCCAGTCCCGCGTCCATTCGGCCGTCATCAAGGTCGAAGACCAGACCGTCACCGTCGGGCCGTACGACGACCTCGGTTTCCAGGCCACCACGCGCGGCGGCCGGGTCATGGACTACGTGCTGGAGAACAAGGCCGTCTTCAAGACCGGAACCGCCATTGCGGGTAATATCGTCACCGGCGCCGGCGTGGAAACGGCCATCATTGGAGCGGACAGCCGAAATCAAACTGCGGCCGAGATCGGCCTCGGCGTGGCGGCCGTCGGTCTCATCACCGAGGCCGTCTCCGCCAGTGTCACGCCCCACGCTGATACCCGCACCTGGGACAATCTGCCCCGTTTCCTCAGTTTTGCCGCTCTGCCCCTGCCGCCCGGCCGGCACGTGGCCACCATTGAATTCCAGGATCAGGCCGGGCAAACGCTGCCGGATCTGACCAAGACCATCACCATCGACGTGCCCGCGGACAAGCATGACAAGGTCGTGTTCGTCAGCGACAAATCGGCAACTCCCCAGACCCTATGAAAACATTGATTCTCTCCGCCTTCGCCACCGCGGCGCTCATTACGGCCGCCCCGGCCCAGAACCAGACCATGCCCCCCGGCAAGGCGCCCGTTTACATGTACGAGCAAAAACCCCTGGCGCATCTGCCCGTCATCATCGACCCGCAGCAGGCCGAAACCATCGTGGACGAGTTTCGGACCAATTACTCCATGCTCGGCAGCCCGCGCATCCTCGTCTATGTGAACCGCGACCTCGTCGGCGAATCATCCGGCCTCAAACTCGCCGACCGCTCGGAACGCGTCGAAACCACCAGCACTTCCAGCACTGCGGCCGTTTCCGACACCAACGCCGCCGCCACGAATGAAACCCTCACCACCCATGTCGTGGCCAACAACACGTACCAGGACAATGGCCGCACCGCGCCCTCGCTGGCCGACCGCCAGACGGTTCGCGATGTCGAACGCCTCGTCGCCCGGCCCTTGCGCACCGCCGGCGCGAGCCTCGTCGACCAGGGCGTCGCTGCGCAGATCACCGGTGATCGCCCGCTCGGTTCCGTCACCCTCGAAAGCGAACAGGCCCGCAAAGACCGCGATGCCGTGAGCCGGATTGCCGATGTCGTCGTGGAAGTGTTGATCTCCTCGCGCACCGTGACCGTCGCCGAAGTTTCCGGGGACAAAACCTACACCGTTCCCGACATAACGATGACCGCCATCCGCTTGAAAGACGCGAAAGTCATCGGGCAGGCCTCGGCCTCCGACGTCATCAGCCGCGCAGGCGGTCCCGGTTATGTGGCGCGCAACTTCGGCGTCCAGGACGTCACCGAAGCCACCGCGCTCGCCCTGATGGACGACATGCTGCGCGAAGGCAAGTGAGCCCCGGATTCCGGGCTGCTTTCACGTTGGCCGCACCACTCCAATACGGATGGCGCATATTAACACCAGCTTTAGCTGGGTGTGCCAGCGGGGCCGCAAACCTTCAACCGCTTCAGCGGGGCGCTGATATGCGCCTCAACTTGCCGCGTTACATCACCAAGAAAATTCTGGCGTCCGCGGCGACCTTTGCCCAAAATCATCGCAACCGATTCGCCGGGCGTCCGGTCCGGGTTTGCAACCGACATGAAAGCAAAAATCATCATCACGCCAAAAAAGGCCGTCCTCGACCCCCAGGGCAAGACCGTCCAGAACGCCCTCGCCCAGATGGGCTACCCCGGCATCGGCGCGGTTCACGTCGGCAAATACCTCGAAATTGAAGTCACCGGCGACCCCGAAACCGTCCGCAAACAAATCGACGAGGCCTGCCACAAGTTCCTCAGCAACCCCGTCATCGAAGATTACAAGCTGGAAATCATAGACTAGCTGCACAGCCGCCCATGCGTGTTATATTTGAACCGATGTAACAATTTGACATTTTAACGATTCAACGCTTTAGAAATGAACTTCGCCGTCCTCCAATTCCCCGCCTCCAATTGCGACCAGGACGCCCTGCACGTCCTGCGCGATGTCCTCGGCCATTCGGCGCGCTTCGTCTGGCACAAGGAAACGTCGCTCGGCCCCGTGGACGCCGTCATCGTGCCGGGCGGGTTCAGTTACGGTGATTATCTGCGCACCGGCGCTATCGCGCGGTTCAGCCGCGTCATGCAGGAGGTGCAGGAATTCGCCGCCAACGGCGGGCTGGTGCTGGGCATCTGCAACGGGTTCCAGATTTTGTGCGAAGCCGGCCTGCTCCCCGGCGCGCTCATCCGCAACCGCTCCCTGCAATTCCGCTGCGAACACGTTTTCCTGAAAACCTTCACCGCCGGTTCGCCGTTCACCGGCCGCATCCCCGAGGGCAAGCTCCTGCGCGTCCCCATCGCCCACGGCGAGGGCTGCTACTTTGCCGACGATGAAATGCTCAAGCTGATGAAGCTCGGCAACCAGATTCTCTGGCGCTACGTGGATGCCGCCGGCGAAGCGACCGACGCCGCCAACCCCAACGGTTCGCTGGACAACATCGCCGGCATCTGCAATGCGCGCCGCAACGTGGCCGGCCTCATGCCCCATCCCGAGCGCGCCAGCGAAAACCTGCTCGGCAGCGCCGACGGCCGCCTGATTTTTGAAAGCCTGATTCACGCGCTCGAAACCAAGACCGTGGCCAAGGCGGCGTGAGAATTATGACGACAGATCAAATCGAAAAAGCGTTCGCTGCATGGCCGCAGGTCGAGCCGACCTTGCGCGTACCGCATACCGACCGCGAATACCGCCAACTGGTGAAACTGCTGGACCGGTTGATTGACGAGGTGGGTGAGAATGAAAACCATCCTCTGGCCTCGTTCATGGAGATCATCGGCGTCCTCATTGAAAAGTACGAGGACGAAAAGGTTCCGGTGCTGCCTTGAGAACCCGGACGTCGAGACCGGATTCGTCGCATTTTTGATTTTACAGTTTATTTAAATTGAACCTGATGACCGACCCCGCCATCACTCCCGAACTCATCAAACAGCACGGCCTCACGCCGGAAGAATACGACCGCATCCGCGGCATCCTCGGCCGTGATCCCAATTACACCGAGCTCGGCATCTTCTCCGTCATGTGGAGCGAGCATTGCTCCTACAAAAACAGCCGCCCCCTGCTCAAAACCTTTCCGACCAAGTCGCCGAAAATCCTCGTCGGCGCCGGCGAGGAAAACGCCGGCATCGTGGACATCGGCGACGGCCTGGCCATCGCCTTCAAGATCGAGTCGCACAATCATCCCAGCGCGGTGGAACCTTTCCAGGGCGCGGCCACGGGCGTCGGCGGCATCATCCGCGACATCTTCACCATGGGCGCGCGCCCGATTTGCGCCGTCAATTCCCTGCGCTTCGGGCCCATCACCGGGGACCGCCTGCCCCGCGAAGACGCCGCCAAGTTCGAAATCGCCGTCCCCAAGCCGCAAATCGAAAACAACAAGCGCCTCTTCGCCGGCGTGGTCGCGGGCATCGCGCATTACGGCAATTGCTTCGGCATCCCGACGGTTGCCGGCGAGGTTTATTTTGACAAATCCTACGAGGGCAATCCGCTCGTCAACGCCTTCTGCCTCGGCGTCCTGCGCCACAGCCAGATTGCGCGCGGCGCCGCCAAGGGCATCGGCAACCCCGTCTTCTACGTCGGTCCCGCCACCGGCCGCGACGGACTCGCGGGCGCGGCGTTTGCCTCGCAGGATTTGACGCAGGAATCCGCCGACCAGCAGCGCGGCGCGGTGCAGGTGGGCGATCCGTTCATGGAAAAGCTGGTGCTCGAAGCCTGCCTGGAATTGCTGGCGACGGATGCCGTCGCGGGCATCCAGGACATGGGCGCCGCCGGCCTCACCTGTTCCACCTGCGAAACCGCCGCGCGCGCCGGGACGGGCATCGAGATTGATTTGCAACTGGTGCCCCAGCGCGCGCCGAACATGACGCCCTACGAAATCATGTTGAGCGAATCCCAGGAGCGGATGCTCATCATCGTCCACAAGGGCCGCGAGGTGGAGGTAAAGCGCATTTTCGACAAATGGGACCTGCCGTGGGCGGAAATCGGGTCGGTCACAGACACCGGCCGGATGGTTGTCAAAAATCGCGGCGCCGTGGTCGCGGACATTCCCGCCAAGAAACTCGCGGACGAAGCGCCGGTTTATCAGCGGGAATTTCACGAACCGGAATACTTGAAGGCCGTGCGCGCTTTCACGCTGAAGGGCGTGCCGGACACCACCGATGCAACCAGCGATCTAAAAACGCTGCTCGCATGGCCCACCATCGCCTCCAAGAACTGGGTTTACCGCCAATACGACCACATGGTCCGCGACGGCACCGTCGTTTGTCCGGGCTCCGACGCCGCCGTCGTGCGCATTAAGGCCGATTCGCTGCCGGACATCGAAACCACCGGCAACGGCGCGCCCGCCCCGGCCTTCAAAGACAAGTTCATCGCGGTCAAGGTGGATTGCAACGCCGCGTATGTTTATCTGGATCCTTACGAAGGCGCAAAAACGGTCGTCGCCGAGGTCGCGCGCAACCTGGCCTGCGCCGGCGCGACGCCCCTGGGCTCGACCGATAATCTGAACTACGGCAATCCGCACAATCAGGAGATTTTCTGGCAGTTGCGCGAGTCCGTGCGCGGACTGGCCGAGGCCTGCCGCGCCTTCAACGCCCCCGTCACCGGCGGCAACGTCAGCCTCTACAATCAAAACCCGAACGGCCCGATTGATCCCACCCCGACGGTGGCGATGGTGGGGTTGGTTGAAAAACCGGAGCACATCACGACGCAATGGTTCAAAGACGAGGGCGACGCCATCGTTTTGCTGGGCGACGCCGTGGACACCGGCGACCCGCTGCTCGGCCTGGGCGGTTCGGCGTGTTTGCAGCGCATCCACGGGTTGAAAACCGGCACGCCGCCGCGCTGCGATCTGGCGAAGGAAAAAGATTTGCACCTGGCGCTGCGCGCGTTGATTCATTCCGGCGTGGTCAAGAGCGCGCATGATTGCAGCGAAGGCGGGCTGGCGGTCGCGCTGGCCGAATGCTGCATCTCGCAGCAGCTTGGCCGCGAAACGCCGCGGCTCATCGGGGCGGAGATTGATTTGTCCGCGGTGCCAGGCCGGCTGGACGCGCTGCTGTTCGGGGAAACCCAGGGCCGCGTGGTCATTTCCGTCCCCTGGCTGCAGGCTCCCAAAGTCATTGCACAGGCGAAAATCCTGGGCGTGCCGGCGATTCCGCTCGGCAAGGTGGGCGGCGCGGCCCTGCAAATCAAGACCGGCGCCGCGGGCCTGACCTGGGACTTGCGCGAGCTGCACGATTTGTGGTGGAATGCCATTGCGCGTGCGATGCTTTAGTGTAACATTCTGCCTTCGATTCGACTCGGTTTTGCGGCCGGTTATGACGTGATAGACAGGTCTACGGACCGATGCAGACCCATCCCAAACATTATTGCGGCGTGTTCGGCATTTACGGGCATCCCGATGCCGCGCAACTCACCTATTTCGGCCTGTTCGCCCTCCAGCATCGCGGCCAGGAAAGCGCCGGCATCGTCACCTGCGACGACGGCCAGTTTTACGAGCACCGCGGCATGGGGCTGGTCTCGCAGGTTTTTCAGCGGAACGCCCTCGACCGGCTCATCGGCGCGAATGCCATCGGGCACACCCGCTATTCCACGACCGGCTCGTCCCACATCCGCAACGCCCAGCCGCTCACCGGCAACTGCCGCCTCGGCCAGATTGCCATCGCCCACAACGGCAACCTCACCAACGCCGCCAAGGTCCGCGATGAACTCGAACAGCAGGGCCAGATGTTCCAGACCAGCGTGGACAGCGAAATCATCCTCAACCTCCTCGCCCAGCCCTGCATCCGGCCCGGCCGCGACAACAACCTCCTCGAAACCGTCCGCCGCATCGAGGGCGCCTATTCGCTGGCCATCCTCACCGAGCGCGAGTTGATCGGCGTGCGCGATCCCCACGGCTTCCGGCCCCTGTCCATCGGCATGGTGGACGGCGCCTACGTGCTCGCCAGCGAAACCTGCGCGTTCGATCTGATTGACGCGAAATTCGTGCGCGACGTCGAGCCCGGCGAAATCGTCATCATCGACCAAAACGGCCTGCGCAGCATCCAGGCGTTTCCCGAGCAGGAGCGGCGGGCGTTTTGCATTTTCGAATACGTTTATTTTGCGCGGCCGGACAGCACCATCGCTGGCCGCAACGTCCACAAGGTGCGCGTCGAAATGGGCCGCCAGCTTGCGCGGGAACATCCCATCCAGGCCGACCTCGTCATTCCCGTGCCGGACAGCGGCAACCAGGCCGCCCTCGGTTATTCGCTGGAATCGGGCATTCCCTACGAGATGGCCTTCGTCCGCAACCATTACGTCGGGCGCAGCTTTCTGCAGCCGTCCCAGCGCATCCGCGACTTCGACGTCCGCGTGAAGCTCAATCTCATCAACGAACTCGTCGAGGGCAAGCGCGTCATCGTGGTGGACGATTCCATCGTGCGCGGCACCACGAGCAAGTCGCGCGTGAAACACCTGAAGGAAGCCGGCGCGAAGGAAGTGCACGTCATGGTGAGCTGCCCGCCGCACCGGCATCCGTGCGTGTATGGCATTGATTTTCCGGACCGCAAAAAGCTGCTCGCCGCCAATCATTCGCTCGAGGAAATCCGCCGGTTTCTCGGGGCGGATTCGCTGTCCTATCTCTCCGAGGACGGGCTGGTCAAGGCGACCGGCCTGCCGAAGGAATCCTTTTGCATGGCGTGCTACGACGGCATCTACCCGGTGCGCTACGATCCGCTGGCGGATAAGCACATCATGGAACGGCGCAGCGCGATGGCCCAGGGCCTGGGCGAGGAACTCGCCCGCGAAGAATTGCAGACCAAGCTGCTGTAGGCCGCTTCCCTGCCCGCAAGTCTCCCAAAAGAGACACGAATTCCACTAATTCTCACGAATTCTCCCTTCCCCTTCTTGTTCGTGATAATTCGTGTAATTCGCGTCTCGCTTCCCGCGTTCCCCTCCCCGCCGGTACAAAAAAAAGCGGGACTGGCGTGCTCCAGTCCCGCTTGTGCGAACTCAGTTCCCCGACTCAGTTCAGTAATCCATGCCGCCCATGCCGCCAGGGCCGCCATGACCGCCGCCGCCCGGTGCCGGCTTGTCCTTCTCGGGCAGCTCGGTGATCAGGCATTCGGTGGTCAGCAACAGGCCCGCGATCGACGAGGCGTTTTGCAACGCGGAACGGGTAACCTTCTTCGGGTCAACCACGCCGGCCTTCACGAGGTCTTCGTACTCGTTGGTGGCGACGTTGTAACCTTCGTTGCCTTTGCGCTTCTTGACTTCCTGCACGACGATGGAGCCTTCCACGCCGGCGTTCTGGGCCAGGCAGCGCAGGGGCGATTCAATCGCGCGCTTCACAATCTCGACGCCGATCTGCTCGTCGCCTTCGAGTTTCAACGCTTCAATCGCCGGGAGACAGCGGAGCAACGCCACGCCGCCGCCGGGGACGATGCCTTCTTCCACCGCCGCGCGGGTCGCGTGCAACGCGTCCTCGACGCGCGCCTTCTTTTCCTTCATCTCGGTCTCGGTCGCGGCGCCGACATTGATGACGGCCACGCCGCCCGCCAGCTTGGCGAGGCGTTCCTGCAATTTCTCGCGGTCGTAGTCCGAGGTGGTTTCCTCGATCTGCCGGCGGATCTGGTTGACCCGGCCCTGGATCTCGCTGGATTTTCCGTAGCCCTCGACAATCGTCGTGTTTTCCTTGTCCACGACAATGGACTTGGCGCGGCCGAGGTCTTCAAGGCCGATGGACTCGAGCTTGATGCCGAGGTCCTCGGTGATGCACTTGCCGCCGGTCAGGACGGCGATGTCTTCCATCATGGACTTGCGGCGGTCGCCGAAGCCGGGGGCCTTGACGGCGCAGACATTGAGCGTGCCGCGGAGCTTGTTGACCACGAGCGTCGCCAGGGCTTCGCCCTCGACTTCTTCCGCGATGATCAACAGCGGCTTGCCGACCTTCGCCACTTTTTCGAGGATCGGCAGCATGTCCTTGAGGCTGCTGATTTTCTTCTCGTAATTCAGGACGTAGGCGTCTTCGAGCTTCGCTTCCATGGACTCGGCGTTGGTCACGAAGTACGGCGAGAGATAACCCTTGTCGAACTGCATGCCCTCGACCACTTCCAGCGAGGTCTCGATGGACTTCGCCTCTTCCACCGTGATGGTGCCGTCCTTGCCGACCTTGTCCATCGCGTCGGCGATGATTTCGCCGATGGTGGTGTCCCAGTTGGCGGAAACGGTCGCGACCTGCTTGATTTCTTCCTTGTCCTTGACCTTCTTCGCGATCTTGGCGAGGTGCTCGACGGCCGCGTCCACGGCCTTCTGGATGCCGCGCTGGAGGCTGATGGGGCTGGCGCCGGCGGTGACGTTCTTCAGGCCTTCCTTGTAGATGGCCTCGGCGAGAACCGTGGCCGTCGTCGTGCCGTCGCCCGCGGTGTCGCTCGTCTTGCTGGCGACTTCGCGGACCATCTGGGCGCCCATGTTTTCATAGGCGTCTTCCAGCTCGATCTCCTTGGCGACGGTGACGCCGTCCTTGGTGACCGTGGGAGAGCCGAATTTTTTGTCGAGAACCACGTTGCGGCCTTTGGGGCCGAGGGTGGCCTTGACGGCGCGGCTCAATTTTTCCACTCCCTTGAGGAGGGCTTGGCGCGCGGCTTCATCAAATACTAATTGTTTTGCTGCCATATAATTTAATTATTGTTGAGTGTTACAGGGATGAGGGTGGGAGATTATTCGATTACGGCCAGGATGTCGTCGGAGCTGAGGATCTTGTATTCCTTGCCGTCCAATTTGATTTCCGTGCCGCCGTATTTGCTGACCAGCACGCGGTCGCCCTTCTTCACTTCGAAGGGGATTTTCTTGCCGTTGTCGTCGGTCTTGCCGGTGCCGAGCGCGACGATGAGGCTTTCCATGGGTTTTTCCTTCGCGGTATCGGGGATGATGATGCCGCCCTTCTTGACTTCCTTCTCTTCGACGGGCTCCACAAGGATGCGATCGCCGATGGGTTTAACGTTCAGTGCCATATTTTGTCTTTTGGTTGTTTTTGTTTGTTTCGATTGAATCAAATCCCCCCGCACCAGCGGGGGGAAAAGTCTTTAATTCCGCGCCGGTTCCAAGCTCCGTAGGAGCGGCATCTCTGTAGCCAACGCAGCCAACAAATTCTTTAGCTCCGTAGGAGCGGCATCATCGCGCCGACGGAGCATGCCGCCCCTGCGGGGCTCGGAATCTTGAGCCGGCCGATTTTCTACAAATAGGCCGCTCCTACGGAGCTTGCTCAAACTGGTCAGCGCCAATTTCATTCAGGCAGGCAGTTTTACCCCTTCTTCTCATCCACGACTTCGGCGTCGATGATCGGGCCTTCGTCCTTGTCCGACTTTTCCTCGCCGGATTCCGGACCGGATTGCGGGCCGGTGTCGGCCTGCGCGCCCTTGCTCGATTTGGCCTTCTCGGCCGCGGCCTTGTAAAGCTCGGCGCTCACGGCCTGCCAGGCTTCGTTCAGCTTCTCGCTCGCGGTCTTGATGGCCGCGGCGTCGGTGCCCTTCAAGGCTTCCTTGACGGCGGCAACGGCGGATTCGATCTTGCCCTTGTCATCGGCGGAGATTTTGTCCGCGTTGTCCTTCAACATTTTTTCCGAGCGATAGACGGAGCTGTCGGCCTCGTTCCGCGTCTCGATCTGTTCCTTCTGCTGCTTGTCCTCGTCGGCGTGCAGCTCGGCGTCCTTGCGCATCTTCTCGATTTCCTCCTTCGAGAGGCCGCTGCTCGCCGTGATGGTGATCTTCTGTTCCTTGCCCGTGCCCAGGTCTTTCGCCGTCACGTGCAGGATGCCGTTGGCGTCGATGTCAAAGGCCACTTCGATCTGCGG
>Ga0181516_10001280_pt1 | contig 19602 bp, 15 predicted proteins | sample PEATcosm2014_Bin_25_FD_121104 | JGI IMG/M metagenome (GOLD analysis project Ga0181516, IMG submission 121104) | Peatland microbial communities from MTU Mesocosm Facility, Houghton, MI, USA - PEATcosm2014_Bin01_10_metaG | ecosystem: Environmental > Terrestrial > Soil > Wetlands > Peat | place... | reverse complement strand
TGATTGCCGTGCAGCATCATCATGCGCATGTCGCGGCATGCATGGCGGAGCATGGTCTGGCCGAGGCGATCGGGCTCGCGCTGGATGGGACCGGCTATGGCACGGATGGGCGCATCTGGGGCGGAGAAGTGCTGATTGCTCGGGTGGAGAGCTTTGAACGATTTGCGCATTTGGATTATGTGCCGATGCCGGGCGGAGAGGCGGCAGTTCGCGAGCCATGGAGGATGGCGATGGGCCATCTGAGTGCGGCAGGCATCGACGTGATGGACGCAGAGATTCTGGAGCGGCTTGGAGCGAAGGAGAGCGAGGCACGACTGCTGCTGCGCATGATGGAGCGAGGCGTGAACACACCGAAAGCGTCGAGCTTGGGACGGCTTTTTGATGCAGCTGCGGCGGTGGTGCTGCGGCGGCGCGAAGTGGACTATGAGGCGCAGGCGGCGATTGAGTTGGAAGGTGCCACAGTGGACGAGCCGGACGCGGGAGGCTACGCGACAGAGTGGGTTGAGGGGGACTGGGGCAGGCGCGAACCGGCGCGGATCAGCATTGGGGCGCTGTGGCGGGAACTGCTGGCGGATTTGCGAACAGGAAAAAGCGAGGCCAGCATGGCGGCGAGATTTCATGCGGGAGTCGCGGATGCATTTGTTCAGGCAGCGGTGAGGGCGCGGGAAGCAACGGGTGTGACGCAGGTGGCGATGAGCGGCGGATGCATGCACAATCGGCGGCTGGTGAGGCTGCTCGTGAAAGGCCTGCGGCGGGAGGGATTTGAGGTGTTCATTCACCGCAAAGTGAGCCCTGGCGATGGCGGGCTCAGTTACGGGCAGGCTGCGGTCGCCGCGGCGATGCTGAGGAGCAAGCCAGCGGAAGGATGACTGCTGGAATTGAGGGAAGAGTGAGATTGAATATTCAATCAGACGCGTGGCTGGTGGTGCGAGCGCTCACCGGCACGCTATGCATGTTTGTCACTTTTCATGGAGGGTATTCGGGATACGCGATGGACTTTCGCGTGAACCCGATCGTGACAATTTTGTATTGCGATGCGCAGGCGCTAAGCATCTTTGTGTTTCTCTTTGCGCGCACACGTCGAGAGGAAGCAGCGCTGCAAACGACGCTGGCTTTGGTGTATCTCACGGTGTATTCGATGCTGAACTGGCGGACCTGCGCGGCGCTGGGCTATTGCGGAACGGTCGCGTCAACGGTGATGGAGACGTTGAGGACGCGGACGGTGGAGGCGGCCATCGCAATCGTGGTGTTGACTCTGGTTGCGGCAGCGCTCGAGCGCAGCGGGAGAACAAGTCCGCCGAGAAGCTGAATGCAATCTGCAGCGGGATAAAATTTTTGCACGGGCAAAGTTTGGAATTATCCAGACAGGCGAACGAGCTCTTGCGCTTCGTGACGCGGGCCGAGAATCGATATGCGTGGAATGCGGCCACGGACCATGGCTACTTCGTCGCAACGATGCAGGCGCGGGCAAATCTGACAATCCTTGAAGATCTTGTCGGGCAACTCGGATTTGTCTTCGACGGTGCGGAAGCCGAACTTGAAAAAGAAGTCTGGGATGCGGGTGAAGAGGCAGACGGATTGGATGCCGTGCTCCTCGGCTTCTTCGATGAGCGCGCCGAGGATGCGGCCGCCCGCGCCCTGACCTTTGGCTTCAGGCTTGACGACGATGGAGCGGACCTCGGAGAGATGCGGGCCGTAGAGATGCAGCGCGCCGCAGCCAAGGAAGACGCCGGCATCGGACTCGGCGACGGTGAAGTCGCGAATGTTTTCGCAGATCTCGGCGAATGCGCGCTTGAGCAGCGTGCCGTCGCCGGAGAGCGAGTTGACGAGGTCGTAGACGTTGGACGCGTCCTGAAGCAGAGCCTTACGCACCAGCATGAACAGCCTCCTGCGTAAGGGATTTGACGCGCGCGGATGCTTCGGCGAGGGCCTGGCGGACGCGATTGCGCGCAGTGCCACCGAGGACGTCGTGGCAATCGAGCGTTGCTTCGATGGTGATGGCGGCGAAGAAGTCGTCGCTGAACTCGGGGCCGAACTGGCGGAGTTCGTCGAGGGTGAGGTCGTTGAGCTCGACGCCTTTTTCAAGAGCGAAGCGGACGGCGTTGCCGATTTGTTGATGCGCGGTGCGGAAGGGAACGCCTTTGTGAACGAGGTAGGTGGCGGCGGCCATGGCGTTGAGATAGCCGGACTGCGCAGCTTCGCTCATGCGCGCGAAGTTGAACTGGAGCGCGGCAGTGAAGCGCGCCACGAGCGACAGCATCTGGGGAACGAAGTCAACGGAGAATGCCGGCTCCTGAGTCTCCTGCATATCTTTATTGTAGGCGAGAGGCAGGCCTTTCAACTGGAGGGTGACGGCCTCGGCGGCGCCGTGAATGCGGCCAACTTTGGCGCGAATGAGTTCGGTGAGGTCAGGATTTTTCTTCTGCGGCATGGCGCTGGAACCGGTGGAGAAAGCCTCGGGCAAAACTACGAAGCCGAACTCAGCGGTGGCGAAAAGAGTGATCTCTTCAGCAAATCGGCTGAGGTGAAGGCCGACGAAAGTGAGCGCCTGGAGATATTCAAGAATGAAGTCGCGATCGCTGGTGGCGTCGATCGAATTGCTGGTGGGGCCTAGAAAGCGTAATTCTTTGGCGGCAATGGTGCGGTCCAGGGCTAGCGTTGCGCCCGCTACTGCGCCTGAACCAAGCGGACAATAGTTGAGGCGTGCCTTGCAATCCATGAGCCGACCAACGTCGCGCATGATCATTTCGATATAGGCCAGCAGCCAATGCGCCACCAGGACCGGTTCGGCGCGTTGCATGTGTGTGTAGCTGGGCATGACTGCATCGCCTGCATTGTGAGCCTTCTCTGCAAGGGCATGGACCCATTCAATAAGGGCATCGAGAGTGAGCGCAATCTGCTTGCGAACATAGAGGCGGAGGTCGGTGGCGATCTGTTCGTTGCGGCTGCGGCCGGTGTGGAGCTTGAGGCCGAGGGGGCCGATGCGCTGGACGAGAGAGAGCTCAACAAAATGATGAATGTCTTCGGCAGTGGGATGGGTGCGCACGAGGGCCTGGCCGGCGTCAGAGGCGTGGTCGGCGGCGATTGAGTCCAAAGCATCACGCAGCTGGTCTGTTTCTTCGGCGGACAGGATGCCGGCCTTGCGGAGGGCGGAGGCGTGCGCCTTGCTGGCGGCTATCTCCTGAGGGAGAAGGCGCCAATCAAAAATGATTGAGCGCTGCCACTGCTCGAATTCGCTGTCGAGCGGTTCGCGAAAGCGCCCCGACCACATCTTTTCGGATTGTTGTTCGTCTGACATTGATTGCTTCTGAATCCTCAATTGCCGGTGATTTCGGCGAGTTCGGTTGATTCGTTCGGAGTCGGGTGATGCGATGAAACGGTTGTCAGTCGTCCTTCTTCTTGCCGTTATTGAGCTGGGGCATTTCGCTGCCTTTGCTGAGCGTAAGGAGGCCGGCCCCGGCATAGGTGATGAGCTTTGCCCTGGTGTCGGTGATGTCGAGGTTGCGCATGGTGAGCTGGCCGATGCGGTCGCGCGGCGAGAAAGCGGATTCGGTCTTCTCCATGCTGAGACGTTCGGGATGGAAGGTCAGGTTGGGCGACTCCGTATTAAGGATGGAGTAGTCGTTGCCGCGGCGGAGTTCAAGAGTGACCTCGCCGGTGACAGGCTTGGCGACCCAGCGTTGGGCTGACTCGCGCAGCATGATGGCCTGGGAATCGAACCAGCGGCCCTGGTAGAGGAGACGGCCGAGTTTGCGGCCGTTGTCGCGATATTGCTCGATGGTGTCTTCGTTATGGATGCCGGTGATGAGGCGCTCGTAGGCGATGAAGAGCAGAGCGAGGCCCGGGGCCTCGTAGATGCCGCGGGATTTGGCTTCGATGATGCGGTTCTCGATCTGGTCAGACATGCCGAGGCCGTGACGGCCGCCGATGCGATTGGCCTCGAGAAGAAGCTCGACAGGGTCATTGAATTGGTGGCCGTTGAGAGCAACGGGGACGCCCTCTTCAAAGACGACGGTGACTTCTTCGCGCTGGATCGAGACATCATCGCGCCAGAAGGCGACGCCCATGATGGGGTCGACGATGCGGATGGAGGAGTTTAGATGCTCGAGGTCTTTGGCTTCGTGAGTTGCGCCGAGAATGTTGGAGTCGGTGGAGTAGGCCTTCTCCGCGGACATCTTGTAGGCGAAGCCGGAGCGCTGCATGAAGGCAGACATTTCGGCGCGGCCGCCGAGCTCATCGATGAAGGCGGCGTCGAGCCAGGGCTTGTAGACCTGGAGATTAGGATTGACGAGCAGGCCGTAGCGATAGAAGCGCTCGATGTCGTTGCCTTTGAAAGTAGAGCCATCGCCCCAGATGTGGACATCGTCCTCTTTCATGGCGGCGACGAGCATGGTGCCGGTGACGGCGCGACCGATGGGGGTGGTGTTGAAGTAGGTGACGCCCGCGGTGGTGATGTGGAAGGCGCCGGCCTGCAGTGCTGCAATGCCTTCGCGAACAAGCGGGCCGCGGCAGTCAATAAGGCGGGCGTTGGCAGCGCCGTATTCGAGAGCTGCGCGGGGGATGGATTCGTAGTCAGTCTCATCGGGCTGGCCGAGGTTGGCCGTGTAAGCATAGGGGACCGCGCCCTTCTGCTTCATCCAATGCAGGGCGGCGGAAGTGTCGAGCCCGCCGGAGAAGGCAATGCCGACTTTCTGGCCGACGGGCAGTGATTCGAGAATGACGGACATGCTTTAGAAACCTCAAAAAACTAGCTGTTAGCTTTTAGCTCTTAGCTATCAGCTAGAGGCAAAGGGCCTGGAAACGATTATTGAAAGCTTGGAACGTTGGCCAAGCCGCCGAGCAAGAGAAGCAGCAATGCCTTTTGCGCGTGGAGGCGATTTTCAGCCTGATCGAAGACGATGGATTGCGGGCTGTCGATGACGGCGTCGGTCACTTCGTCGTTGCGGCGCGCGGGCAGGCAGTGCATGAACACGGCGGTGGGCAAAGCTTTGGACATGAGTTGTTCATTGACTTGAAAGGGGCGGAAGATGGGCGCGCGCTTGGTCGATTCATGTTCGAAGCCCATGCTGACGCAGACGTCGGTGTAGACGGCGTCGCAACCGTCGACGGCGGCTTGCGGGTCCTGCGTGAGGCGCAATTCGCAGTTGTTGGCCTGGGCGATTTCGCGGGCGATGGTCACGATTTCAATATCGGGCGAGTAGCCGCGCGGGGTGGCCACGGTGACGTTGGCGCCGAGTTGCGCGCCGGTGAGCATGAGCGAGTGGCAGACGTTGTTGCCGTCGCCAACGTAGGTGAAGTTGAGGCCGGCGACGGAGCCGAAGTGCTCCTGCAGCGTCATGAAGTCGGCGAGAGCCTGGCAGGGATGCTCGAAATCGGAGAGCGCATTGACGACAGGCAGACGCGCGTTGGCGGCCATCTCGGTGATGGTGTCGTGGGCGTAGGTGCGCAGGACGATGATGTCGACCCAGCGCTCCACATTGCGGGCGACGTCGGCGATCGATTCACGCTCGCCGAGAGGGGAGTTGGTGTGATCGACAAAGATGGCGTTGCCACCCATGGTGTTAATGCCGGCTTCAAAGCTGAGGCGGGTGCGCAGGCTGGCCTTCTCAAACATGAGCACCATCTGCTTGGCGTCGAGGGCGTGGCGATATTCGCGGGGATTGTGCTTGACGTCGTGGCCGAGCTTGAGGATGGCGCGGACCTCGGCGCTGGTGAGGTCGGAGATGGAGCACATATCTTCGCCGGCGAGGCGTGCCGCGGCGGCGAGAATGTCAGGATCCTGTTGCACGGGGATCTCAGTTTTGTGTTGGTCGATGGTTGCTCTGCTAGCCACGGTTGTGACCTCCTGCGGATTGCTGTGACGCGTATACGGCGTGTTCGGTGAAGATTTCGTCGAGTGCGGCGATGGCGGTGTCGACGTGCTGGCGCTGAAGGATGTAAGGCGGCAGGAAGCGCAGGACCGTGTCGCTGGTGCAATTGATCACGATATGGCGCTTGAGCATTTCAGCGACGGTGAGCTTGGCGAGGTCGGCGGAGTCGAGCTCGGCGGCGATCATCAGGCCTTTGCCGCGCACGTCAATGATGGCCTCATGGCGCTTGGCCAGAGAACGAAGCTGCGCCTGGAAGTAATCGCCGACCTCGGTGGCATGGGCGAGGAGATTTTCTTTGTCGATGGTGTCGATGACGGCGATGGCGACGGCGCAGGCCAGCGGTCCGCCGCCGAAGGTGGTGCCGTGCATGCCGGCGTGGAAGGCGCGCGAGACTTCTTCAGTGCAAAGGATGGCGCCGAGCGGAATGCCGCCGGCGATGGGCTTGGCGAGGGTGGTGACGTCAGGGAGAATCCACCCCACGGACGTGGACCTGTCCGCGGGGGCCCCTGGGATTCCGTAGTGCTGGTAGGCGCACCACTTGCCGGTGCGGCCCATGCCGGCCTGAATTTCATCGACGATGAGAAGAGCGCCGGTGGAGGTTGCGAGGGCACGGGCCTCGGCAAAGAATTCCTGGGTGAGGGGACGGATGCCGCCCTCGCCCTGGATGGCTTCGACGAGAATAGCGCAGACTTCGCTGGAGAACTTGGCGCGCAGATCGGCGATGTCGTTGAACTTGACGAATTCAACGCCGGGAACGACGGGGCCAAAGGGCTCGCGGTATTTGGCCTTGTAAGTGGTGGAGACGGAGCCAAAGGTGCGGCCATGAAAGCTCTGCTCAAGGGCCAGAAATTTGGTGCCGATCTGTTTGCCTTCGCTGCGCAACAGGCCAGCGTGAGCGCGGGCGAGCTTGAGCGCGCCTTCCCACGCTTCGGTGCCGGTGTTGGCAAAGAAGACGCGGTCGAGGCCGGTGCGCTCGGTAAGGCGCAAAGCGAGTTCAGCCTGACCCTCGTGGTAGAAGAGGTTCGAGGTGTGAACGAGCGCGCGGCTCTGGCGGGCGATGGCTTCCTGGATAGCCGGATGGCCATAGCCGAGCGCGTTGACGCCGATGCCGCTGAGCAGGTCGAGGTATTTCGCGCCGTTCTCGTCGACGATGTGAACGCCTTCGCCACCGACGAACAGGATGGGATTGCGCTCGTAGGTTTGGAGCAGCAGCCGCGATTCAGCGGCACGGATTTGATCGAGTTTGGTCAATTCATCTTCTCCTCAGGCCACCATCACTTCAGTGCCGTAGGCTACGCGGGAACTGCAGAGGTCGGGCAGGGAAGCTGCAGCTTCGGCGGGCAGGATTCGTACACGCTTGACGCCATTCAGAAGAGCTTCGCGGCAGGCGCTGAGCTTTGGCAACATGCCGCCGGTAATGATGGCGGACTTTGCCATTTCGGCGATTTGATCGATGGAGAGCCATCGGAGCACCGCGCCATCGGAGCCTTTGACGCCGGGAACGTCGGTGAGAAAGACGAGTGCGTCGGCGTGGCAGGCGGTGGCGCAGGCCGCGGCCATTTCATCGGCGTTGACGTTGTAGTATTCGCCGTCGAAACCAAGGGCCATGGAGGAAATGACGGGCACGCCATTCAACTGCCAGATAGCGTCGAGCCAGCGCGGATCGCTGGATACGATTTCGCCGACGAAGCCGAGGTCGGGCGCGGTGCGCTTTTTGCGGGCGCGGAAAAGAAGTCCATCGCCGCCAGAGAGGCCGACGGCGGCCTGGCCGAGCGTGCCCAGGGCAGCGACGAGAGTCTTGTTGACTTTGCCGGCGAGGACCATGAGGGCGACGTCGCGGGTTTCGGCGTCGGTGATGCGCAGACCGGCAACAAATTCACTTTGCTTGCCGAGAGCTTTGAGGGTGCGGGTCAACTGCACGCCGCCGCCGTGCACGACAGCGACCTGATGGCCGTCGCGGACAAGCTCGGCGATGGCGCGGACGCAGCCATTGAACAGCGAAGGAGTTTCGAGGCCCGCTCCACCTAATTTCACGACGTACTTCATGCGCGGCCCTCCGCATTGACGTTTTTCATTCCAGTCCTTCAGCTTCGGGCCACCCGAGCATGACGTTTAGATTTTGTACGGCCTGACCGGATGCGCCTTTGAGCAAATTGTCGAGACAACTGACGATGACGGCGCGGCGCCCGTCTGCGGAAATCTGAAAGCCGATGTCGGCGAAGTTGGTGCGAACCGAGTATTGAATCTGCGGCAACGTTTTGTCGTAGAGCCGCACCATGGGGCAGCCGGAAAAGAATTCGCGATAGATGTGCGCGACGCTCTGGTGCGTTTGCGGCTGAAGGAAGCGCACATAAATGGTGGAGAGGATGCCGCGCGGGATGGGCAGCAAATGGGGAGTGAAAACGATCTGGCTGCTGCGGAGGCCAATCTGCTCCAGCATCTCGCCGGTGTGGCGATGGGCGAAGACACCGTATGCAGAGAGATTGTCGGCTGCATACATGTAGTGCGTTTTGGGCGTGGGCGCTTTGCCGGAACCGCTGACGCCGCTTTTTGAATCGGCCACGATGCCGGCTTCGAGATCGACGACGCCTGCGGCAACCAATGGGCGCGAAGCAAGGATGACTGAGGTTGCGTAGCAGCCGGGGTTGGCGATGAGATGCGCTCCGGCGATCTCGGCACGATGCAGCTCAGGCAGGCCGTAGACGGATTGGGATTGAGTGACGGCGGCATGGGCCTTTGATTCTTCTGAAGAGTCGGCGCTGTCGTCTTTGAATGCGTAGACGGCGCGGTTGGCAGCATTGGTCATGCGCCATGCGCCGCTGAGATCGATGACGCGCAGGCCGTGGGCGAGGGCCTCGGGCACCCATTCGCGCGACTGCTCGTGGGGCGTAGCGAGAAAGAGAACATCGACGCCGCGATCGGCGAGCAGTTGCCAGGAAAAGGGCTGGAGGCGCAGCGAACCGGAGCCGTTGTTGTCGGCGAGCTGGGGATGAATCTCGACAAGCGGAATGCCGCCGCGCGCGGCATCTTTGTCATCGAGGCGTCCGGCAAAGACGGGCGGCGTGCCGGCAAGGCGCGGATGATGGAGCAGGAGCCTGGCCAGCTCCGCGCCCGCGTAGCCGGTCACTCCCACGATCGCTGTCTGCACTGGGTCGGTCATGACTCCAACATCGTCCTTATGCGGGATTCGACTTCAGCGGCGCGGCGCGGGTCGGGACAGATGACGAGGACGGTGTCATCGCCGGCGAGGGTGCCGACGATTTCGGACCACTCCTCATGATCGATAGACGCGGCGACGGGTTGTGCGCCGCCCATGACGGTGCCGATGACGACCTGATTCATCGCCTGGCGAACGCGCAGGGCAAAGCTCTCGATCATCTCAGAAACGGAGGGCGGGGCGTCATCTTCGACTACAGCGTTTATGGCGGTTCCATTGCCGTGGCCGTTGGGCAGGGAGTAGCCGCCGGGCCCCTTGGAGAGGCGCAGCTCGTGGATGTCGCGCGAGAGCGTCGCCTGCGTGACCTCAAAGCCGCGCCGGCGCAGTTTGCGCCGGAGCTCGTCCTGATTGGCGACGAGGGAGCGGCCGATGAGTTCCCGTATCGCGTTGTGGCGTTGAAACTTCATTTGTCTCCGAACAAATCGAAAGCGCGGCTCGCATACGGCAGCCGCGCTTGTATAAATATACAACCAATGTGAATAAGTATGCAAGGCGATTTCTTGACTTTTCGACAAAAGCTTTGCCCGTTAAGGCACTGAGAAGACGCGTGCCTGCGGCTGGGACTCTGGCAGCGGCGGGAGCGAGCCGGGTTTACGATTTTGATTCCTGTGGAGCGGGATTTATGACGGAGACGCTGAGGGGATTGAGCGCGCAGAATGCCGGATGCTGGTTGTCGATGGATGGGATGGCTGGGGAAGGCGGAGTATGACTCAGGGTTAAACAGGAGCCATCATCTTCTTCAGGCGTTTTTCGTCGTACATCGACTTGTCTGCACGGGAGACCAGCTCGTCAATGGTTTCAAACGGAAAGTCCTGTGTGGAAGCGTAGCCGGTGCTGAATCCGAGAGCAGGACTGCCGGTCTCGGTGTGCTTTGCGGCAGCGCTGTCGTTGAGGCGGTCGATGGCAGTGAGAATCGCTTCATGATCGAACTGTCCCGCGACGACAAATTCGTCGCCGCCAATTCGCCCGATGACGTCGGTTTCGCGAAACGTGGTGTTGAGCAGTCTGGCGGTTTCGACGATCGAGGCGGAGCCGGCGCTGTGCCCAAACTCATCGTTAATGAGCTTGAGATTATCGAGATCGATGAAGAGGACGCCGAATTCCTGCCGTCCCCGACGTGCGAGACGGAGCGCCTGGTCAGCGAGGAGGTTGAAGCCGCGGACGTTGTAGAGGCCGGTCAGCTCATCGCGGAGGGTGAGGTCCTGAATGGCGGTCTGCATTTTGTTGATGCGGGATGCGACATACAGCAACAGAAGGATGGAAGCGGCGGTCGCCATGGAGGTGAGGACGGCAGTGGCGTAGTGAGCGGGAATAAGCTGCGCGTTCAGCAACCGCGCCCTGCCGAGTTCCCTGAGAAAAGGAAGAACGAGGAGGACGGGCAGCAACTTTCGCGAAAGGCGGCTACCGGCGCCATATCCGAAGAGAAAGGAGAATGCGCCAAACTCGGCGCGGCGCAGAACGGCCACCACGGTCAGCAGCGCGAGAGAAATCATGGAGGGGACGGACGTAAGTCCGGCGATGGATGAACCAGGGATGTGGGCCAATCCAAAGAGGAACTCCGACAAAAGGGTCAGGACCAGCAGTGCCAGACAGGAGATGAGGACGTCTGCAATCAGGGAGGCAACCGGCTGTTTGGCGCGTGCAAGGAAGATGGCGGCCGCGAGAAGAAGGAATGCGATGGGCGTAGTCAGCACCACGGGGCCCTGCAGAAGCCCTTCGGGCTGGAGACTGGAATTGGGATCGAGGCCGCCCAAAACGTAAGCAGCGCGATAAAGGAAAGTGCCCAATGCGACCAGGGCTGCGAGCACGGCGAGGGACTGGCTGAGGTAGGTCAGCCGCTTCGATCCCACGTCCTCCGATAGCAGCATGCTGAGGGCGCAAAGCAAGGCAGCCATTCCCGCAGTGGCGCTCATTCCAGTGAAAATGCCGGGCAAGAAATGATTCAATGGCCCGAAAACGCGGGCGCACATGGCGAGGGTCACGAGTTGGACCGCCAGGATCAGGCACACTTGCTGCGCAAAGAAAAGGCGGTGCAACAAATCGGGATCGGCCTGGCCGGGGTGCGTGGCTGCGTTTTCATGAAACATAGCTGGTGATTAAGCTATAGCAATTAAGGGAAATAGAGGCCATGCCACTTTCGTATAAAGGCTTACGAAAGTGCAAAGGATAAAGCTGTCAGCGCTCATGCCAAGCCGCGCATAAATAGGGCTTTACTGGGGCGCGGGGCCTGCAACGAGCTGGCGCTGATACACTCTCGGTTGGCTTCGAATTCAAATCAGCTGGAAAGATACAGGCTTTACGATGACTGCGCCCGCTCCGCTCGCAACAATTAATGACCTGTTTTGCCGGGTAGCTGCTGCGGCTAATCCGCGCGCGATTTTGTGGCAGGATGAGTTTGGACACTGGCAGCCGCTCTCCTCGGATCAGATTTATCAGCGGGTGCGGAAGCTGGCCGAGGCGTTTCTCGAATGGGGCGCGCAAAAGGGTGCTTGCATCGCGCTGATCAGCGAGAACCGCTGGGAATGGGCGGTGAGCGATTTTGCGATTTTGGCGATCGGCGGAGTCAATGTACCGATTTATCCGACCCTGACCGGCGAGCAGATTGCTGTGTTGATTGCGGACGCGGGGTGCAAGATCGCGGTGGTATCGACGCGCCAGCAGTTTGACAAGCTGAATGCGGTGCGGGACAAGACGCCTCTGGAGCGGATCGTGATTATGGATTCGGCGTCGGCGCCCGAAGATGCCGTTCCGTTCAGCCAGGTTCTCGCGGGAGCAGACGCACGGGGAGCCGAGCGCGATCCGGTGTTCGATGCGCTGGTGCGGTCAGTGGAGCCCAAGGACCTGGCTACGCTGATCTATACGTCGGGCACGACGGGCGAGCCCAAGGGCGTGATGCTGACGCACGGAAATATTGCGACCAATCAGTGCGTGGCGGCGGCGGAGTTTGATTTCGGTTCAACGGATGCATGCATCTCGTTTCTTCCCTTGTCGCATGTAACGGCGCGCGCTCTGGACTACGTCATGTACACCTACGGCGCGCAGGTGGCGTACTGCTCCCAGTTTGACAAGCTGCCCGAGGCGATGAAGCAGATCAGGCCGACGGTTTTCGTGGGAGTTCCGCGGGTCTACGAGAAGATTCGTCAGGCCGTGGAGCAGAAGTCGGCAGTGTCCTCGGTGAAGAAGAAGATTCTCGCCTGGGCGCTGGGTGTGGGAGCGAACAAGCGGGATGAAGTGTACAAGGGCAAGCAGCCGGCAAATATGAGTTGGAAGCTGGCCAGCAAGCTGGTGTACGGGAAAGTGCGCGAGGCATTCGGGGGCCGGGTGCGGATCTTTGTTTCAGGAGGCGCGCCGCTGGGGATCGACACGGCAAAGTGGTTTGCATCGGCAGGCATTGCGGTTTGGGAAGGGTATGGGCTAACGGAAACTTCGCCGGTCATTGCGCTGAATACGCCGGTGAGCCAGAAGATGGGATCGGTGGGCAAGCCGCTGGGCAATGTCGAGTTGAAGTTCGCCGAGGACGGGGAGTTGCTTGTGAGGGGGCCGTCGGTTTTCGCAGGCTACTGGCACAAGCCGGCTGCGAATGCAGAGTGCTTTGATGCGGAGGGTTGGTTTCGCACCGGAGACATCGCGCACCTGGATTCGGATGGATTTCTTTACATTACGGACCGGAAGAAGGAACTGCTCAAGACGTCGGGCGGCAAGCTGGTGGCTCCGCAGCCGATTGAGAACAAGTTGAAGAACAGCCATCTTGTGGGACAGGCGGCGCTAGTGGGGGATAAACACAAGTTCGTGTCAGCGCTGATTTCGCCAAATTTTGTGGCGCTCGAGGCATGGGCGAAGGATCAGGGGATCGAAGGGAAGTCGCGCAAGGAGCTTGTGGAAGACGGCCGCGTGATTGCTTTATTCGGCGAGGTGGTGCGCGACGCCAACGGCGGACTGGCAAACTTTGAGACCATCAAGCGGTTCAAAGTGGTGGCGGAGGAGTGGTCGCAGGACACCGGAGAACTGACGCCTTCAATGAAGCTGAAGCGGCGGGTGATTACGGGGAAGTATGCGTCGGTGGTCGACGCACTCTACGCCGACGAGGCAACCGCACGCGCCGAATAGGCGAGGCGGTGGCAGTGAGTTCGCGACGCAGGAAGACGCGCTTGCTCCACATGCGCTGAATGGCCTGGAAGAACGGAGCACCCCATGCTCCGACGCCGAGGATGCCGCCAAACAGGATGATGGCATCGATACTGAGGCGCCCGGTGCGGTTCCAGTAGGCTCCCGGTTCGAGGTTGAGCCACAGAGCAAATTCGTCGAGTGTAAGGGCGGCGCCGACGCCATAGCTCACGGACATCAGGCGGCTGAGGAAGATTGATGTCGGCGAGTGAGACCGGCCGAGATCGAGCAGCCATCCATAACCGACCGAGAGAAGAATGAGGATGCCCCAGACGAGGTGATGGATGTGGAGACCTCGAACCGTTACCCAGTCAAACGGGCCGTGGTTGTGAATGACCAGGCTGACGATCAGGCGGACGCCGAGAAAAGTGATAAGGAAGGACACTGAGGCGATGAACATACGGCGGCGGGGCCGGTCGGGGATGGTGGAACGGATGAGGAATCCGAGGCGCGTCAACTGCAGCAGCACGAGCAGGACGATGACGACTGTGCTGGCGAAAACCAGCAGCAACAGCGCTCCAGTTCCGGGCATACCATATTGAAACATTTCCGGGAGCGATTCCGCAGAAGGAATCGAGAGGCACATGGATCTTCAACAGCGTGAGCACGATCACGATTCTTCTTTACAGTGCCGGAGTACACTGTTATTGGTGTCGAGCCCGGCGCTGTGAGCCGTCTCGTCCAATCCAGGGAGATGCTCCCGGCCGGCCTTTTTTGGGGTCGCGCCAAACGAGGAGAAATCAGCAATGCGAGTTGCTTTGTTGACCGGTGGCGGCGATTGCCCCGGCTTGAATGCGGTGATTTATGCCGCGGTGCGCAAGGGGATTCAGACTTACGGGGACGAGTTCATCGGTTTTCTTAACGGCTGGCGCGGGGTGCTCGACAACAACTGGATTCCGCTGACGCTGGAAAACACGGACGGTATTCAGCTGAGGGGCGGAACGATTCTTCACTCGTCTCGAACCAATGTGAAGAAGATTCCCGGCGGCATTGAGAAAGTGCAGGAAGTGCTGAAGATCAACAAGATCGACGCACTGATCGCGCTGGGCGGCGATGATACGCAGTCGGTGACGTTGTTCCTGAGCGAAAACGGAGTGCCGAGTGTGGGCGTGCCCAAGACGATCGACAACGATATCAGCGGCACAGATGTGACGTTTGGATTCGACACGGCGGTTTCGATCGCGACCGAGGCAATCGACCGCATTCACACGACGGCCGACTCGCATAACCGCGTGATCGTGGTCGAAGTGATGGGACGCGACGCGGGCTGGATCGCCTATGCATCGGGTATCGCAGGAGGCGCGCATGTTGTTTTGGTCCCAGAGAAGGAAATCGACATCGATCATGTGTGTGCGCTGCTCAAGTACAACTACGATCACGGAAAGCATTATGGCGTTGTGGTGGTTGCGGAGGGCTGCCATCTGCCCGAGGTGGGGCAGGTGATCGGATCGGCAGAGGTGGATTCGTTTGGACACGCGCGGCTGTCGGGCATTGGGGAAGCGCTGGCGGACTTGATCGAGAAGAAGACGGGATTTGAGACGCGGTCAGTGAACCTCGGGCACACACAGCGCGGCGGCGTTCCCACGGCGTACGACCGCCTGCTAGGACAGCGCTACGGACTGCATGCGATTGACATGGTGCACGAGAAAAAGTGGGGGCGAATCGCGGTTCTCAAGGGCCTGGACATCACGGACATCACAATCAAGGAAGCCATCGCCAGCAATCGCCGGCTCGACGAGCGTTTCTTCAGCGTGATCCGCGACCTGGAAGCGAAGGTTTAGGTCAGGCGCTGGTCTGCATCAAGGGCCATCCTCCGGCCGAGGATGGCTCTTTGCTTTTAGAACTGAATTGGAGCAGGGATGGAGTACCGACTCTACAAGCCGGAGGATTTCGCCGCTCTCTATGCGATTGAGGAGGTGTGTTTTCAGCCGCCGTTCCGGTTCAAGCGCCGTTATATGAAGCGTCTCGTCGACGCCACAAACTCAGCGACATGGATTGCGGAAGAGAACGGCGCGATGGTGGGTTTTGCCATCGTTGAGTGGACGCAGGAGATTCGTGGAATCAGCGCGTATATCGAAACCATCGAAGTGCTTCCATCGCATCGGCGGCGTGGCGTGGGCAAGGAATTGATGAGGACCGTCGAAGGCTCAGCGCGGGATGCGAATGCCGCCGTGATGTGGCTTCATGTGGACGCGGTTAACGAAGGCGCAAAACGAATGTACGAGGCGCACGGATATGAGTTCTACGCGAAGGAAGATGACTTTTATGCGCCGGGGCGCGGGGCGCTCATTTATCGTAAGGCGCTTGGAGAGAAGACGTAAGTGTCTTCTTCGTCGCCAAGCAGAAGCAATTGATTAGGTGTTTCGTAGAATAGAGACAACCAATGTCCATCAGCAATCCAAATATTCCCAAGTCGATTCAGGCCCTGCGGTCCTATTCAAGGCAGACATTTATTCACGATCTGCTGGCCGGGATCACGGTTGGGCTTGTCGCGCTGCCGCTGGCAATGGCCTTTGGCATCGCGTCGGGAGTGACCCCGCAGGCCGGCCTCTATACGGCCGTGGTGGCGGGATTTCTGATTTCGGCCCTGGGAGGGTCGCGCACACAGGTCGGCGGGCCCACCGGTGCATTTGTGGTGATTGTGGCCGGCATCGTGGCTCGGTTTGGGATGAGCGGGCTGGCCATGGTTACGCTGATGGCCGGAATCATCCTGCTGGCGATGGGACTCACGGGGCTCGGCTCCGCAGTTCGCTTCATTCCGCGGCCGGTGGTGATTGGGTTTACCAACGGCATTGCGGTTCTGATCGCATCGACGCAGATCAAGGATTTCTTCGGCCTTCGTATCGGAGCGGTGCCTAGTGAATTTTTGCTGCGCATGAAGACGCTTATCGCGCACTGGGCGAGCTTGAACGGGGCTGCGCTCGCGCTGGGTGCGGGCACACTTCTAATCCTGCTAGTTTTGCCGCGCATCACCAAACGGGTTCCGGCATCGATTGTGGCTGTACTGGCATGTACCGGTGCGAGCTTTCTGTTTCATCTTCCGGTAGAGACGATCGGTTCGAGGTTTGGCGGGATTCCGCGAGGACTGCCTCCGTTTGCGATTCCCGATTTCCATGCCGAACACATTTTGCCGCTGATTCCATCGGCGTTTACTGTTGCGCTGCTGGCGGCATTGGAGAGCATGCTCTCGGCAGTAGTGGCGGACGGCATGACCGGCGACAGGCACAATCCCAACGTGGAGTTAGTGGCGCAAGGGATTGCCAATATGGCTTCTCCTCTGTTCGGTGGAATTCCTGCGACGGGGGCTATTGCGCGCACGGCGACCAACATTCGTTCAGGCGCACGCTCGCCGGTGTCGGGAATGGTGCACGCGGTTACACTGCTGCTCATTTTGCTGGTGGCGGCGCCGCTGGCAAGCTATATTCCGCTGACGGCACTGGCCGCGGTGCTTTTTGTGGTGGCCTACAACATGGGCGAATGGCGCGAGATCGGCGGCATCCTGCAACTGGGCGTCACGGCCACCGCAGTCTGGCTGGTCACGTTTGCGCTGACGGTTTTTGCCGATCTGACAGTGGCGGTCAGCGTCGGGATGGCGCTGGCGGCGTTGGTCTACATTTATCGCATCGCTGAGACGACCACGGTGTCTCCGGTGACAGATGAATATATTCGCGACGGGCTGCCGCATACACTGCAAGGACGCATCGTGCCGACGTATGTGACTCTGCTGCGCATTCACGGGCCGTTCCTCTTCGGAACGACGGAGAAACTTGTTGAGGCAACAACTAACATTGAGGCTTTTGCACCGGTAGTGATTCTGCGCCTGCGGAACATGACGGCGATCGACTCCACCGGGATTCACGCCATTGAGACGTTTGCGAAACGACTGCGCGAATCGGGGCGCTGTTTGATCTTGTGCGGAGCCATGCAACAGCCGTCAAAGCTCTTGCTGCAGACGCGCTTTATTGCCCATGTTGGCCGCGAAAATATCATGCTCAACATCCAGACTGCGCTGGACAGGGCCAGGGTGCTCAACGAAGAGCGCGTGGCGCTGGCGAGCTAAGGCATTTTCTGCAATCGTGTGGTCTCTTGATGCCATGCAAGGTCACCGCTCTCTGACGATCGCGTTGACTTTACGCTTACTGCTTCGGACTACAGTATTTCCGAAAATGCTATTGCCGGAACTCTTCGGACCAGCAAACGGATCAATCGCGAGTGTGCCGGCTCGGTGTCCATTTGCGGACATGAGCTTTCATCTTTGAACACCGGCTCGAATGAAGTCTCTGCCGCAATATCAAGAAACTGCTGACCTTAAAGAGGATAGCGGCGGCATGGTTTGGTTTATCAAGTGCAGGGAAGTTGAGTTCAAACCCCTGCGAGGAGCCCTATGCAGAAGACCTTTCTCGATCTCCGCTTCGTAATCCGGCAGCTTCGCAAGTCGCCCGGATTTGCGCTCACGGCAGTGCTGATGCTGGCGTTTGGCATTGGTGCGACGACGGCAATCTTCTCCATCGTTGAAGGTGTTTTGCTCCGTCCGCTGCCATTTCCCGAACCGGATCGATTGATGGTGCTCGCAGATCGTCTGCAAGGGGTCAATGTGACGGGCAACGGCGAGGTGGGCGTGACGGTGCCGGACATCCGTGCGTATACGCGCGAGACTCATTCCTTCACGTCGCTCGGAGGATATCAATATAGCGGCTACGAGCTCTCGGGTACGGGCGAGCCTGCACAGGTAAACGCCGCCCGCATGACAGCGGGCGTATTTCCTGCGCTTGGGGTTGCACCGCAACTGGGAAGGTTCTTCACCGCGGATGAAGACGAGCACACCCAGCAGGTGACGTTGCTGAGTTATGGAACCTGGGTCAACCGGTTCCACAGCGACCCGCAGATTCTTGGCACAAAGATCCTGCTGGACCGCAAACCATACGTCGTGATCGGAGTCATGCCGCGGGGATTTGAGTTTCCGCTGGTGGCGGGGCAGTTGAACCGGACCGAGCTTTGGGTTCCGATGAGCTTTTCAGCGGCCGAACTATCGCCTCCGGCGGGGGCCAATTGGAGCTATCAGATGGTGGGGCGGCTGAAGCCGGGCATTTCAGCGGAGCAGGCGCAGATCGACGCGGAAAGGGTCGCGCAGGAGATTATGCGCAATTATCCGGCGATGATGGCCAACCTGCACATCAGCGCCGTTGTCCGGCCGCAGAAAGAGGAGACGATTGAACAGACGCGGCCCCTTTTGCGGACCTTGTTTTTTGCCGTTGCGGTGGTGTTGCTGATCGCGTGCGTGAACATGGCGGGATTGATGCTGGTGCGGGCGATTCGGCGGCAGCGGGAAGTTGCGGTGCGGCTGGCCTTGGGCGCGCGCGCGTCGGCGCTGCTAAGGCAGGCGATTCTCGAAAGCCTGGTGCTGAGCGTCAGCGGCGGGGTGGTGGGGTTGCTGATGGCGACAGTGGCGCTGCGGGTGGGCAAGAGCATGCTGCCGGAAAGCCTGCCGCGCATCAGTGAGATCGGGCTGAATTGGGAGGTTGCCGGATTTGCACTGCTGCTGGCAGTTGTGACGGGATTGTTGTGCGGGCTGGCGCCGGCCTTTGCGGCGTTGCGCACCAACGTGAATTCGAACCTGAAAGAGGGAGGCCGCAGCGGTTCAGAAGGCGGAGGGCATGCACGTTTGCGGTCGGCGCTGGTGGTTGCGGAGATTGCCATCGCGCTGGTGCTGCTGACAGCTTCAGGGCTGCTGTTGCGCAGTTTTGAGAAGATGCGGTCGGTGGACCTGGGCTACCGGCCGGATCATGTGACGACGGCTTCCTATTCGCTGCCGCAAAAGCAATATGAAAAACAATCGCAGATTGATACCTTCAATCGCGAACTGCTGTCGCGGTTGAACCAGTTGCCGGGAGTGACGGCGACCGGCCTCACCAGCCTGGTGCCGGCGGGAAATAACAATAACAATCAGACCTTTGTGGTGGAGGGGTATGTGCCGCCGAAGGGCGCAGACATGAACCTGGCGACAGTCTCACAGGTGATTGGCAATTTCTTTCAGACGATGGGGATTCCATTGTTGCGAGGGCGTTTTTTCACGCCGGACGATCGCGCGGGCAAGCAACTGGTGCTGATTGTGAATCACAAACTAGCGCAGCACTATTGGCCGGGCCAGGATCCGATTGGAAAGCGGATGCGCATAGGAACGCCGGAGATGCAGACGCCGTGGATGACAGTGGTCGGTGAGGTGGCGGACGTTGCGTTGACCTCGCCGGATGATCCTGTGAAAGAGCAGTACTACCAGCCGGAGGATCAGCTAGAAGACGATATAGGCTCGCTGGGCCAACCCAGCGATCTGAACGGCAATGGCGGATTCAT
>Ga0181516_10001279_pt1 | contig 19606 bp, 13 predicted proteins | sample PEATcosm2014_Bin_25_FD_121104 | JGI IMG/M metagenome (GOLD analysis project Ga0181516, IMG submission 121104) | Peatland microbial communities from MTU Mesocosm Facility, Houghton, MI, USA - PEATcosm2014_Bin01_10_metaG | ecosystem: Environmental > Terrestrial > Soil > Wetlands > Peat | place... | reverse complement strand
GCGAGCTGAACTTCGACGCGGTCGGCCAGACCGGCGGCGACAATGTTCTTCGCAATGTAGCGCGCCATGTAAGCGGCCGAGCGATCCACCTTGGTTGCGTCCTTACCGCTGAACGCGCCACCACCGTGACGGCCCATGCCACCGTAGGTGTCCACAATGATCTTGCGGCCGGTGAGTCCGGTGTCACCCATCGGCCCGCCAACTACAAAGCGACCCGTAGGATTGATGTGGTACTTGGTGTTTTCATCCAGCAGATTGGAAGGCAGCGTGGACTGAATGACGTACTTGAGAATGTCTGCGCGAAGCTGTTCGGTGGTCACCGAATCAGCATGCTGGGTCGAGATCACGACGGCGTCAATGCGGAGAGGCTTGCCGTGTTCGTCGTACTCCACCGTGACCTGGCTCTTGCCGTCAGGACGCAGGTACTGAAGCTTGCCGCTCTTGCGCACGTCGGTGAGCTTGTGCACCAGCTTGTGCGCCAGCGAGATGGGTGTCGGCATCAGCTCGGGCGTCTCGTTGGTGGCGTAGCCGAACATCATGCCCTGATCGCCGGCGCCGCCGGTGTCAACGCCCATTGCAATATCGCCGCTCTGCTTGTTGATGCTGGAGATTACGGCGCAGGTGTTCGAGTCAAATCCGTAAAGAGCGTTGTCATAGCCAATCGAGCTGACGACGCCGCGCACCAGGGCCTGGAAATCGACATAGGCGGTGGTGGTAATTTCTCCGGCGATCACGACCAGACCGGTGCAGGTGAGCGTCTCACAAGCTACGCGGCTGTACGGGTCCTGCTCAAGGCAGGCGTCGAGAATTGCATCGGAAATCTGATCTGCGATTTTGTCGGGATGCCCCTCGGTCACCGACTCAGAGGTGAAGAGAAACCTGTTATTTGACGACAATGTGTTGCCTCCTAAGAGCTATCTCCGCTGCGATTCCGGACAGGAGAGGGTGCCGCAAGCCGGAATTCCAGAGCATAGCTAACAGAAAGTGTACCGTGCTAAATACCTCGGGAACAATGCGGTGGACGCCCGAGAGCAAACATAAGGCAGCGAACGGGGAGATAAGGGGTGCGAGCGGGAAAGACCCAGGACGGCGATCGAACGACCAACACTGACTATCCCTCTTCAACTTGTTACAATCAGCTTTCACCATTTCAAGACGGGAACCCATTTCTCCTATGCAACGCTGGTCCAAACTGTTTATCCCCACGCTTCGCGAAGCTCCGGCTGACGCGGAAGTTGCAAGCCACAAGTTCCTTGTTCGCGCCGGCTATGTACGGCAGTTGGCGGCCGGAATTTACTCCTACCTCTTCCTCGCGCAGAGGACGATCCTCAAGATCACGAATATCGTGCGCGAGGAAATGGACACCATCGGACAGGAGTTCTTCCTCCCGGCGCTGAATCCGCGCGAGGTATGGGAAGCGAGCGGGCGCTGGGACGTGATGGGCGACAACATGTTCCGCCTGAAGGATCGCAAGGGCGCGGACCTCTGCCTGGGCATGACTCACGAAGAGATCATGACCGACATTGCGCGCAAGGAATTGCGCAGCTACAAGCAGCTGCCGCAAATCTGGTACCAGATTCAGACTAAGTTCCGTGATGAGCCGCGCCCCAAGAGCGGACTGCTGCGCGTGCGCCAGTTCACCATGAAAGATGCGTACTCCTTCGATGTGGACCGCGCGGGACTGGATAAGAGTTTCGATCTGCACGACGCGGCGTATCGCCGCATCTTCTCGCGCTGCGGCCTCGAGTTTGTGGCCGTAGAGGCCGACTCCGGCTCGATGGGCGGATCGCAGTCTCAGGAGTTCATGGTATACACCGACGCGGGCGAAGACCTTGTGGCATCTTGCGGCAAGTGCGGCTACGCGGCGAACCTTGAGAAGGCCAACTCGAAGCTGGAGGCCGTCGAGGAACTGTCGGCAAACGCCAGCGGCGCGCGAGAGAAAGTTCACACACCGGGGACGAAGACGATTGATGAAGTCGCCGCGTTCCTGAAGACTCCGGTGAACAACAATATGAAGTCGCTGGCCTACGTGATGACCGACGGAGCAACGGCAACGGGCGCGGCGATTTATCGTCCGCTGCTGGTGTTGATGCGCGGCAACGATCAGATGAACGAGGCCAAGCTCTCCGGTGCAATTGGCGGACGCGAGTTCCGTCCCATGCAGGAAGACGAGATTGTGAAGTACTTTGGTTCTCCGGCCGGATACCTCGGCCCCGTGGGACTGAAGCAAGTGAAGGCCGTCGAAAACAAAGGCAAGGCCGGATACGCAGGAGATGCAGGCGCATTCGTGGTCATCATGGATGAAGCTCTGAAAGGCCGCAAGCATTTGGTCGGCGGAGCCAATGAGCTTGATCATCACTTCACCGGGCTGACAGCTGGCGTGGACTTTGATGTCACCCGCTACGCGGACCTGCGCAACGTGAATGAGGGCGAGGGCTGTCCGCGCTGCGGCGAGCCGCTGAAGCTCGGCAAGACGGTTGAGATTGGACACATCTTCAAGCTCGGAACGAAATACTCGGAGTCGATGGGCGCCAAGGTGCTGGACAAGGATGGCAAGGAAGTCACGATCATCATGGGCAGCTACGGCATTGGCATTGAGCGCATTTTGACCTCGTGCATCGAGCAGAACCATGACGACAACGGCTTCTGGCTCGCACCTTCGATTGCGCCATTCACGGTTGTAGTAGTGCCAACGAACGTGAAAGATGCTACATTGCTCGCGGCTTCTGAAAAGATTGCCGCCGAGTTGGAGACCGCCGGTTATGACGTGCTGATTGACGACCGCGACGAGCGTCCGGGAGTCAAGTTCAAGGATGCTGACCTGGTTGGAATTCCCTATCGCGTCAACGTGGGCAAGTTGCTGACTGAGGGAAAAGTGGAAGTAGTAGAACGCGCAAAGTCGCAGAAGACGGAAGTTGCGGTAGGCGAAACGTTGTCGCACTTGCAGAGCTTGTTCAATCCGCGTGCTTAGGAGGCCTGATGAAGGAACTGAAATCCATATTCTGGGTTCTGGTACTCGTGGTCGGCGGCTTTGTGCTCTACAAGGTTCTGCCGGCGTACTGGGGAGATTACAAGCTGAGCAGGATGATGGACGAGCAAGCAGTGGTGTATACGTACGCCACGAAGAGCGACAAGGAAATTGCCCAGGGAATCTCCGAAAAGGCACAGGAGCTGAACGTTCCGCTCGCACCTGAGCAGATCAAAGTGGATCGTACCGCTGCCGAGCTGTCCATCACTGCGGTCTATTCAGTGCATGTGGAGCTTCCGGCGTTTCCAATAGACCTGAACTTTACGACCAAGACGCACAATCGAAATGTCATGAAGTAGTCGCGCAAAGATGCGAAGGCCCGAAACTCGCAAGAGCTTCGGGCCTTTCTTATTCCAATCTCCAAATTGAGTTGACTTGCATGGTTCCGGCTGCTCTGCAATGGCCCTTACGCGTGCTGAAAATGGGAAACTCAGGAAACGCAGGTCCAGGGCGGCTTTCTTGCGCCGCACTGGTGCCTTACAATACTGGTTGCATCCAAGTGGCCATAAAACTGAAAATCCCGACCTCCTCCCGTGGGCAGCGCTTTCAACCGATTCGCGCCGCCGTAGCACTCTTCATCTTTGTTTCCCTCATCCTCTTCGGCTTCTTTGCGTATCAATACGTGAAGTACGACCGCATCATCAGCGAGAAGATGAGCGGGCAAATATTTTCGACGTCGGCCAAGATCTTTGCCCGCCCCGTGACGGTGCATCCGGGAGACAAGTTCTCTCCTTCGCAGATTGCTACGACCTTGCGGCGCGCGGGTTACGTGGATTCAGAAACAACAACGAACCCTGCGATGGGAACATTTCACATGATTTCCAGCGGCATTGAGATTCAACCCGGGGCAGAGTCGTATCACTCCACCGACGGAGCGAAGATCTATCAGGGCCCTGATGGGAAAGTAGATCGCATCATTGGCGTGGGCTCCAATTCAGGCCAGGCGCTGGATTCCTACGAACTGGAACCGGTGCTGCTGACCGCGCTCTTCCAGGGGCAGGACCGCACCAAGCGCCAGATTCTGCGCTATGACGATATTCCCAAGGTGATGGTCGACGCGGTGGTCGCCATCGAGGACCACAAGTTCTTCGAGCACAATGGCATCAATTGGGTGAGCCTGATCGGATCGTTTGTCACCGACGTGCGCGGTGGCGGCAGACGACGCGGAGGCTCCACGCTGACCATGCAGATCTCGCGTGGATTCTTCCTGACCCAGGAGAAGACCTACAAGCGCAAACTCACCGAGATGCTGATTGCGCTGGAGCTGGAACAGAAGTTCAACAAGAAACAGATCTTCGAGTTCTACGCCAACCAGGAGTACATGGGACAGCGCGGATCGTTTTCAATCAACGGATTCGGCGAGGCGGCGCGAGCTTACTTCGGCAAAGACATCAAGGAAATCACGCTGCCGGAAGCGGCAATGCTGGCGGGCATCATACAATCGCCAAACAATCTGTGGAACCCGTACAAGCGTCCAGAGCGAGCCATGGAGCGGCGCAACGTTGTTCTGGACTCGATGGTAGAGACCGGAGCAATCACGCGCGAGCAGTGTGAAGCGGCAAAAGCAACACCGCTCAAGTTGAGCGCTCCGAACGTGGAAGCCAGCGACGCTCCGTATTTTGTCGACCTCGTGAAAGACACTCTCGCCAGCAAGCACTCCGAAACAGACCTGAATGAGAACGCCTATCGCATCTACACCACGCTCGACCCGGAGCTGCAGCACGCCGCCGCCGAGGCCGTGGTCGAAGGTCTGAAGCTCGTGGACGACCAAGTCGCAAAGCAGCGTACCCGCCGCAAGAAAATGGGGACGGGCAAAGATGCCAAGGTAGAGGAGACGAAGGCTTCCGGGCCGATTCCGCAGGTGGCCCTCGTGGCACTGGATCCCCATACGGGCGAAGTGCTGGCCCTTGTGGGAGGCAGAAATTACGGCTTCAGCCAGTTGAATCATGCCATCGCGAAGCGCCCCACAGGCTCCATCTTCAAGCCATTTGTCTATGCGACGGCAATCAATTCCGCGCTCACCGCGCAAGGCAGCGATCAGGTCTTCACGCAGGTTTCGCTGATTGACGATTCTCCGACAACTTTCGAATTCGATGGCAAGGTGTACGACCCGCGCAACTATAAAGACGAGTATCACGGACAGGTGACGGCTCGTTATGCCCTTCAGATGAGCTTGAACAATGCCACGGTGAAAATGGCCGAGATGGTGGGCTACGACAAAGTTGCGGCCCTCGCGCGCAACGCGGGGATCGCCAGCGTACGTGCGACTCCGGCGGCTGCCTTGGGAGCTTACGACGCCAGCCCCATCGAGATGGCTGGAGCCTACACGGTGCTCGCCAACAGTGGAACCCACATTGATCCACTGCTGATTCGCTCCATGCGTGCGCCAAACGGCGATGTGGTGGAGGACTTCCAGAATGAAAAGCGTCCGGTGCTGGACCCGCGTGTAGCCTACGTAGTGACCACCATGATGCAGAACGTGATTGACCATGGCACGGGCTTTACGGTACGTGCACGTGGCTTCACGGCTCCTGCGGCGGGCAAAACCGGAACCTCGCACGATGCCTGGTTTGCCGGATACACCAGCAACCTGCTCTGCATCGTATGGGTGGGGTACGACGATTACAGCGATCTGAAGTTGGCGGGCGGCACCACGGCTGGGCCCATTTGGGCTGAGTTCATGAAGAAGGCGGTGCGCCTGCCGCAATACAGCAACACACAGCAGTTCACTTCACCCACCGGCGTGGTCACCGTTGCGCTCGACAAGACCACCAATCTGATCGGCACGGCGAGCTGTCCGGATGTATACAACTCCGCCTTTGTAGAAGGCTCCGAGCCGAAGGAAACCTGCGACCGCGCAGATCAGCGCAACGTGTTTCAGAAGATATTCGGCGGCACTGCTCCGGTTGCCCCGCCTATCAATCAGCCAGGCAAGGTGATTCCGCCCGGCCAGCCGCGGCAGGCTGCAGGCGCTCCCGCGGGGGGCGAGCCGCTTGCTGGACAGAACCCGACTGCCGAGGGCGAAAAGAGGAAGGGATTCTGGGGCAAGGTGGTCGGAATCTTCGGCAACGACGATAAGACCAAAAATAAACCGCAAGACGGAAACAATTCCAACCCAAGATAGGTCTAACATTCTCAAGCGTGTGAGTGGGCTCCGGAAAGCGTGCCGGACCGCTTGGGGGTAGTATGACTTTCCATTCTCTTTGCATTACCGGTGTCGTGGGAATTGCCTTAGCTCCGGCCGGTGTCAATTGGCTGCTGTCGCAGACCGCCCCGAATCCTTCCGCCACCATGCAGGCTCAGACGTCGGCTGTCAGCGCTCCAAGCGCACCCACAATCGCCGAAATGCACGCCATGAATGCCACCGAACTGGACGCGGCCGGCGACAAGATGCGAGTCGCCAAGAACTATCTTGCCGCGCTGGACTGCTATCGCCAGGCCCTTCGTCGTGACGTTTCTGCCGTGTACTACAACAAGATCGCGATTACTGAAATCATGTTGCGGCATCCCGACCAGGCGCAGAAGGCCGCCAAGAAAGCGATCCGCAAAGACAAACGCATGGCTGAAGCCTGGAATAACATGGGAGTGGCGCGATACCTGGAGGGCGTGACTGACCATCGCGAGCACCAGTTGGCAGGTGCCGTTCACTATTATGAGCGAGCCATCTCGCTTGAGCCGGACAATGCTTCTTTCCACAACAACCTCGCCGCGGCGTTGATGGATCTGAAGGAGTACACCCGCGGAATGAACGAGTATCGCAAAGCCTTTGAGCTCGACCCCAGCTTCTTTGAGCACAGCTCCCAGAACGGCATCAGCGCACACCTCGGCTCGCCAGAAGACCGAGCCCAATTCTCGTTCGTGATGGCACGGCTCTTCGCGTCCTCCGGAGACACCGACCGCGCCCTGCATTTCTTGCGCGCCGCCATGGAAGACGGGTATCCGAAGATTGACGACGTGTATCACGAAAAGGAATTTGCGCCAGTGCTGAAGGATGAGCGCTTTCTCGCCCTCATGAAAGATCGTCCGGTGGCAATCCGGTAGGCAGCGCTACTCCGTGGCAGGACCAAGCAGAATCGTTTGGGAAGCCCGGCGGTTGCGCTCTTCCAGATGGCGCTGGCGGAAGTGTTCCATGGCACGCCTTCCCCAGGCACGCACGAAGTAATAATTGAGCACCGCTCCCACGGCAGAGCTAAGCACGGGAACTGTGCGAGCTACCATCTTCTCGGCAAACTCCGTGCTAAATCTAGCGGCAATGCGTCCGATGACGCGCTGCACAAAACTCTTAAGCAGCGTCCTCTCCAACAGTTCCTTGCTGATGTCTACTCCGGCGGCAGTGGCCGCGGCAATCCAGAGCTCGGCTACTTCTTCGTCCGTGTTGTACTGGAAGCCGTAGATCAGACTCAGTTTCTGCACCGTGCGCATGGTGATGGCCGAGAGGATTCCGAGGTCGGGGACGATGGTGGCAAAGCCGCCGAAGCCGAGGCCTGCTCCTTCGGCGCCAGCCATCTTCATAGCGCCGCGCACTGTCTGGCTGGCAATTGCGTCGAGCTCAGACACCGGCAGGGTGAATAAGCCTTCGTAAGTCGTGACTGGAACGGCGTGCGCCATGCGAAGATGCAGGAGGTAGTCGTCCGGATGGACGCGCACCGTCTCGTAGGCGCGGGTGAGGCCGGACTTGAGGGCGCTCTCCAGTCGCCCAGACAGCCACGTGCGATTCTCAGCGGGTTCAGGCATATTTCACCACTTTCATTTGGATGCCGGGTGCGCGGAAAGTGTAGCACTGCGCGGTTTCTGCGGTCTCAAGCTACGCAGCACGGTACGCGGCAGGCACCGCCGCTCCGGCCGCGATTCTCTGTATGTGCTAGCATCAACAGACATGCCAGCTGGAAAACTTCACATAGTACCTCTAGGCGGCCTTGGCGAGTTCGGTATGAACTGCATGGCCATCCGCTGGAATGATGACATCATTGTCATCGATGCCGGAATGATGTTCCCCGAGGATGATTTGCTCGGCGTGGATGTCGTGGTTCCCGCACTCACCTACCTTATTGAAAACCGCGAAAAAGTGCGCGGAGTCTTTCTTACCCACGGCCACGAGGACCACATTGGCGGCATTCCCTGGCTCATCGCCGAGTTGAATGTGCCAATCTATGCGACTGAGTTCACCCTGGCCTACGTGGAAGACAAACTGGAAGAGCACGGCCTTTTAGACAATGCCGAGCTGAATGAGATGATTCCGGGCAAGCGCTTTCAGGTTGGTCCGTTCACAATCCATCCCATCCAGGTGACGCACTCGATTGTGGGCGCGGTTTCCATCGCGATTCACACTCCGCTGGGCGTACTCATCCATACTGGCGATTTCAAGGTGGACCTGACGCCCACCGACAACAAGCTCTTTGACCTGCACGCCTTTGCCGAGTATGGCAAGGAGGGCGTGCTGGCGCTCTTGCAGGATTCCACCAACGTCGAGCGCGCGGGCTACACTCCCAGCGAGCGCGCTGTCCGCCCCAAGTTCGAGGAGATTTTCACGCACGCGCGACGGAGACTGTTTGTCTCCTGCTTCTCGTCATCCATTCACCGCATCAAGATGGCGACGGAGATGGCACACCAGTATCATCGCAAGATTGCACTGGTAGGGCGCAGCCTCACCGAATCAACGGAAATTGCGCAGGATCTGGGCTACATCAATCTGCCGCCGTCGGCGTGGATCACGCCCGGGCAGATTCGCGACTATCCGCCTGAGCAGGTAATGGTGATGATTAGCGGCACGCAGGGCGAGCCCATGAGCGCACTTTCTCGCGCCGCCGTGGATAATCATCGCCACGCGAAAATCGAAAAAGGCGACACCGTAGTGCTCAGTTCGAGGGTGATTCCGGGTAACGAGAAGGCGATCTATCGCGTGGTGGATCATCTCTTCCGGCGCGATGCCCATGTCATCTACGACGATGGATCCAAGCCGCCGGTGCACGTCAGCGGACACGCCAGCCAGGAAGAGTTGAAGCTCATCATCAACCTTGTCCGGCCAAAGTATTTCATTCCCGTTCATGGCGAGTACCGCCAGCTCAAACGCCATGCTGAAATGGCAGGCGGCATGAAGGGCGCAGTCGGCAACGTGATCATGATTGAGACCGGAGACATTCTGGAGTTCGACGAACTGGGCGCGCGCCGCGTGGGAGAGGCCCCGGTAGGTCGCATCTGCATTGACTCGGGATCGAACTCGGATGTGGTCGAGGAGATTATTATCCGCGACCGTAAGCACCTCAGCGAAGACGGATTCGTAATGCCGATCCTGGCGGTGAGCAAGCTGACTGGGCGGATCGAAGGTTCGCCGGAGATCATCATGCGCGGCTTTGCCGGAGCACCGGACGACAACGGCTTTGTGGAGGAAGCGCGCAACACAGTACGGCGCACGCTGGAAAGCTCCAACAAGGAAGAAGTGGCCGACTACGGCATGATCAAGGAAAAAATCCGCGCGGATCTAAAGCGCTACATCAATCGCAACACACAGCGGCGGCCCCTGATTATTCCGGTGATCGTGGAGATTTAGCAGGCGTCGGTCAATACTCCGAATTATTAAAAGATGACGCGCCGGGCCCGTAGCACTTCCCAAGTAGCGGGCCGGCGCGATACAACGGTTCTATGCCAGCCCTGACAGTTTCGGCCCAAGAGTCCGCGCGGCGATCCGATCAGTCCGCACACCGCACCTCCCGAATTCTTCTGGCACTTCCCTTTTTGCCGATTCTGCTGCTTGTGCTTGCGCCTCCGGTTTATGACCATCTGCGTGCCGCCTCCACCCTGACGGTGATTGCCGACATGCCAAAGTCCGCGCTCACCGACTTCGACACCAATCCGGTGATTGAAGAGCGGATCACGTTTCAATCCACAACGCCGGAACCGGCGCGCATCTATCATCCCGTTGGGATCGCTCATCCCAGTGCGCTTGTGGTGGTTCCCGGTGTGCATCATCTCGGCATGGAGGAGCCCCGCTTGCGGCGCTTCGCGCGAGCGCTGGCATCACATGGTTATATTGTCCTGACTCCGCAGGTAGATGAGCTGGCCGACTACAACATCACCAAGCACTCGGCGACCGTGATTGGCGATGCCGTGCATGAGTTAGCGAGGCGCAGTGGCGCGCAGAAAGTAGGGCTGCTCGGCTTGAGTTTTGCCGGAGGTATGTCACTCATCGCGGCCAGCGATCCTTCGGTGCAGCAGCAGCTCTCCGTGGTCATCGCCATTGGCGCACATGACGATCTGAAGCGCGTGCTTGACTTCTTTGACACTGACCAGACGACGGCTCCTGACGGTACGGTGCTGCATATGCAGGCGCACGAGTACGGCTCGCTGGTCACCGCCTATTCCCACGCAAATGCCTTCTTTTCGCCGCAGGATGTACCGCAGGCCCGCCTCACCTTGCGCACGCTGCTTTGGGAAAACGTAACGCAGGCACATGCGGAAGCCGCCAAGATGAGTCCTGCGGGGCAGGCGCGCATGGCCCAACTTTTCGCCCACGACACAAAGTCACTGGTGGCAGACACGCAGCGTGGACTGGCCGCTGTACGTCCTGAACTGGATGCCGCCTCTCCGCACTACTATCTCTCGCGCGTGCATGTTCCGGTGCTGCTGCTCCACGGCTCCGCCGATAATGTCGTCCCTCCGACGGAGACCTTGTGGCTGGAGCAGGACTTGCCGAATGGCGTGTTGAAGAGTGCTCTGATTTCGCCCGCCATCGGACACGTGGAGGTGGGCGGCTCCTCCGTGATGGATCAGGTGCGGCTGATACATTGGATGGCAGCGATGCTCGAACTGCTGGATACATCCAGCGCACAACACGACTGATTTGATAAGGACACAGAGATGAAGGTTCTTACTCTTGCTCTTCTCCTGTTCTCGCTGCCGCTTCTCTCGCAGACCACCCCCGCTAGTTCGCCCGATCCGCTAAGCGCCCTGAGTTTCCTGGAAGGAACTTGGGAGGCCAAAACTCAAGCTGGGAGCGCCGACGCTAACGCCACGGGAACCTACACCTTCAAGCGGGAACTTGGAAATCACATCCTTGCCCGCACCAGCGACTCCTCTGCCGGTAAAGGGCCAGCGGTGTTCGACTGCGAGCACCATGACCTCTTATATGTTTATTCCGATGCTCAAGGCCAGCCGCTCAGGGCCATCTACTTCGACAACGAGGGCCACGTCACCCACTACGAAGTCACGACTCCCGCGCCTGCGACCGCGGTCTTCCTGTCGGAACCTTCTTCATCGGCTCCGCAGTTCCGCCTTATCTATGATCTGAAGCACGGCATACTCGCCGGGAAATTTCAGATGCGCGTCCCCGGTCAAACTGAATGGAAATCCTATCTCGAGTGGAGCGGCCCGAAGGTCACAAGATGATCACACTCATCCAATTGCACGAGGCGCAGGCGCGACTGAAAGGCGTTGTGGTCCACACGCCGCTGGTGCGCTATTTTGAAATGAACCCCGCCGAAATGAACCCCGGCTCTGCCTTCGGAGAGCTTTACTTCAAGCCAGAAAGTCTGCAGCCAATTGGCAGCTTTAAACTGCGCGGCGCATATAACAAGATCGCATCGCTGACGGACGCGGAACGCGCACGCGGCGTGATCACCTACTCCTCGGGAAACCATGCGCAGGGCGTGGCCTATGCGGCGCGTGCGCTGGGTGCGCGGGCAGTCATCGTGATGCCCGCCGCAGCGCCGAAAGTGAAGATGGAAGCCACCGCCGCGCTGGGCGCAGAGATTGTAACCGTGGGCAGCGGCAGCGATGAGCGTCGTGAGAAAGCTCTGGAACTTGCACGCGAGCATGGCTACGTGGTCATTCCTCCCTATGACGATGCGGAGATCATTGCCGGACAGGGCACCGCAGGCTTGGAAATTCTTGAGGACCTGCCCGACGTTGACTTGGTCCTTGTGCCGGTGGGCGGAGGCGGTCTTTCCAGCGGCGTGGCCGCCGCAGTGAAGCTGAGTGGCAGCCGCGCCAATGTGATTGGCGTGGAGCCCGCGTTAGCCAGTGACGCTCAACAGAGCCTGCGTGCCGGTCATGTCGTGCGCATCGCCGCAGAAAACGCGGCCAGCACGGTGGCTGATGGATTGCGCACCCAGAGCATCGGGGCACTGAACTTCGAGCATCTCACGCAATACCTGGATGGCGTGGTGACTGTGGCCGAGGATGAAATTTTGCGCGCCATGCGGCTGATCATCACCGGAGCGCGATTGATGACCGAGCCAAGCGGCGCGGTGACCATGGCAGCATGGATGTTTCATGCCGCAGAACTGCCCTCCAGCCGCAAGACGGTAGCCATCATCAGCGGCGGCAACGCCGATCCAAAGCAGGTGGCGGAGGTATTGGAGGAACGATGAATTTCGCAAGGATTGACGCGGCCCATACTCGCCGAAGCGGCACAATGCCCACTGGATTTGTGCTGGCTGCACTGATGTGCGGGCTGCTGAGCTCCGCAGCCGTGGCCGTCGAGCGCGGCACGGTGATTCGCAAGGCTGTGATCTACGTGGCTCCCGATGTGACCAGCTCAAAGCTGGCTACGGCAGACCGCGGGCGAGAGGCGGTAATACTTGAGCGCACCTCCGGATGGGTGCACGTGATCGCTACGCTGATGGACGCGCCTTACAATCCCGATCCCGAGGCCAGCCGCGAACGCAACGTCACGGGATGGATTCTCGAAAAAGGTTACATCAGCGACCAGACGGTCAAAGGCGATGAAATTCTCTTTGGCGAGGCAGCGGACTCCGAGGACGAAGCCAGCCGAAGTCACGGACGCAAGGGAGCAGCGGCAGATGCGCGGCGCCTCTACTATCGAGTCTTCGACCTCTTCCCTAAATCGCCTCTTGCGGGCGAGGCGCTTTATCGTGCGGCTGACATTCAATGGCAACTCGATAAAGAAGACATGCAGTCGCGCGCTTCGTATAAAACGTTGAGCCCTGGAGACCGCATGCCGATTGACGAACAGGCCATGCGCCTGGTCCACAAGAAATTCCCCGGAACGAAGTGGGCAGACATGGCCGCCTTTGAAATGCTCGACAACAGACTCTGCAGTGACTGGGCGGGATCATCGAAGTGTCCTGAGAAGGAAGCTGAGATTTACGAGAAGTACGCTGCCGAGCATCCCGCTTCGCCGAAGGCTGCCGAAGCGCTTTACAATGCCGCCTATCGCTGGGCCGCGGCGATGACGATCTATACCGGAGAGGGAAATTCGAAGAAGATTCCCGAGGCGCAGAAGCGCGCCACCACCGACGCGCAGAAGGCGATAGACCAGAACGCCAGCCCGGAGTGGAATGCGCGCGCACAACGAATCCTCTACATGGTGGAAAAGAACGTCCCCGTTTATGGAACGGCGGTGGAGTAACGTGCACGAAGATTCAGGAGGTGAGATGGCGATTCACATTCCACCTCCCAACGCTCCTCCCTTTACGGCCTGACTTCATAAACGAGGTTGAACGGTGTTTCGGTGGCTCGCCGGAAATGGCTGAATCCAGCAGAGGTCACGACCTTGCGCATCTGCTTCTCTCCCGCCTGAGCTCCCATGCACATGGCCCCCTCCTGCGAACGTGAACATGGAGTGCACAGCAGCGTCGAGAACCCGTAATAGACTCGTCCCACCGGATTGAGATTGTCCTTCAGGTCGTCATTCGCAAACGGTTCCACAATCATCCAGGTGCCATCGTCACGCAAGGAGGCGCGAACGTGCGCCGCCGCCCCGATGGGGTCGCCCATATCGTGCAGACAATCGAACATCGTCGCGAAGTCATAATCCTTGCCGGGAAACTCCTTCGAAGTAGAAACCTCGAAGGTGACGCGGTCGGCCACTCCTTCGCGTTTCGCTGCCTCGCGCGCCTCTTCGACGGATTTCTGGTGATAGTCGAACCCATACACATGCGACTTTGGAAAGGCCTTCGCCATCAAAATGCTCGAAGCGCCTTTTCCGCATCCGATGTCGGCGATCTTTGCCCCCGCGCTCAGTTTCTCTTTGACGCCCGCCAGCGCCGGTATCCAGGAGGCCACCAGGTTCGCCGCGTATCCCGGACGGAAGAACTTCTCGCAGCCGCGGAACACTTCGTCCTTATGCTCGAACCATCCCATCCCCGCGCCGGTGCGGAACGACTCGGCAATGCGCGGCACGGCGGCCAGCGAACCGAGAGCAAGTTCGAAGGCGCCAGGAATGTACGCCGGACCGTCTTCGGTAGCCAGAGTGAGCCGCTGCTCGTCCGTCAGGCCAAACTCCTCGGTGCCAGGATTGTAAGTAACGTATCCACCCGCGGCTTGCGAGGCGAGCCACTCCCGAATGTAGCGCTCATCGGTCCCCGTTTTCGCCGCGAGTTGTGCGGCGGTCATCGGGTCACCCGATGCAAGGGCCTTGTACAAGCCAAGCCTCTCACCGATTACCACCATCCCGGCATGTACAGTCGCGCCGAGATCGGTGACAAACTTTCCCAGAAACTGGTTCAACTTCTCGTTATCTACCGCCATGACATCCTCCCTTCACGCTGGCAGAATGTACCCCAACATGGTTCCGGCTTCAACGCTGCTCAGCCTAATTCGAGAGGCTCACAAAAGGGTTTTGTGAGAGCTTCTCGATTGGCGGGAATCAGATCGCGATAAGGCGTATACGTGAGTTGTTGTTCCTCTTTCCTGAATCACTTTCCAAGCTGGTAAACTGGGTACATCGCCATGCATCCATACATTCTTGCTCTCATCCTTGGAGTTGTTGAAGGACTCACGGAATTTCTTCCAGTCAGTTCCACGGCGCATCTGCGCATTTGCCAGTCATTGCTGGGCATTGCGCTCGACGACGGTTACTGGAAGATGTTCGCCATCGTGATTCAGCTTGGTGCCATCCTCACGCTGCCAATCTATTTTCGCGAACGAATCGCGAAGTTCATCGCCACGTTCCCCAATGGCGAGCGCGGCAACCGCACGGTGGTCACGCATCCTTTGACACTGGTGATGATTGCGTTTGTGTGCACTGCGGCTCCCGCATTTCTGCTGACCAAGGTGATCGGCAAACATTTGGAGAGCCTGACTATCATGGGTTCGGCCCTGGTGATCGGTGGTATCGTCATGTGGGTGGTGGACGCATTCTACTCGCGCGGCGCTCTGGGCCGTGACACCGAGCATGTGGAAGAAATGTCGCTGGGTCAGGCCGTGTGGATCGGCCTTTGCCAGACACTCTCTGCGGTTTTCCCCGGAACCTCGCGCTCCATGTCCACCATTGCCGCCGGACAACTGGTAGGCATGTCACGCCCGGCGGCCCTGGAGTTTTCTTTCTTCCTCTCAATTCCGACGATGGTGGTAGCCACCTGCTACGACCTGTTCAAGAGCCTGCGACCGCATCACGGAGAGCCTGCCGCCATCGGCCACCTCGTACTGAACGCGCAGAACTGGGTGACATTGTTCATCGGCTTTGCCGTCAGCTTCGTCGTCGCCTACTTCGTGGTGGCTTGGTTTATGAACTGGGTTCGCACCCGCGGCTTTGCTCCCTTTGCAATCTATCGCATCGTGGTAGGAGCGGGAGTTCTCTGGTTTGCCCTGAAAGCCTAAGGGCGAATCCATCTCATTAACCCGGCACGCTTGATTGCGCTCGCTTTGTCAACCGATTGCGTCATAATAAACATGCTCTGGCGTTGATCGGACGGTGAAAGGCGCGGATCACCCGCGCCGGTTGGCATTTGTCCGGTCTCGGTCCTGCACGCCAAATATGACGCTTCTCTCCCGATTGTTTGTTCCCACGCAAAGTAAACGGCTCAACGAGCTGATCGGCCTGGTGCTCGTTGCCGTGTCGGCGCTGATGCTACTGTCCCTGGCTTCGTACTCGCCTCTGGACCGCTCGCTGGACACCGCCACGGCCGCAGCCAATTCACGCATCACGCATAACTGGATCGGACTCGTGGGCTCCTACGCCTCCGACCTCATCCTGCAGACTCTCGGCATCGTGGCCTTCCTGCTTCCGGTGATGCTGCTCTTTCTGGCCGTGCGTTGGATGCGTACTCGCCCCGTGGAAAATCCGCTGGTCAAGGCCGTGGGCGCGGTCGCCCTGCTCACCTTTATCAGTGGACTGCTCGCCCTGCTGCCATGGTCCATGCGCTGGGCGCACGCCGTCCCAGTGGAAGGCCTGATGGGTCGTCTGGTCGGCGATCTGCTGGTGCACTACCTGAACTACGCCGGAGCATGGATCGTCACGCTCACGGCGATTGCCGCCGCACTCTACCTCGCTACGGCGTTTTCGCTGGTCAGCATCCGCCAGTGGATGCGCACGCGCTTTACATTTTGGTTTGCCTTGCGCGACCGTTTCCAGGACTGGAAGGGGCGCCGTGCCAAGGCTCGCGAGTTGAAACTGCTGGAGAAGAAGCAGCGCGAGCGTGAAAAGGAAGCAGCGTCGGCGAAAGTCCTTGCGGCTCCCGCGCGTTCCATCGTCGCGGCCCCCATCGTTTCCGAGACGCAACAGGCCCGCCAGCAGCCTGCTTCGCGTGAAGACGCCTTCGCCGAGACTCCCTCGCAACGCGACGTGCAGCCAACCTATCGTCCGCCATTGCGCGGCGAAGGCCGTGAGCTTTCCGGAATTGAACGCATGGAAGCCGAAGCCACTCGCGGTTCGATGCCGCGAAGCGCCGGTGCTGCGCCCGCCGAATCCGCCGATGCAATTGCCATCGGAGTACGTGCCGACGTGGCGCACGCTACCACGGCCCGCACTTCCCTGCCCAAGCAGCAGGGCTCCTGGAAGCTGCCGTCGAGCACGCTGCTGCATCGGCCTGAAGCGCGGCAGGCCTACGACGAGCAGGAGTTGAAAGATCTGGCGCAGGTTCTCACCCAGAAGTGCGAGGAGTTCGGCGTGCTCGGCACAGTGGTGCAGATCAATCCCGGCCCCGTCGTGACTACCTTTGAGTTCAAGCCGGAAGCGGGCATCAAGTACAGCCGCATCGTCAACCTGCAGGACGATCTCTGCCTTGCCTTGCGCGCCGAAAGCATTCTCATCGAGCGCGTCGCGGGCAAGTCCACTGTCGGTATCCAGGTGCCGAACGAAAAGCGCGAAACCATCTGGCTGCGCGAAGTGGTCGAGAGCCCGGAGTTCACCTCCTCAAAATCAAAGCTCACCATTACGCTCGGCAAAGACATCAACGGCCGCCTCATGGTGACCGAGATGAACAACATGCCGCACCTGCTCATCGCGGGCTCGACCGGCAGTGGCAAGTCGGTAGCGATCAATGCGTTCATCATGTCCTTGCTCTACAAGAGCACGCCCGACCAGGTGCGCTTTATTCTCGTTGATCCCAAGCGCGTGGAACTGACCAACTATGACGGAGTGCCGCACCTATACACACCCATCATCAGCGAGCCCAAGCTGGCCAGCAATGCCCTGCGCAACGCCGTACGCGAAATGGAGCGCCGCCTGAAACTGCTTGCGCAGCGCGGCGTGCGAAACATTGATCAGTACAACAAGCTCTTCGAAGATGGCTACACGCCATCGCTCTTTGAGGACGGTACAGAAGAAAAGCCGCTGCCCTACATTGTCATCATCGTGGATGAGTTGGCCGACCTGATGATGGTGGATGGCGCGAACGTGGAAGAATCCATTACACGTCTGGCGCAGATGGCGCGTGCCATCGGCATCCACCTGGTTTTGGCCACGCAGCGTCCCTCGGTGGATGTCATCACTGGATTGATCAAAGCCAATTTCCCGGCGCGCATGTCGTTCCGAGTGGCCACCAAAATTGATTCGCGAACCATTCTCGATGCCAACGGCGCAGAGTCTCTGCTGGGACGCGGCGATATGCTTTACCTGCCCAGCGGCTCTTCGCGAGTAGTGCGTTTGCATGCACCGTTCGTCACAGAAAAAGAGATTGCCTCGACCGTCGAGTTCTGGAAAGCGCAAGCCACCGCGCAGTACGAACATGGCTTCCTCGCCGCGCCGAAAGATGAAGGCAACAGCCTTCGTGAGGACGGCGGTCTCGAAGGCGATGCTGACGACAACGATCCGATGTACAACGATGCAGTGCGGTTGGTTTTCGAGTTCGGCAAGGCGTCCACTTCCCTGATTCAGCGCCGCCTTCGTGTAGGCTACGGACGCGCTGCCCACTTGATTGACCTAATGGAACGCGACGGCATCGTCGGCCCCGCCGACGGACCAAAGCCACGAGAAATCCTGAAGGCCCCAGACTGGATTTCAGAGATGGAAGACTCGTAAGACTCGCGGTTCAAGGTTTCAAAGGAGAGGCGCGGATCGCTCCGCGTCTTTCTTTTTTGCGTTCACTTTTTCGCGGATGTGCTCACGCGCCAGATCACGTTGCCGCCATCATCGCTTACCAGCAAACTACCATCGATGGCAACGGCCACGCCTACCGGGCGTCCCCACACCTCGCCTTTATCGGTGACAAAACCGGTGAGGAAATCCTCATAGCTGCCGTCTGCGCGCGTGCTGCCATGCATCGGGACGCGGATCACCTCATAGCCCGTGCGCGAGGCCCGATTCCACGAGCCGTGTTCGGCGGCGAAGATGTCTCCGCGGAACTGCTGCGGAAACTGTTTCCCCTCATAGAAAAGCATTTCAAGCGAGGCATTGTGCGGCTGAATCAGCACATCCGGCGTTATGACCTTGCTCTTCAGCTCAGGATGCGCGCCCTTGTGTCGCGGGTCCTGCGCGCCTCCCATGTACCACCACGGCCACCCGTAGAATCCGCCCGGCTCAACGTGCGTGATGTAGTCGGGTACCAGGTTATCGCCGAGTTCGTCGCGCTCGTTGACCGAGGCCCAAAGCTCTCCACTCGTGGGATGAACCGCAATGCCCACGGCATTCCGAATGCCCGATGCAAAAATCCTTTGCCCGCTGCCATCAGGATTGAAGGCGAGAATGTCGGCGCGATCCTTCTCCTCCGGATGCGTGTCGGAATCATCATCGTTCGAGTGCGATCCCACCGAGACGTACATTGTTTTGCCATCGAGTGAGAAGGCGAGGTCGCGCGTCCAGTGTCCGCCGCCGCGCAACAATCCTCCACCGGGAAGATCGCAGAGCTTCTGTGCAGGTCCACGTGCCTTGAGGTCTCCACTGATGTACGGAAAACGCACGACAGAATCGGTATTCGCCACGTACACCCACTGCGGTTGCGGTCCAAGAGGATAGAATGCAATGCCGAATGGCTTGTTGAGCCCAGTTGCGAAGTCCTCTATTTTTTCTACACCGCCCTGGTTATCAATCCCGCGCAGTGCCTTGATCTTTCCGGTAGCGCTCTCGGCGAGAAACACGTCGCCATTGGGAGCCGCGCGGATCAGTCTCGGATTGCGCAGTCCGGTCGCATAGAGTTGAACCGCAAACCCAGCAGGCGCCTTCGGCCAAGCGTTTTCCGGACGCGCGATCACGTTCGACGGCGTAGCGGCGGAGTCTGTGGCGTAGGGCTGCGGCAGGTCCTGCAAGGTGATGTGATGACTGCGACCTGGCGCTTGCGTGCGTGTGTCGGAGAAAACCGGCGATTGCGCCGAGGTTCGAAGCTCACGTCCATGCAAACTGAAATAGAGAGGAACAGCTGCGACCACAACAAGGACGATCGCAGCAACATGATGCGGCGTACG
>Ga0181516_10001277_pt1 | contig 19632 bp, 19 predicted proteins | sample PEATcosm2014_Bin_25_FD_121104 | JGI IMG/M metagenome (GOLD analysis project Ga0181516, IMG submission 121104) | Peatland microbial communities from MTU Mesocosm Facility, Houghton, MI, USA - PEATcosm2014_Bin01_10_metaG | ecosystem: Environmental > Terrestrial > Soil > Wetlands > Peat | place... | reverse complement strand
TCCCATCCACGCAGTCACTTTGCTGGGCAGCACCGAAAAGCTGGTCTGGAGCCAGCATCCCGAGGGCCTGGTGATCGCAGCTCCACCAAAACTGCCTTCCGACATTGTGGTCGCGTTCAAGGTCCAATAGGATCTGATTGAAGCTTGAGTCCTGTCCCTAAACTTGCCATCGGAAATGGCGAAGGACCAAAGCAGATTCCCGCCTCGGCGGGACTCACCACCCCCAAACTGCAGTAGGTTTGGGGCCCCGTTCGCTCAGAATGACAGCCTATATTCTTTTGTGAACTTCTGGGACAGGACACTAGACGATGCTTCGAGTTGGACTAACAGGCGGCTTGGCGAGCGGCAAGAGCACAGTTGCAGGCTACCTGCGCGAACTGGGCGCGGAGGTGATTGAAGCCGATGCGCTGGGACGCGCGCTGATGGAGCCTGGGCAGCAGGTCTACTCCGAAATCGTTCGCGTCTTTGGCCCCGAAGTCGTCAGTCCCGATGGCCGTCTGAACCGCGCGCGGCTTTCGGAGTTGGCGTTTCAACACAACCGGATCGATGAGCTGAACCGCATTGTTCATCCCGCGGTGATTGCCGCGCAGCAGCTTTGGATGGATGGGGTTTTCGCGCGCGACGCAGGCGCGGTGGCTGTTGTTGAGTCGGCGCTGATCTTTGAGGTTGAGCGCGATGCCCGCGCACGCGGCGAAACGGATACCATCCTGGCAGACTGGCGGCGGCGCATTACGCGCCTTGTCGTGGTTACCGCGCCCGATGAAATCAAGATCCGGCGTTACGCGGATCGAGTATTGCAGTCTGGCGACGGATCAGGCCGGGAGGCCGTCGAGGCCGATGCCCGGCGCCGGCTGGCGCACCAGATTCCCGATGCCGAAAAGGCGGCGCGCGCCGACTATGTGCTCGAAAACACGGGAGATAAGGCCGCGCTGCACGCCCAGACCGTCGAGGTTTGGCATCGGCTTAAAGCGGAGAGCAACAATTTTCTTCGTAACTTGTCTTTAGAATAGAGAGTGACGGCCCGCCTTCTCCAAGGCTTGGAGGAACATCGGCGCGCCGCCAGCGTATAACAGTTGTCAGCTGTCAGTTCTGGATGAGGTGAATCCTGCTGCAAGGTTCCTTACTGAGAACTGACCACCGATGACTGACGACTCTAGAAAGGTTTTGAATGTTTAGAACCATCAGACCGTTTCGTTTCTTGGTTTTTATCGCCGTTATTGTGGGCGGATTCTGGTTTGTCACATCGCATCTCTCATCTGGTCGCGACGGTAATGCCGGTCCCAATCGTCCCAGTTGGAACCCGCTTGCATTCTTCAGTGGGCATGGCGACGGCTCGCCGCTTCAGCTTACCGAGGCTGAGGCCGCGCCCACCTACGACGCTGAGGAGCAGAACAATATTGCTGTCTACAAAAGGGTGGTGCCATCGGTGGTGAACATCACATCAAAGGCGCTGGTGTTCAACTTCTTTTATGGCACGGTGCCGCAGGAGGGCCAGGGTTCGGGCTTCATCCTCGACAAGGCCGGCCACGTGCTCACCAACTACCACGTCATCGAGGGCGCCAATCGCGGCGTCAAGGTGATGCTCAGCAACAAGAACAGTTATGACGCCAAGGTGGTGGGCTCAGACAAGGCGCACGACATTGCGCTCTTGCAGATCGACGCGCCAAACCTTCAGCCGGTCACGCTGGCCGATTCGAGCGAACTCTCCGTGGGCCAGAAGGTTTACGCCATCGGCAACCCGTTCGGCCTGGCAGGAACCATGACGCGCGGAATCATCAGCGCCATCCGCCCGATTAAGAGCGCGGACGGCGCGCCTATTGCCGACGCGATTCAGACCGATGCGGCCATCAATCCCGGCAACTCCGGCGGTCCGTTGCTGAACTCGCATGGCGAGGTCATCGGCATCAATACGATGATCGCTTCGAACGGCGCCGATCAGAGCTCCGGCATCGGCTTTGCGATTCCCATCAACACGGCCAAGGCGGTGCTGGCCGACCTGAGCCGCTATGGACGCGTCAAGCGGCCTTCGCTGGGCATCGTCTCCTATGCGATCGGTCCCGATCTGGCCTCGCAGATGGGACTGGCCGCCGATTCCGGCATTCTGGTTCAAGAGGTCGTACCCGGCGGCGCCGCTGAGCGAGCCGGCATCCGCGGCGGCAATCAGCAGGCATACGTCGGCAATACGCCGATCATGCTCGGCGGAGACTTGATCGTGGCCATCGACGGCCACGAAGTCAGCGATCCCCAGGACATCACGACGCTGATGGACAAACACCAAGCCGGCGACACCGTCAGCGTCACCTTCTATCGCGGACGCAGACAGATCACGCTTAAATTGATTTTGGGAGAAGCGCGGGACGCGAATACCTAGGTGGGAACCGACAGGCAGCTCTTCTATAGAAAACTGGCAGCGAACCAACCTCGCAGTTCCGACAATGTTTCGAGCCACGCCTGCGACAGAAATAGCCCTCGTGACGCAGGCATGGACAAATCAGGAATCATTGAGTATGCATGACCAAATAGCGCCGCGCCATGGTCTGCACGCGACGCGTTTCTCTTTGGAGCTGCAATTGGTAAGCTCGCTTCCATGAAGCCGAGATGGAGGGCTCACGCGCTGGCCCACCAAACATTTGCTGGCGCTGAATTTCCACGATCTTCTCTGCTTCTTCGAGCCCATCCGGGCACGGATCCACAGCAGGCTTTCCACGAATCGCGAGGTAAATCACACAAAACATGGCAACCACTGCAAGAGCCGGTGTCAGCACAGCCGACAAAATGAGAACCGGATAATCCTGGCCACCAAATCTCCGAACCGTCAGAGCGATGCCAAGGATGAAAATCGCCAATCCGACTGCGATGTCAATCAGCACGGTGCTCATTTGGGAACTCCTGTCCAACATTCATTATGACGCGCCAGCCCGCTAATCGTTCGACAAAACTTGGGCAATCCAAGATAACCACCAAATCGCGATGACTAGCTGAATGCCATAAAGCAAAGAAAACAAAGCTAAGTGCCGGATTTGGATGGTCTGGATGCTTTCGTCCGTCGCTGTGATCGGCAATTCCATCTGCTGGATGCCCGGAGAACCGGGATTGCGTGTCCTCGCAACACCCGCTGCTCTCCAACTCCGAAAGTGGTCAGTACTTCTCTCTGCGCAAAGATGGACCACGATCGCAACAACCACATTCAACATTGCGGTTACAAAAATGTCTATCGAAATGTGCGATGAACCGTAAAAGTGCTTCCTGAAAGCACCAGTCGGATTTATAACGTCTCCCAAAATGAGACCAAGAGTGACGTAACAAATATCCTCTGGAATCGACAGAAGTGCAACCGCTTGCGCCTCGGCGTCTCCACATACCCGCAGAATCACCCATTTCATGGGCACCAAAACGACCGCGAGAAGCACAACCAAATTGTGCTGGAGAAAGTCCCCGATTCGGTCAATCATGCGGGCCAATTATACCTTTCAGTAAACCAGCCCGCAATTGAAACTTAAGGGCTTTGCTCCCAGATTGCAATGGCACTTGCGTGGGATTTCCCAGAAGAGATGGGCAAAGCAGCCTCAGGAGACCGCCTCATTCCGTGCGTTCCCCAAATCGCTCAGCCTGCCTTAAAGGGAGTTCGAACTTTGCGGGGTTTTGGCGTCGACTGGATCTTCCGGCGTCGGGAACTGCTTGTTGTGCTCGGCTTCTCTGTCGAGACGGGCGCGCCTCGGAACTTCGGTCAGGTCCTGATCGTGCGCGGCTTGATGCACTTCGGCCTGGGCTGGTTTCAGTTGCGTGAGGGTGGACTGCATTGCTTGTGCCTCCTTTTCGATTGAAGTGCGATTTTTTCGAGCAGGGCCATGTGGCCCTCCTTTGAGGTTGTGAACTGCAGCTACATAGGGGGGGTATTTATTATCTGGTAACGGGGTGCCGGCCGGGCGGATGTTTTAGAAGCCGGCCTGCGTCTCGTTGATCTCTGCCTGCGCCACTTGCATCCGCGCTAGCGCGACCGGCTCGGCATAGTGATTGGCCAAAATCCGAGCGGCTTTGCGTTGGTCCATATAGGGCTGGACAGCGGCCAACTTGATGGTGGATTGAGCAGCCATCTGCGCCAACGCGACCTTGCCGGAGATCGATTGAACCAGCGCGAAGACCGCGCTCACAATGGTTGCGACGCCCTGAATGCAGGCCAAAGCGTGCTGCTGGCTGGCTGTGTTGGTGATTTTTGCGGCGGCCAGAAGTGCGGCGTTTACCTGCTGCTGGAAGGTCACTACCTGAGCCTGAAGTTGTGCCAGCACGCTCGCCGTTGGGTTGGCCAGATATGCCTTTGCCTGCGCCACTAGCAGATTCGAGGCTGCGTCAAACCCAACCGTGGCCGCCATAAAGATCGGCGCATCTGCGGGGGCCAGCAGCGCAGCGGTCGAGTCTACCGTTGCCACAGCACTCTGCAAGGCCGGCGTCCAGTTGACGATGTCTTGCGCAACCGCCGTGCCCGAGCAGCCGCCCGCGAGCGGCAAGGGCAAAAGCAGGGCGATGAGTGCCCAGACGCCGATTTTGGGGGTGCTGCCGGAATGCAGGTCCTTCGACTCGTCCGCCGCGGCGGACTCGCTCAGGATGACGGCCGTGTTGGAAGGATCGCGAGCGAGAAGGCCCAGAAGGGCTGTGGCAATGGCGCTGATTAGCGTAACAATCGTGCCGCTGCCCGCCGTGCCCAGAGTCAGTCCCTGTTGAGAGAGCACGCCGGCAATGGTTACGACCGCAATCAGCAAGCCTGCGGCAGAAGTTTTCGGGTGTTTCCAAACGTTTGAGATTGGGTTCATGCGGAATGCTCCTAAGAAGAAACAGATTTTCGATTGAGATGGAAGTTGATCGGTCCAAATGGGAAAAGCGTGTCAGGCCTTATACGGCAAGTTGGCCCCCGCCGAGGCGGGGATAGCGAGCTAGCAAGTTGGCGTTGGTCGTCGCCGTTTTCATCACTTCGTGGGTCGGCGAAGCAGGTGGACTACTTGAAAGCGAAAGGGCGGCCGAAGCCGCCTATGGTTTTTCCCGGTTCAGTGGCCAGCCCGTTGCGGGCTGGCCACCAGACTCGGCATGTCGCAGCTTCGCAAAATCGAGCGCCGCCGTGGTTGTTGCCGCGCCGGGAGCTGCTTGCGCGCAGACAACGACGGTCCCGCGCCCCGGCGCCATCCGCATTGAGGGAGGGCGTATTCATTCGCCGGGCGCGGCATCTCCGTCGCTTGTCTGGCTATCTATGAATGCTAGTCAATTCGGGATATATCTTCTGCAAGGGAAGCGTGGATTGTAAGGCATATGGAATCATCTAATTGCCTAATCTCAAGTTGAGATGCTTCCTTGACAGGGAGCGAGACTAGCTCGCGCGTTTTACATATCGCCGCCCGCGAATCTCATACTCACCGCTTGCTACGCGGGCAATGGCTTCGGCGTAGGCGATATGTTCCTCGGCCAAGATCCGTTCCGCAAGCGAGCGCGCGTCGTCGCTCTCAAGCACGGGAATCGCGCGCTGCAAGACGATGACTCCGTGGTCCAGTTGGTCATCCACAAAGTGAACGGTGCAGCCGGCGATTTTTACTCCGTGCTCGAAAGCCTGCTGCTGCGCATCGAGGCCGGGAAAGGCAGGCAGCAGCGACGGATGAATATTGAGGATTCGATTCGGGAAGGCGGCGACGAACTCCGGCGACAGCAGGCGCATGTAGCCGGCGAGGCAAACCAGGTCGACGCTGTGCGAGCGCAGGCATTCAATCAGGTCCGCGTCCTGCTCGGCGCGCGTGCGGCCTTTGGAGATGAAAACCGCGCTGGGCAATCCTAAATCGCGAGCTGCTCCGAGACCGGCGGCATCCGCCACGTTTGAGACTACGACGGCGATCTCAACGCCAGGGAGACGGCCTTCAGCTATGGAGCGGGCAATGGCTTTGAAATTGGAGCCGCGGCCGGAGAGAAGGATTCCGATGCGGAGAGGCCGATCTTTCGACGCGAGTTGCAATTCTTCCCTCAGGGGCTAAAGCCCAGCATCTATTTGTTGCTCTTGCGGCACGATCCGCCGCGGCGGATCGCGCCCTTTCAAAGCAAAACGTGATAGACGCTCTCACGTGTACTGTACCCGGCGCTCGCCCTTGACTACGCGGCCGATGAGATAGAACTTTTCCTCGGCGCGGTTCAGCAGATTCTTGGCGCGGGTAAACTTTGCCGCGGGGATCGCCGCTATCAGCCCGATACCCATGTTGAAGGTGCGCATCATCTCATCTTGCGAAACCTGGCCAAGCGCTTGTAGATGCTCAAAAATGGGCAGCGCCGGCCACGAACCAAGCTCCACCTGCGCGCCCGTGTGCTTGGGCAGAATGCGGGGCAGATTCTCTGTGATTCCGCCGCCGGTGATGTGCGCCATGCCACTCGTGAGCCCGGCCGTAACCAGCTTCTGGATCACGTGAAGGTAGCTGCGATGGGTCTTCATCAGCGCCGCGCCGGCTTTGTCTTTGATGGCGGGCACGTATTGGGTGAGCTTGTAGCCGGCCACCTCGAAAAGCAGCTTGCGCGCCAGCGAGTAGCCGTTGGTGTGCAGCCCCGTCGAGGGCATGCCGATCAGCACGTCGCCAACTTTGATTTCCGCGCCAGTTACCATTTTGTCACGATCTACCACGCCCACAATAAAACCGGCCAAGTCGTATTCGCCGTCGGCATAGAAGCCGGGCATCTGCGCCGTCTCGCCACCGATGAGAGCGCAAGCGTTGGCCTTGCATCCCTCGGCCAGCCCGATAACCACGCTTTCGGTCACCTCCGGATCGAGCTTGCCGCTGGCCAGATAATCCAGAAAGAAGAGCGGCGTGGCGCCCTGAACGGCGATGTCGTTCACGCAGTGGTTGACTAGATCCGTACCCACGGTGTGATGCATTCCCAGCTCGAAGGCCACCTTCAGCTTGGTCCCCACGCCATCTGCTGAACTCACCAGGATGGGGTTCTTCCAGCGCTGCATGTCCAGCCGGAAGAGCGCGCCAAATCCGCCAATGCCGTCCAATACATTGCGGTTGAAGGTCTTCTGCGCAATGTACTTGATGCGCTGCTTGGCAAGGTCGCCGCTCGTGATATCTACGCCGGCATCGGCATAGGTTACGGATTTCGATTTGGGCTCGTTCTTGGGTTTAGCTTCGTCAGGCACGGCAAGGGCTTTCTACGGATGGAGTGTTGAGCGGCACGCTTGGCCGGAAAGGTCGATTTTAGCAGCATCGTGACGGCTTCAACTGTGATTTAAAGGAAACGGCCGCGCTCTTCGGGCGTGGGTAAAGGACAGCTATCGAGCCGGCCCCAGATCCGGTAGCGCCATCTGGCGATCAGCCGATAACCAAAGTCGCGCACTGGCCGGGGAATCCAATTGAGGATGCGACCAACGGCCGGCCAGGGACTTGGCAGCTCATGAAGCATCGCCAACGCCGCCTCCGAGCGAATCAGAACTCGCTCATTTGGACCATTTGCGTCGCGCACGACGAGTATCGTATCTGGGCCAGCTTCCAAGTCGGCGGGGGCAAAATCGTGGCGCGCCAGTAGCGCGGCCACCTGCGGCGACTGCGAAGCCGCAAAGCGCAGCCGGGCTTGAGAGTCGCGGCTCAGAAACCACCGGACGGATTTGTTACAAAAGCCGCAATGGCCATCGAAGATGACCAGCAGCCGATCGCCGAGTTCGATTCGATTGGTCATCCGCACTTAGGATGACAGAAACCTGGCCAGCGGCGCTTCTATCTTTGAAGTGAAACCCACAAAGTCGCGCGCAGCTTTCTTCTGGCAGACCATTATTCGAGAAGAAGTACATTCTTGCTGTATTCCGCCCCAGCGAGAATCTTGATTCCCCTATCCATCGTGACCAGAACTCCGCCTTCTTTTATCGCGAGTCCAAGCAGATAGGCGTCGGTGATTTGCTGGTGCCCAAATACCCTCTCAAGAAACGGCGCGGCAAGGTCGGCCCAACTCGTCGAGATGGGCCAGTACCGGTAACCGGATTGGCTTGCCAGCGCTGCCAGTAAATCAGACGAATCCTCAACTGTCAGCTCACCCACCTTCGGATTCGCGGTAGCCCGGAGAAGGCCCGCTTCGGAAAACGCGCACATACCCCAATCGAGACCTGGAGTCCTGAACCACTTCATTACCTTCTCGTGATGGACGTGTTCTTCCTCTGTGAGGGCTATCAACACGTTCACATCGAGCAGATACTTAGGCTTACTCAAACTCGTCCTCTTGAGCTGCCTTGACCATCTCGGGAGTAATGACCCTGCCGCGAGAGCGGACGATCAGCAAGCCATTTGGCGCTCTCTTCAGCCGCGGCGAAAGGGCCTCGGAACGCTGCGCGGCAACGCCCTTCCGGACCAATTCTCCAATAGCCGCGCCAAGGGTGGTTCCCCGCCCTTTTGAGTAAAGCCAAGCGAGTTGATAGACGTCTTCATCGAGTGTAATGCTGGTTCTCATCGGTCAATTATGCACCATATGAAGGAAAAGTGCAATCACACAGCTTGATGCAGATGTATAGTGTTTGCACCAATATTGCCCTGAGAATCCCGGCCGTCCCGAATCGCCTTCTATACTGAACCCACGATGAATCCTCAAGTTTTTGCTCGAGTCCGTAATCGATCGCAGGCCCTGCAACAGCGAGCCGAGCGATTCTTTCCGGGCGGCGTCAACTCGCCGGTGCGGGCCTTCCGGGCGGTGGGGGGCGCGCCGCCGTTTATCGAGAGCGCAAAGGGAGCCTGGATTACCGACGCGGACGGCAACCGCTACATCGACTACTTCGGCTCCTGGGGACCGATGATTCTGGGACACGCATTTCCGCCCGTTGTCGAGGCCATCGAACGCGCCGCAAGGAATTCCGCCAGCTTCGGGGCTTCGACCGCTGCTGAAGCCGACCTGGCCGAACGCATCGTCGCCTGCTATCCGGCCATCGAAAAGCTGCGCTTCGTCAGTTCCGGCACCGAGGCCACCATGTCGGCCATCCGCGTGGCCCGCGCCGCCACCGGCCGCAAGATCGTCGTGAAGTTTGAGGGCTGCTACCACGGCCACTCCGATGGCCTGCTGGTCAAAGCCGGTTCGGGTGTGGCAACCTTCGGCATTCCGGGCTCTGCCGGTGTGCCCGAGGAGATCGCGCGCCTCACCCACGCCCTGCCCTACAACGACATCGCCGCGGTCGAATCCGCATTCGACGCCCATCCCGATGCCATTGCCGCAGTCATCGTTGAACCAATCGTTGGCAATGCCGGATGCATTCTTCCAGCCCCCGGCTATCTTGCCGCTCTGCGCGCGCTGACCAACCGCGAGGGCGCCTTGCTGATTGTCGACGAGGTCATGACCGGCTTCCGCGTGGCCCTTGGCGGCGCCTGCGAGCTCTATTCGCTCGACCCGGACATCATCACATTAGGCAAGATCGTCGGCGGAGGCCTGCCGGTCGGCGTCTTTGGCGGCAAGCGCGCGCTCATGGACCAACTGGCGCCGCTCGGTCCCGTCTATCAGGCAGGAACGCTTAGCGGCAATCCGCTGGCCATGGCCGCGGGGATCGCGACGTTGGCGTACCTTCAGGAACACGCGGCGCAGGTCTATCCGCAACTTGAAGCCGCATCCAAGGCCGTAGCCGAAGGCGTGGCCGCCGAAGCCGCAAACGCCGGAGTTCCGCTCACCCTCAATCGCGTTGGCTCGATGTGGACCTGGTTCTTTACCGATGGGCCGGTCACCGACTACTCGCAGGCAGCGTTGAGCGACACTGCCGCCTTCGGCCGTTTCCACAATGCGATGCTGGACGCCGGCGTCTGGCTGCCGCCCTCGCAATTTGAAGCGGCATTTTTAAGCACCGCGCACGGAGAAGAAGAAATTCAGGCAACCATCGCTGCCGCCGGAAAAGCATTTCACGCTGTTTGACCCGAGTGGGGTCGATCCGAAGGTCATTGCAGAAATCAGAAGGAAAATGCAGGTTCTTCGACTCCGCTGTAGAACGCTTCGCTCAGAATGACCGCCTATTGGGGGTTTAAGTCGACCGATATGGAGACACTGAAGATACCGAAGTTTGACAACGAGACAGATGAAGCCAACTGGGTCTACGAGAACCGCGAAGGGCTGGCTGACGCCTTTCTGCGGGCGGCGAAGGAGGGCCGGGCTCGGCAGGGTACTGTGAAGCGACGCGGCATCACGCCTGCGACTACCCCCACGCGTCCAACGTCACAAAGCGGTGCGTGTCCTTGTAGCGGGCCAGCAGTTTTCCCGCCGCCGCTACCGAAGGCCCCCGATTCCCGCTCCGATTCCGATGATCTCCATCGTGAAGCACGATGTTCGATGCACTGCCGCGGCGCCCAAGTTGGTCGATTCTATGTGTGAGCCGCAACGCGATTGCCACCGCTGAAGGCTCCTTCCAGTCCGATGTCATCGCGTTCCACAGAACCGGAACCATTCCGCGAGATCGTGCCAGGCGAAACACGACTGGCCGGCGCGCTCCAAACGGCGGACGAAAATACTTCACCGCGACGCCTGCGATTTGCTCCAGCACATCGCTCGTGCTTGCCAGTTCTTGTCCCACGCGGCTGGCTGCAGTAAACGCAAGGTTTGGATGGCTCCAGGAGTGGTTGCCGATCAGGTGTCCGGCAGCCACAATTTGCCGAACCAACTCCGGCTCCGCCTGCGCATGGCTGCCGACCAAGAAGAATGTCGCCTTCACGTTGTGGCTGGCAAGAACCTCGAGCAGGCGCGGGGTCCACGCCGGGTTGGGACCATCGTCGAAGGTCATCGCCAGTTCGCCGGGGCGCGACGGCGCAATCAATGCTTTTCCAAACAGCGCTGAAGCCGGCCACATGGCAGCGTATGCAAAGCCGCCCGCGCCAAGCACAGCCGCAGTGCCCAGTCCGGCACAGACCTCGGTTTCGATTGGTGAGAACATTGCAATCAAGTGTGCAGCGTAAGACTGCGGATCGGCAAGCCAGCTTCAGCCCGTGCCATACAGTGCAACAGAAGCGGGACTCCGCCAGGGGCAAACGCATCTGAATTCTCCGACAAACTTCCGCAGTAGCGAGACATTGACCATGCCTACCTTGCCTTTTCCGAGGGAGCAGGGGTGAACGAGGTGTGGAAGAACAAACGGGCTTCAGCCAAGGGTCTGAAGGCCACCAATCGCTGCGCCTGAATTTCGTGACGCTGAAGCCCCACGCTCCCTCCGTCAGGACTCGCGCGAAGCTCCCTACACCTTGGGAGAAATGCTCTCGGCGCGCGCTGAGCAAACACTACCCCAAAAATCTTCACGAAGACTCTGCCCCGCCGCCGCTGATACACTGGCCGGGCAAGGAGAACCTGCGAAGAACTCCATGGTAGAGTTGCTGCCCTCCATTTTGTCCGCGGATTTTGCTCACCTGGCCGACGAGATTGCCGCAGCCGAGCGAGGCGGCGGCACAACCATCCACGTCGACGTGATGGACGGCCATTTTGTGCCCAACATTACCCTCGGCCCTCCGGTTGTGAAGAGCCTGCGCAAGGTCACCAGTCTGCCGCTCGATTGCCACTTGATGATCGAAAACCCCAACGAATTCATCCCCGCGTTTGCCGATGCCGGAGCCAACTGGGTCAGCGTGCACTATGAAGCCTGCACCCATCTGCACCGCTCGCTGGAGCTGATCGCCCACCACGGCATGAAGCCGGGAGTGGTGCTGAACCCCGCCACCAGGGTCGACGTAATCCTGGACATCCTGCCCATGGTCCACCATGTGCTCATCATGAGTGTCAATCCGGGATTCGGCGGGCAGGAATTTATCGGCTTTTCCCTGCAAAAGATCCGGCGGCTGGCGATTTTGCGGCAGGAGCTGGGGCTGGCGTTTAAAATCGAGGTGGATGGCGGCGTGGCTCACGATACGGTGGCCAGGGTAGTCCAAGCTGGTGCGGACTTGCTGGTGGCAGGCTTTGCCGTGTTCGGCGCGGGGCACCCGGAGCGGGATGCGCGCGCCCTGCTGGCGGCGGCTCGCGCGGCAGCAGATGAGATAGCTCCGGGCTAGGGAACTTCTGAATAAGGCGATGTTTTGAAAGGGCACGATCCGCCGCGGCGGATCGTGCCTCAAGTTGCACAAAGTGAGTGCGGGCTTTAGCCCCTGAGGGAATGCGGACGGCTTATTCAGCGGTTCCCTAGACAGAAAATATTGGAAGATCGCGGAGGCCCAGTCGACTGGCCTTGCCGCAATGAGGTGGTATGAATCGGTTCTCAAAGCTGAAGTTTGTCGCGGTGGCTCTTGTTCTTTTAGTCCTCGGCGGAGCATCGCTCCAGGCCGAGAAGAAGCCCAAGAAAAAGAAGGACCAGGACCTGAGCGCCAACCCGCTGGCCAATGTCAATTCCAAGCAGCCCGACAAGGAGCTCTTCGACAAGGCCATGGTTGCCATGAAGAAAGGCCGCTTCGACGTAGCCCGGCTTGACCTTCAAACCATGCTCAATACGTATCCGGAGTCGGAATACCGGATGCGCGCCAAACTGGCTGTCGGCGACAGTTGGTTCAAGGAAGGCGGCAGCGCAGCCCTCACCCAAGCCGAAGCCGAATACAAGGACTTCATCACCTTCTTCCCCAACGCGCCGGAGGCTGCTGAAGCGCAGATGAAAGTGGCCGACATCTATTACCAGCAGATGGAGAAGCCCGACCGCGACTACAACAACGCTGAGCGCGCCGAAATGGAATACCGGAACATGATCAATCAGTTCCCGGACTCCACGCTGGTGCCCCGCGCCAAACAAAAGCTTCGTGAAACTCAGGAGGTTCTGGCCGAGCGCGAGACTCAGATCGGTCTCTTTTACGAGAGCCGCGAAAACTATAACGCCGCCATCGCCCGGCTACAGACGGTTGTCGATACCTACCCGCTCTACTCGAAGAGCGATCAGGCACTGCTGGCCATCGGCGATTCGTATGCCGGCGAAGCCCACAACATCCAGATTCAGCCCAAGATACCCGGCGCTATCAAGGAGCGGCTTCACTCGGTCTACCAGGACAAGGCCGCCGCGGCATACGCCAAGGTCATCACCCGCTATCCCATGGCCCCGCACGTCGAGGATGCGCGCGATCGCCTCGTCGCTATGAATCGCCCGGTTCCCGAGCCCACCCAGGAAGCGGTTGCCGAGAACGACGCCGAAGAACGCAGCCGCCAGCCCCTGCACTTTACCGACAAAACTCTCGACATCATCAAGCACAGCCCCACCGTGGTTGAAGCCGTGCACGTGGGCGAGCCCTCCCTGGACGATCCTAAGCGTACCTACGCCCCCGACATCACCAAGGAGAACGTCGCCATCTTTGCCGCGGCTGCCAACGCCGGAAGGCCAGCCGAAGCTGTTGTACCGGTCACGCCCACCGGCGCCAACGAGCCGCCACGCAGCGACCAGCCGTCTAACGTGCCGTTGCAGGTTGAAGCCCCTGGCGGTGGAACCAGCGTAGGCGCCCAGGTTTTGAGCGCGCCTTCCGCCGATCCAAACGCCGTGGTCAAGGCAGTTGGACCGGACACTGCGGCAATTCCGGCCCCCGAAAAACCGGCCGAGGCCCCCACCCAGGTCAACGAGATCAAGCCCGGAACAGCCCCGGCCACATCCGCCATCAACGACAAGAGCAAGAAGCCCAAGGTCGACAACGGCGAAGAATCCTCCAGCAAAAAGCATAAGAAGAAGGGCCTAGCTAAGCTCAACCCGTTCTAAAAAATGGATTTGCTAGCTTTCGCGCAAGAAGAGGGGCCGCCATCAAGGCGGCCCTTGCTGTTGCGCGAAATGCCTGTTTTCCACTTCGGTATTACAATCGAAAATGAAGTAATACCGAAGGGGCAGACCAAATGGAGACCACTCTCACTCGCAAAGGCCAGGTCACGATCCCCAAGCATGTTCGCGACGCCCTCAGCCTGGAGCCTGGCTGCAAGCTAATCTTCGATGTCAACAAGGCTGGTGAATTGGTGCTGAGGAAGGGCGGCCCCATCGTGGAGCGGCGGCCTGATCGGTTTGATCGCGCCCGTGGCGCCTCCGAAATCAAGTGGGAAGGCACGACCGACGAGTATATGGAGTTCATCCGCGGCTATTCCGATGATCCTGCTTGACGCCAATGTGATCCTCGACATCTGGGACGACGATCCCGTCTGGTACCCGTGGTCGAGCGAGCAGTTCCGAACACGATCGTTCATTGACGAACTGACGATCAATCCAATCGTCTATGCGGAGATATCGGCAAGATTCCCGACACCCGCCGCACTCGATGAAAAGTTGGCAGACCTTGGAGTGATTGTCATCGGCATCCCCCGCCGGGCCGCGTTTCTGGCCGGCAAGGCGTTGGTGCAATATCGCCGCCAGGGCGGAATGAAAGGCAATGTCCTGCCCGATTTCTTTATCGGCGCTCATGCCACCGCGCTGGGATGCGCGTTGTTGACGAGGGACACGCGACGCTACGCCGCGTATTTTCCAAATGTGCCGTTGATCACCCCCTGAATTCGATTGCCGCCCATCTGCTAAAGTCAAGGTGAGTCCCTCGCTCGAATCCCCTTCAATCGAAAGGGTCAGACCCGCAGGGGCACATTGACCAACTCCCATGCCTCACGACCTGCCCAAAGCCTACGACCCCGCCGCCATTGAAGATCATTGGGCCGAATATTGGGTCCGCGAAAACCTTTTCGCCCAGCCCGCACCTGACCCAACTCAAGCGAGCGCCCAGTCGTCCGGCGAGGCTTTTACGGTCCTGCTGCCGCCGCCCAACGTCACCGGCCAACTCCACATGGGCCACATGTTCGAGCAGGCGGAGATCGACATCATGGTTCGCTGGCGGCGCATGACCGGCCGCCGCGCTTTGTGGGTACCGGGCACCGACCACGCCGGCATTGCTACGCAGTTGATGGTCGAGCGCCAACTCGCCACCGAAGGCACGTCACGCCAGCAGCTTGGCCGCGAAGCGTTTGAAGCGCGCGTATGGGAGTGGAAGCGGCACTACGGCGGCGCCATTCTCGACCAGATGAAGCGGCTCGGCGCATCGGTCGACTGGCAGCGCGAGTACTTCACCATGGACGACCACCTTTCGGTTGCGGTGCGCGAGGCTTTCGTCCGCCTCTACGAGCAGGGCCTCATCTATCGCGGCGCATACATCGTCAACTGGTGTCCGCGCTGCCAGACGGCCATTAGCGATCTAGAAGTCGTCTACGACGAGCACAAGGGCCATCTGTGGGAGATTCGGTACTCCGTACTGGATACTCTCGGACAAGATTCGGGGGAGTACATTACCGTCGCGACAACCCGCCCCGAGACTATGCTAGGCGACGTTGCGGTTGCGATTCATCCTGAAGATGAGCGCTACCTGCATCTGCACGGCAAGAAGCTTCGCCTGCCTTTGATGGGCCTTGAGATCCCCATCATCCTTGACGAGTGGGTCAGCCGCGACTTCGGCACCGGCGCAGTCAAAGTGACCCCGGCGCACGATCCCAACGATTTTGCTCTCGGCGAGCGCCATCATCTTCCGTCCATCAATGTCATGGACGACACCGGCCACATCAACGAAAACGGCGGCGCATACGCCGGCCTTGACCGCTATGTTGCGCGTAAGAGAATCGTCGCCGATCTCGAAACGCAGGGCCTGCTTGGCGCCATCAAAGACCACACCAACAACGTGGGCCACTGCGACCGCTGCAAGACAGTCGTCGAGCCCCGCCTCTCCACGCAGTGGTTCATCAAGATTCAGCCCCTGGCCGAGAAGGCCATCTCCGCCGTCAAGCAGGGCCACATCCGCATCACTCCGGAGCAATACGAGAAGACCTATCTCAACTGGATGGAAAACATCCACGACTGGTGCATCTCGCGCCAACTCTGGTGGGGCCATCGCATCCCCGCATGGCATTGCGCTACCTGCCACAAAACCACCGTTGCGCGTGTCGATCCCACTGCCTGTTCGCACTGCGGCTCGGCCCAGGTCACGCAGGAGACCGACGTTCTCGACACCTGGTTTTCGTCAGGCCTGCTTCCGGTTTCAGTCTTCTGCTGGCCGAATATCAACGCGGAGAATCGCGCGGACTTCGATGCGTTTTATCCGACAAGTCTCTTGATCACGGGATTCGACATTCTGTTTTTCTGGGTCGCCCGTATGATCATGTTCGGCTGCTGGTTTTCCAAAGACATTCCCATGCCCGACGGCAGCCCGCGCTCGCTTGCGGACTCGGTACCGTTCCGCGAGGTATACATCCATGCGCTGGTCCGCGACGCCAACCGCGAAAAGATGTCCAAGACCAAGGGCAACGTAGTCGATCCCATCGAGATCGTGAAGCAATACGGGACGGATGCGGTGCGGTTCACGCTGGCCTCGATGGCCTCGCCCGGAACCGACATCGCCTTCAACATTGCGAGAACCGAAGGCTACCGCGCCTTTGCCAACAAGATCTGGAACGCCGCGCGCTTCATCTTTATGAATGTGGATCGGGCCGAGGAGATTGGGATCAAGGTCGATTCGGCCGCGCTGGGCGGAATGCCTACCGTCGCAGCCGATGCTCCGCTTGAAGCCCGCTGGATTGTCGCGGAACTCCACGCGACAGCAGGCAAAGTGAATCAGGCGTTAGAGAACTACCGCTTCGACGATGCAGCTAATCTCATCTATCAGTTCTTCTGGGGTAGCTTTTGCGATTGGTATTTGGAGATCGTCAAATTGCGGCTTGATTTCTCTGAGACTGCCGACAAGGCGAAGACGACGGCGGCGCTAACCATCCTGCTTCAAGTCTTTGAAACCGCTCTTCGCCTTCTTTCGCCCTTTATGCCGTTCTTGACGGAGGAACTCTGGCATGCCATTTACGATGGCAATCCGCCTGCGAAATCGATTGCCCTGACGCGGTACCCAAAGATGAACGAAGCTGTGGTTGGGGCGCTAATCCCAACTGGGATGGTGATAATTCAGAATCTAGTTATAGACATTCGCGCATTGCGAAAGGAGCGCGACGTTCCGGAAAAAGAACACGTTCCTGTTGTATTGTTTCTGTCAGATCGGTCTAACAAGGTTTTTCAAAGGAACATCGACGTCGTTCGGCATCTGGCGAAAGTAACCGAGGTGGTTTCGAAGCCCCTAGATTTCATGTCTTCTCGCCCCGGAAGGCGTCGAGGACTTGGCTGGGACGTAGATATTGACTACGAGACCACCATTGACGTCGCCGCCGAGCGCGACCGCTTGACAAAAGACATCGCCAAGTATGAGAAAGGTCTAGCATCGGCGGAGCGCCAATTGGGAAATGAAGGCTTCTTAGCCAAAGCCCCCGCGCATGTGGTCGAGGGGCTGAAGAAGCAGGAAGCTGAAACGCGACTTTTGCTGGAGAAGGCGCGGGCTGCGCTGGAAGCGCTGCCGAAGGAATGAGAAGTTGACGAGAAGCAAACGCGGGTCCTTCGACTCGCTTCGCTCGCTCAGGATGACAGCGCGATTGGATTGTAGAGTGGATCAGGGAACAGCAAGATGGATTGGAAGAGCACACGCATCGACGCATTGTTGGAGAACGCCCTGGTTGAAGACCAGGCTGCTCGCGATGCCACCACCAACCTCACCATCGATCCCGACCTGCGCGCCGCCGCATCGATCATTGCGCGCCAGGAGTTGGTGATCTGCGGTCTCGGCGCGGTTCCGCGCCTGCTTGAAATCTTCGCCCGCCTTGACCAGCGCCCACCCGCGCAGACCCGCTTCCAAGTCATCAGCCATCCGGAAATTTTCGACGGGGTGCGCGTGCGCGAAGGCCAGGTGCTGGCCGTCATCCGCCACAATGCCCGCGTGCTGCTAAGTTGCGAACGCGTGATCCTCAACCTCATGCAGCACCTAAGCGGCATCGCCACGCTGACGCGGAAATATGTCGACGCGATTCAGGGAACCCACGCCAACGTGCTCGATACGCGCAAGACTGTGCCGGGTCTCAGAGTCCTCGAGAAATACGCCGTGCAATGCGGCGGAGGCACCAATCACCGCATCGATCTTGCCTCCGGCATTCTCATCAAGAACAACCACATCGCCTTGGGCGGCGGCCTGCCTGCGGTGCTGACGCAGGCCCTTGAGAAACGTAGAAAGGGCCAGCGTGTGCAGGTGGAAGTGCGCTCGGCGAAGGAGCTTGAAGAGGCGCTGCAGTTTGGCGCGGAAGCTATCCTGCTCGATAACATGACGCCGGCTGAAGTTAGGCGCTCCGTGGAGCGCATCAAAGAAGTTGCGCCGGGAGAAAGGCCGCAAACACAGCAACCGCAGGGGCAAGATCGGGAGGCGCGATGGATTCCAACCGAAGCCTCGGGCGGCATTGTGCTCGATAACATCCGCTCCTATGCCGAGACCGGCGTGGACTTCATCAGCATCGGCGCACTTACTCACTCCGCCAAGGCCGCCGATATCTCGATGAGCATTACCGCGGAGCCGAACTAATACCATGTGCGACCTTGCGGCGCTGAATGCCGAGTTAGCTGGAACTGTCTTTGCGGGCAACCTTCATTTCTCGCCGGTAACCAATTCAACCAACTCTGACGCTCTTGAAGCCGCGCGCGCCGGCGCTCCTCACGGCTCGGTCTACTTTGCAGACGAGCAGTTAGCCGGACGCGGACGCGGCGACCACGCCTGGCACTCGGCGGCGGGTGAAGGACTTTATGTAAGTGTCCTGCTGCGCCCGCAAATGCCGGCCAATCGATTACATCTGCTACCGCTTGCTACGGGGCTCGCTGCTGCCGAAGCAATCCGCGCTGTCTCTGGACTCAAGATCGATCTGCGCTGGCCCAACGATCTTTTGATCGGCCCGCGCAAAGTCGGGGGCATTCTGGCCGAGTCCAAAATCGAAGAGGAGCAGGTAGTCTTTGCCGTTGTAGGCATCGGCATTAACGTGCATCAGCACAGCTTTGCTCCGGGGCTCTCCACGCCTGCAACTTCACTTGATCTGGAAGCCGGCCGCCGCATCGGCCGCCAGCTTCTGATCGCAACCCTGCTAAAATCGCTGGAGCGTGAGGCGCTCGCGTTGCTCCATCCAGCGGCAAGCAGAACGATTCCTATGCGAATGGCGCAAGCTTCGACTTGGGTGCGCGGGCGACAGGTTGAAGTTCACGGCCCGCAAGCTTGCAGCGGCATAACAGCCGGGTTGGACGAGCACGGTTTCCTGCTGGTTCGCGCCGCCGATGGATTAGTCACGGTGCAGACCGGCGGCATTCGCTGCATGGCCACCTGCGGTGGGGCAGAGGCCTTCGGCACTGAGATTTAGGCCTCCGGTTTCCCACCCAGCCGCAACTACAAGGACGCGGCAAGGATGGGCTACCCGGACTGCGTGGAAATAGGCTGAGAAAAACATGTTACTCGCTCTCGATGTCGGCAACACGAATACAAAGCTCGGTCTTTATCGGCTCGACGGTCAGTTACCGGAGCTGGCGGCGCACTGGCGGCTCACCACTCACCGCGCCCAGACTGTGGACGAATACGGTGCGCTCTTCATCAATCTTTTTCAGATGAAAGCCATCGACCCAAATCAGGTCACGCATATCATCATTTCCTCTGTTGTCCCGCCGGTTGAGTCCACGCTTCGCCAGATGTGCGAAGGCTATTTTCACATCGAGCCGCTGTTTGTCGAGCCAGGCATTAAGACAGGCATGCCCGTGTTAGTCGACAATCCGACTGAGCTAGGCGCCGACCGGCTGGCGGACTC
>Ga0181516_10001273_pt1 | contig 19714 bp, 16 predicted proteins | sample PEATcosm2014_Bin_25_FD_121104 | JGI IMG/M metagenome (GOLD analysis project Ga0181516, IMG submission 121104) | Peatland microbial communities from MTU Mesocosm Facility, Houghton, MI, USA - PEATcosm2014_Bin01_10_metaG | ecosystem: Environmental > Terrestrial > Soil > Wetlands > Peat | place... | reverse complement strand
GTGAATTTCCCGGATGTCGTGCTCATCGCGCTTTTGGTTTGCCTGATTCCGACAACGATCGGCGGTTTGTTAAGCGCCATCGGCATCGCCGGCATGGACCGTTTGCTCCAGCGCAACGTCCTGGCGATGAGCGGACGTGCGGTCGAGGCGGCGGGCGACGTGGACGTGCTGCTGCTCGACAAGACCGGCACCATCACGCTCGGCAACCGCCAGGCCACGGCATTTCTACCTGCGCCGGGCGTCACGGAACAGGAACTCGCCGACGCCGCGCAACTCGCCTCGCTCGCCGACGAAACACCCGAAGGCCGCAGTATCGTCGTGCTCGCGAAAGATTTCGGCATCCGCGCCCGGACGATTCACGAATTGCCAGGCGCGCAATTCGTTCCGTTCACCGCGCAAACGCGCATGAGCGGCGTGGATGTTGACGGCAAACAAATCCGCAAAGGCTCGGCGAACGCCATCCGGCATTTCACCGGCGGAATGTTCCCTGCGGAAATTGAAAAAATCGTGGAGGCGATTTCGCTTTCCGGCGGCACGCCGCTTGTTGTCGCCACCCGCGACCGCGCGCTCGGCGTGATTCATTTGAAGGACATCGTCAAAGGCGGTTTGGCCGACCGGTTCAAGCGCTTTCGCGCGATGGGCATTCGCACGGTGATGATCACCGGCGACAACAAACTGACCGCCGCCGCCATCGCGCAGGAGGCCGGCGTGGACAGTTTTCTCGCCGAGGCGAAACCGGAGGACAAGCTCGCGCTCATCCGCCACGAGCAAACCGATGGTCGCATGGTTGCGATGATCGGCGACGGCACGAATGACGCGCCCGCGCTCGCGCAGGCCGACGTCGGCGTGGCCATGAACACCGGCACGCAGGCCGCCAAGGAGGCCGGCAACATGGTGGATTTGGATTCAAATCCAACGAAACTTTTGGAGATCATCGAAATCGGAAAACAACTGCTCATCACGCGCGGCGCGCTGACGACATTCAGCATTGCCAACGACGTCGCGAAATACTTCGCCATCATTCCGGCGATGCTCATGGCGACGTTTCCGGTCATCGCGCCGCTAAACATCATGCGTCTGCACAGTCCGGACAGCGCCATTTTGAGCGCCGTGATTTTTAACGCGCTCATCATCATCGCGCTGATTCCGCTGGCGCTGCGCGGCGTGAAATTCCGGCCACTCGGCGCGGCGGACATTCTGCGGCGCAATCTTCTGATTTACGGCGTCGGCGGCGTCATCCTGCCGTTTGTCGGCATCAAGGCGATTGACCTGATTATTGCTGGTTTGCATCTCGCGTAATTATGAAACGAATTGCCATGATCTTGAATCGGCAATCCGGGCAGCTCATGGGAAAGTTAAAATCATTCCAAACTGAATTATGAAAAATGTATTTGCTGAATTTGGCCGCTCAATCGTGGCGACACTTTTCTTCGCCATCATCCTGTGCGGTTTGTATCCGCTCGTCGTTTATGGCGCGGGGCAACTGCTGTTCCCGCACCAGGCCAACGGCAGCCTGCTGGTGGACAAATCTGGCGCGGTTCGCGGCTCGTCGTTGCTCGCGCAAAATTTCACCGGCGCGGGCTATTTCCATCCGCGCCCGTCGGCGGCGGGATCGAACGGCTTTGACGCCACCAGCTCCAGCGGCAGCAACCTCGGCCCGACCTCGTCGAATCTCGTCGCGAACATCACCGCGAACATCGCTACCTACCGTTCCGACAACAACCTCGCGACGAACGCCCAGGTGCCCGCCGACGCCGTGACCGCCTCCGCCAGCGGCCTCGACCCGCACATCAGCGTGGCAAATGCTGAAATTCAGATTCCGCGCGTGGCGAAAGCGCGCGGGATTTCCGAGGATCGTGTGCGCGAGCTGGTGAAACATAACACGAGTGGCCGCGACCTCGGCGTTTTCGGCGAACCGCGCATAAACGTGATGGCCTTGAACTTCGCGCTCGACCGGTTGCCGCAAAAATAGTTTCTTTGCGGGATGGAAACGCCCGCCATTGAACGATTGAAGCCGGAGGATTTTCTCCGGCTCATCGAAAAGAGCCGGCTGGGGAAATTGAAGATTTATCTCGGCCACGCGGCGGGTGTCGGCAAAACCTACGCAATGCTCGAGGAGGCGCACCGGCTGAAAAAGGCCGGCGTGGACGTGGTCATCGGCTGGGTGGATGCCCATGGTCGCAAGGATACCGAGGCGCTGCTGGAAGGTTTGGAAATCATCCCGCGAAAGCAAGCCGAGCACAACGGCCGCGCCGTCGAGGTTCTCGACGTTGGCGCCATTTTCAAACGCCACCCGACCATTTGCGTCGTGGACGAATTGCCGTTCACGAATGTCGCCGGTTCGCAACATCCCAAACGCTATCTCGAAGTGCATGATTTGCTGCTGGCCGGCATCAATATCATCACCACGATGAACATCCAGCATCTCGAAAGCCTGCACGACACGGTGCTGCACGCGACGGGCGTGGACGTGCGCGAGCGTGTGCCGGACCGTTTCGTGCTGGAGGCGGACCAGGTGGTGAACGTGGATCTGACCGCCGAGGAGTTGCGCGAGCGGTTGAAGATGGGAAAGATTTATCCCAAGGATCGCATCGCCGCCGCGCTCGAGAATTTTTTTACGGAGAACAATCTGAACGAGTTGCGCGAACTGGCTCTGCGCGAAACCGCTGCCGCGCTCGACCAGCGCCCGCGCCCCGGCGCAAAATCGCCGCCAGAGGTCAGCGAAAAAATTGCTGTCTTCATCAGCACAAATCCAGTCACGACCGCGAGGTTGTTGCGCTCGGCCTCGCGGCTGGCGGGCCGGTTGAACCGCGAGTGGATGGCTGTTTATGTGCGGTGCAAAAAGGAGGACCCGATGCGGATTTCATCGGATTTGCAGCGGCAATTCATGCAGAACGTCCAGCTTGCCACCGAACTTGGCGGCAGCGTGACGGTGCTGGAAAGCGAGGATGTTTGCGAGGCTCTGTTGAAGTATTGCCGTGAAAATGATGTCAACCTGGTCGTGCTCGGCACAACGGAACGGCATTGGTGGCAGTTCACGCGCCCGAACGTCCTTGAGTTTTTCATGCACCACGCGCCTGGCATTGACATTCACATTGTTGATCCGAACGGCTGACATGTCTTGATGCAATGATGTTTTCAATGCCGAGATCGTCAGCTAACCTCCCCGGGCATTTGGAAGGGCGAGCCTCTGAACCGCACCGTTTGCGGTCATCAAGTTCACCCGGTTGGCCTGGAATTTATGAATGTGTTTGGTTGGGTGAAAAACATGGTGATCGGCCGGGCGCGGAATCTTTCCGACAAGTCCCTGTTTCACAACATGTCGCTCGTCGCGCTGCTGGCGTGGGTCGGCCTCGGCGCGGACGGCCTGTCGTCCTCGTGCTACGGCCCGGAGTCGGCGTTTCTCGCCCTGAAAACGCACACCGGCCTGAGCCTGTTCGTGGCGGCGGCGACGGTGCTGACGATTATCATCATCTGCACCAGCTACTCGCAAATCATCGAGGCGTTTCCCACCGGCGGTGGCGGCTACCTCGTCGCCAGCAAACTGCTTTCACCGACGGTCGGTGTCGTGTCCGGCTGCGCGCTGATCGGCGATTACATTTTGACCATCGCCTTGAGCGTGGCGGCCGGCACGGATGCGATCTTCAGCATGCTCCCGGTGGAAATGCAGGTCTGGAAGGTGAAATTTTCCCTGGCCATTGTCGTGTTCCTCACACTGCTGAACCTGCGCGGTGCGAAGGAATCGGTGATGCTCTGGGTGCCGGTGTTTTTTGTGTTCGTCCTGAGTTACACGTTCGCCATTATTTATGCCATTTCCGCGCACTTTGGCGAATTGCCCGGCGTCGCCCACGGCATGGTGTCCGACGTGAACGCAGGCGCGGCGGAAGTCGGCTGGTTCGGTCTCGTCGCCGTCGTGCTGCGCGCCTACAGCCTCGGCGCCGGCACTTACACCGGCATCGAGGCCGTCAGCAACGGCCTCAACACCCTGCGCGAACCCCGCGTGCAGACCGGCAAGCGCACGATGATTTACATGGCGGCATCGCTGTCATTCGTCGTCGGCGGGCTGCTGCTGGCGTATCTGCTTTATCACGTCACGCAGGTGGAGGGCAAGACGCTGAACGCCGTGCTGTTTGAAAAAATCACCGCCGACTGGCCGCCGCTCGCCTCGAGGGGATTTGTCATTGCCGCGATGGCGTCATCGGGCGCGCTGCTGCTCATCGCGGCGCAGACGGGTTTTTTCGGCGGCCCGCGCGTTCTGGCCAACATGGCGGTGGACCGCTGGATGCCGACGCGGTTCGCCACATTGAGCGACCGGCTGGTCACGCAAAACGGCGTGCTGCTCATGGGCGGCGCGGCGTTTGTGCTGCTGTTCTTCACGGCGGCCGCCGTCAACCTGCTGGTGGTGCTCTACAGCATCAACGTCTTCATCACCTTCAGCCTGTCGCAGCTCGGCATGGTGCGGCACTGGTGGATGGACCGCGACAAGGAGCCAAAATGGAAAAGCAAGCTGCTCATCAACGGCATCGGTTTGCTGCTGACCAGCGGCATTCTCATTTCACTCTGCGTGGTGAAATTTGATGAAGGCGGCTGGGTGACCCTGCTCGTGACCGGCGTGCTCATCGGAGTCGCGTTCTGGGTGAAACATCATTACCGCCAGACGCAGAAAAAACTCTTCCGCCTCAACGAGCTGGTTGCCGCCGCGCTGGCCGACGAGGCTCTGATCACCCCCGAGATGCCGCCGCCCCAATGTGACCCCAACGCGCGCACCGCCGTCTTTCTCGTCAACGGCTTCAACGGCCTCGGCCTGCACACGCTGCTGGCGGTCGTGCGGATGTTCCCGAAGGTCTATCGCAATTTCATCTTCGTGCAGGTCGGCGTGCTGGACGCGGGCAATTTTAAGGGCGCCTCCGAGGTGGAAAATTTGCGCGAGTATTCCCGGCGCGAGGTGGAGAATTATGTGGCCTACATGAGCAAGCGCGGCTTTTACTCCGAGGCGCGGTTCGCGCTGGGCACGGACATCGTGGAGGAGGCGGCGAAGCTGTGCGAGGAAATCGCCGGGAAATTCCCGCAGGCGCAGTTCTTCGCCGGCCAGCTCGTGTTCAAGGATGAAAACATGGTGCGGCGCTGGCTGCACAATCACACGGTCTTTGAACTGCAGCGCCGCCTGTATCAAAAGGGCCGCGCGATGCTCATCCTGCCGATCCAGGTGTGATCAAAAATCGCGCGCCTCGCCGGGATGCAGCAGATGCAGCGTCTTGCCAGCGGCGCGGAATTTTTCCCGCGCGGCGGCGTGGTCAATCGTGATCGGCGGAAAGGTGTCAAAATGGATGCCGAGAATTTCGTCGCACCGGATGAAATTGGCGGCCTTCACCGCGTCGTCCACGCCCATCGTGTAATTGTCGCCGATGCAGAGCGCGGCGAACTTCAGCTTGGTGGATTCGCCGATGAGCTTCATGTCCATCGTCAGCGCAGTGTCGCCGGAGAAATAAAAATTGCCTTCCGCACTTTCCACCACGAAGCCGCCGGGATTGCCGCCGAACGAGCCGTCGGGCATCGTGCTGGAATGGATGGCGTTCACGAATTTCACGCGGCCAAAATCGAACTGGCAGCTGCCGCCGTGATTGAGCGGGTGGACCTTGGGGACGCCGTTTTTGTTCAGCCAGGTGGCGACCTCGTAATTGGCAATCACCAGCGCACCGGTGCGCCTGGCGATTGCCACCGCGTCGCCGACGTGATCCGAATGCCCGTGCGAGACAAGGATGAAATCCGCCGCCACCTTCTCCGCGTCGGTGTTTTTGGCGAGCGGATTTCCGGTGATGAACGGATCGAACAAAAGGACTTTACCCCCGATCACGACGGTTAAACAGGCGTGACCGTGGTAAATAACCTTCATACGTTTCGCATCAGGCCGTTGTGGCAATCATCTCCGGCTCCGGCGTGTCGAGGAAGCCCTGCAAATGCCGGACGCGCGTGGGATGGCGCAGCTTGCGCAGCGCCTTGGCCTCAATCTGGCGGATGCGTTCGCGAGTGACGTTATACATCTTGCCGATTTCCTCGAGCGTGCGTTCGTAGCCGTCGAGCAGGCCGAAGCGCATTTCGAGAATTTTCCGTTCGCGGTCGGTCAGCGTGGTCAGCACGTCGCTCAATTTTTCGCGGAGCAGGCTGTAGCTGGTGACCTCCGACGGGTTCTCCGCCGATTTGTCCTCGATGAAATCGCCGACGCTCACGTCGCCGTCGTCGCCGACGGGCGCATGGAGCGACACCGGCTGTTGCGCCATTTTGAGCAGCGCATGGATGCGCGACACCGGCATGTGCATTTCATCGGCGATTTCCTCCGGCGTGGGTTCGCGGCCCAGCTCCTGCGTGAGCTGCTTTTGCGCGCGCCAGAGCTTGTTCATGATTTCGATCATGTGGACCGGGATGCGAATGGTGCGGGCCTGGTCGGCGATGGAACGCGTGATGGCCTGGCGGATCCACCAGATGGCGTAGGTGGAAAATTTGTAGCCGCGGCGATACTCGAATTTCTCGACGCCCTTCATCAAGCCGATGTTGCCTTCCTGGATCAGGTCGAGGAAGGACTGGCCGCGGTTGGTGTATTTCTTGGCGACGGACACGACGAGGCGCAGATTCGCCTCGGCCATGTGGGTCTTGGCCTTGAGGCCGCGGTCGGCGGCGGCCTTCAAATCCTTGAAGACCTTGGAAAATTCCTCGCGCGGCATCCGCACGAACTGTTCGAGCGTCTGGATTTTGGCGCGCTCGGCGTCCAGCGCCGTGCGCCGTTCGGCGGTGGCGCGCTGCGCCTCCAGCTCCTGAATGTGGCGCAGGCTCGCCTGGAATTTCTCGTGGACGTTGCTGGCCACGATGATCATTTCCTCGACGACTTTCTGCTTGTAAAAAAATTTCGGGAACAACTCCTGCAGCTTCGCGCCCATTTTCTTCAATTCGCGCTGGAGCTTTTCCTTGCGCCCCTTCTGCGCGGCCTTCTGGCAGTTGAAATACTTCACATCCACGCCCTGGTCGAGCGTGTGGACTTTTTTGATGAGCTTGCGCACGTCGCGCAGATGGCCTTCGCGGTTGGCGATTTTCTTGTCCACGATGACGCGGTCGAAGCGCTCCTTGGGCGGCTCGGACAGGAGTTTTTCCGCGATGGCGATGTGCTCCTTCGCGGTGAACCCGAGGCTGTAAACGATGCGCTTCATCTCGACTTCGGCCTCCTCGATGCGCTTGCAAATCTCAACCTCCTGCTCGCGCGTGAGCAGCGGGACCTTGCCCATCTGGTTCATATACATCCGGACGGGATCGTCCAGAATTTCCAGGCGCGCGTCCTCGTCGGCTTCCTCCGGCTGCGCATCGGGCTGCTTGGTGCGTTCGGCGCGTTCGGCCTCGGCCTGGTCCATGACGATTTCCACGTCCAAGGCGCGCAGCTTGCTCAACAGCATGTCGAGATCGTCGGGGCTCAAATTCTCCGGCAACACGTCATTGATGTCGTCGTAGGTAATGTAGCCGTGTTCCTGCGCGAGGTGGAGCAGCGTCTTGATTGTTTCAGTCAAATCCACGGTTGACTGCGGCCGCACCGGGGCCGCCGCGTTGCCGTTTCCGTTGGCCGGCAATTTTCCCGCCGCGACGGAGATGTCGTGCGTTTTGGATTTTTCATTCGATTCCGCCGCCTTGGCCGCGTTTCTGCGCGCGCTGCTGGTGATGACAAAGCGCCGCCGCACCGGGGCCGTCTTGGCCTTGGTGTGTCGTTCGCCACTGTGCTGGCGGCCATGCGCCGCGCTTGAAGCCGCTGTTTTTCGATTCAACATAAAATTATGAGACCCGGATAATCCGCTTTGGTTCAGAGAAATTCATCGGCGATCTCTGTTTGCGGGCTGCGGCGGTCCTGAATTGCTCACCCGACCACTCGCCCGTGAGTCATGGAGACTGCGAACACCGGAAGACCGACGCGGCTTCATACTAGCCGCTTTTGCTTGGAAATCAAGCATAATCGTTACTTTATCGTAACTTTTGGGATGAATCAGCAAACCTCCGGAATGACGGGCGAATTCCGGTCCAACAGACTTGCCATCAGCGGATTGTGAATAAAATCAGGCCCGTTCGCGCACGGCGGCGATATCGCGGACGATTTGCGCCTGCAATTCCGCCGGCGAGGCGAATTTCCTCTCGTCGCGGAGTTTTTCGCCGATTTCAACCTCCAGTTCCGTGCCATAAAGCCCGCCGCTGAAATCCAGCAGGTGCGCCTCCACGCGAAGCTCCGGCCTGGCGGATGCCACCGTCGGACGTAGGCCGATGTTCAATGCCACCCGGTAAGATTGTCGCTTCAAGTTTGTGAAACCGGAATACACGCCGTTCGGTGGCAGAACCAAGCCGACTGTGTCCAGGTTCGCCGTCGGGAAGCCAAGTTGTCGGCCCAGTTTGTCGCCCTCGACCACCCGGCCGGCAATCGCATAAGGCCGACCCAGCATCTGGCTCACGGCATCCAGTTTGCCGGCGCGGACCGCCTCGCGAATCCGCGTGCTGCTGACGGCCCGTCCGCCGATTGAAACCGCCGCCAGGCCGTGAACGGAAAAACCGATCTCGCCGCCCAGTTTTTTCAACAGCGCGACGTCGCCGCCGCGTTTGTGGCCGAAAACAAAATTCGCGCCGACGCAGATGCTCTGGATGGAGCCGATTTCGCGGGCCAAGTCGCGCACAAAAACCTCGCCGGGCTGCTCGCTGAATTTTTTGTCGAAGCCGACCAGCAGCAGATGATCCGCGCCGAGCGACTCGATGGCGCGCAATTTTTGCGGCAGCGAATAAACCAGCGGCGGCACGCGGGCGGGCGCGACGACGGAACTGGGATGCCGGTCAAAGGTGAGGACGAGCGCGACGGCGTCATGCTTGCGCGCGTCGGCGATGGTCTGGCGGATGATTTGCTGGTGGCCGAGATGCACGCCGTCGAAAAAACCGATGGCTAGGCAGACCTTGCGGCTGCCCGGCTTCAATTCATTCGCGTGGCGGATGGTTTTCATGCCGCCGCAAGCTTCAAAAACGGCAGCACGCGCTTCTCCAACTCCGCCGGCGTCATTTTCAGGACCGCGTCCAGCGGCGTCGCGTCCGCCACATCGAACTTGCCGGAAACGCTGCGGCGCAGCGCGGTCAGGTGCGCGCCGCAGCCGAGCTTCTGGCCGAGATCGTGCGCGATGCTGCGGACGTAGGTGCCCTTGGTGCAGGCGATTTTGAACGCGCCGAGCGGCAGTTCGTAGCTGGTGAACCGGAAGTTGTAAATGTGAACCAGCCGCGGCTCGCGTTCGATCTCGATGCCTTTGCGCGCGAGCTTGTAAAGCGGCACGCCATTTTTTTTGATGGCCGAAACCATCGGCGGCACCTGCATCAGGTCGCCGATGAATTTTGCCGCCTCGTCGTTCAACTGGTCGAGTGTCATCGGCATCACCGGCAGCGAGCCGGTCAGTTCGCCGTCGCAATCGTAGCTGTCGGTCGTCTCGCCGAATTTGATCGTGCCTTCGTAGACCTTGTCGTCACCCATTAATTTTTCCGACAGCTTCGTGCCGCGGCCCAGCACGATGATGAGCAGGCCGGTGGCGTTCGGGTCGAGCGTGCCGCAGTGGCCGACCTTTTTGATTTGGAAACGCCGGCGGATGGCGTCCACCACGTCGTGCGACGTCGGGCCGGCGGGCTTGTCAATGAGGATGGCTCCGTCGAGTGCGGAAAATTCTTGCATGGAAAATTACTTTGCGGCGTTCAACGCGCGTTTGATGGCGGCGATCACCTTGCGCTGCACGGAAAGCGGCTGGCCAGAAATTTTCGCGCCCGCCGCCGCCGGATGACCGCCGCCGCCGAATTGCGCGGCAATCTCGTTCACGTTCACCTTGTCGCTCTTGGAGCGGAGGCTGATGCGGACCAGGCCGGGCTCGACCTCCTCAAAAACGCAGGCGACGACGACCGGCTCGATGTTGCGGATGTGGTCAATAAGCCCCTCGGTGTCCTCGCTTTCGCCGCCGGTGCGGGTGAAATCGGCCTGCTTGAGCCAGAACCAGCCGATCTGGTCGTGGTGCGTCAGGCGGAACCGGCTGTAGACGTGCTGGAGCAGTTTGGCGCGGGAGAGCGGATACGATTGATAAACCTCGTCGCAGATTTTCGCGAGGTTCGCGCCGCGCGTGACCAGCTCGGCGGCGGCGTGAAACGTGCCGGGCCGCGTGGTCGGATAGCGGAACGAGCCGGTGTCGGTGGAAACGGCGGTGAACAGGTTGTCGGCGATGGGTTTGGTGATCGGCCAGTGCGCGACCTTGAGCAGCCGGAAAATCAATTCACCGCAGGAAGGCTCGCGGGCTGAGACCCAGTTGATGTCGGCGTAGCGCGTGTTGCTTTCGTGGTGGTCAATGTTGATGAAAATCTTCCGGTCGGCGACACACTCGCCGGTTTTCCCGAGGCGCTCGAAGCTCGCGCAATCCACGGCGATGACGCAGTCGAATGCTTGCCCGCGCTTCGGTTTTTGGAACAGGCCGGCGGGATCAAGGAATTTGTATTTTTGCGGGACAACATCCTCGTTCCAGCAGAAGACTTTTTTGCCCTCGTTCCGCAGCGCCTGCGCGAGGCCGAGCTGCGAGCCGATGCAATCGCCGTCAGGCCGGACGTGGCCGACGATGCAGAAGGTCTTGTTCTCGCGGATGATCTCAAGAATCCGGTCAATGACTTTGGGATGGCTTTTCACTCTGGGTCGGCGGGCGTGGATTTTTCCAGCTCCTCGATGATTTGCAGCACCTTGTTGCCGCGCACGATGGAATCGTCGAAGACAAATTTCAGCGTCGGCGTGAACTTCAGGATGACGGACTTGCCGACAAGCCCCTGGATGCGGATGCGATGCTCGTTGAGCACCTGGATGCCGCGCTTCTGCTGGTCGGCGTTGCCGAAAATGCTGATGAAGACGACGGCGGATTTCAGGTCGCCGGCCACGTCTACGTCGTTGACGGAAATCAGGCCGCATTCATTGACGTGGAATTCGCGGCGGACGGCCTCGCCGATTTCGCGCTTCAACAGTTCGCGCACCCGTTCATGTCGCAGGTTGTTCATTGTTTCCGTTGAAAAGTTGGACTGTGAACCGTCCCAACCATACAACGATTCACGATCCGGCGCCTGTCATAATTTCGCGGCAACCTTTTCAATGACATAGCACTCGATGGCGTCGCCGACCTGAAACTCGCTGTAGCCCTCGATGCGGATGCCGCATTCCATGCCGGCGCGGACTTCGTTGACCTCATCCTGAAACCGGCGCAGCGATTGCAGGATGCCCTCGTAAATCACGTCCTTGCGACGGCGCACGCGCACCTTGCCCCGGATGATGCGGCCGTTGGAAACCATGCAGCCGGCGACCGGCGTGCCCTTGGACAACTCAAAAATCTGCCGCACTTCCGCCGAGCCGATGATGTTTTCCTTCATGTCCGGTTCCAGCAAACCGGCCATGGAATCCTTCACCTGGTCAATCAGCTCGTAAATGATCGCGTAAAGCTTGATCTGCACGCCTTCGTGCTTCGCCTTCTCGGCGGCGGTGCTGTCCAGCCGCGTGTGAAAGCCGAGGATGACGGCGTGGGATGCTGACGCCAGCGCCACGTCGTTCTCGGTGATGGTGCCGACGTCGCTGTGAATGATTTCGAGGGAAATTTTGTCCGACTCAATTTTCTTGAGCGCCTCGACGATGGCCTCGACCGAGCCTTGCGCGTCGGCCTTGACGACGACCTTGAGACCCCTGGTTTGCGCGGCTTCGAGCGACGCGAACAGATTTTCGAGCGTGACCTTGGAGCGGCTCTCCAGGTCCTGGCTTTTCGCCTCCATCGCGCGCTGTTCGGCCAGGTCGCGCGCCGCCTTTTCATCCTCGACGACGCTGAATTCCAGCCCGGCGTCCGGCACGCCGTTCAAGCCGAGCACCTTCACCGCGACCGACGGCCCGGCTTCCTTGAGCCGCTTGCCCTCCTCGTTGATGAGCGCGCGGACGCGGCCGTAAAACTCGCCGCACAAAATGATGTCGCTGACGTGCAGCGTGCCTTTGCGGACCAGAACCGTCGCCATCGGGCCGCCCGGTTCGACGCCGGATTCGATGACATTGCCCTTCGCGTGCCGGTCGGGATTCGCCTTGAGTTCGAGCAGTTCGGCCTGGAGCAGAATCATTTCGAGCAGCTTGTCCACGCCCTGCTTGGTCAGCGCCGAAACGTCCACAAAAATCGTGTCGCCGCCCCAGTCGTCCGGCACCAGCCCCTTGTCCTGCAACTGCTGGCGGACCTTCATCGCGTTCGCGTTGGGATGGTCCATCTTGTTGACCGCAACCAGGATCGGAACCTTCGCCGCCTTCGCGTGGTTGAGCGCCTCAATCGTCTGCGGCATCACGCCGTCGTTCGCCGCGACGACGAGCACGACGATGTCGGTGACGTTCGCGCCGCGGGCGCGCATGGAGCTGAACGCCGCATGGCCGGGCGTGTCGAGAAAAGTGATCTGCGCCAGGCCCTTTTTGCGCTCGGGATGCGGCACGGAAATCGTGTAGGCGCCGATGTGCTGCGTGATGCCGCCGGCCTCGCCCGCCGCCACGTCCGATTTGCGGATCACGTCGAGCAGCGAGGTCTTGCCGTGGTCAACGTGGCCCATGATGGTCACGACCGGCGCTCGCGGCTTGAGTTGTTCCGGCTTGTCGTCAACGTCAAGTTCGATTTTTTTCTCGACCGCGTGGACGACGCCTTCGCCCTTGGCCCGCTTTTCCACCTCAAACTTGAAACCGTATTTGGCGCAAAGCTGCTGGGCGATTTTTTCGTCAATCGCCTGGTTGACGGTGGCGAAAACGCCCAGCTTGATCAAATCGCCGATGATGATGAACGGCTTTTGCTTGAGCTGCCCGGCCAGCTCGCGAACGATGATCGGCGGCTTGACGATGATGACCTCGGCGCTGTCCGGCAAATTGATTTTGGGACCCGCTGGCACGGCAGGTTTGGCCGGCTCGCGGGTCGGCGGCGCGGAGCGTCCATCGCGCGAATGCTGGAATTGCCGGCGCGAACCCGGCCTTTGCGGCACGCCCGGCCGCGGGGGCGGCAGTTTGGCGTCTCCGCCCCTGTCGCCAGTGCGCGCTGACGGGCGCGTCGGCAACTGGATGAACCCGACCTTGTCGCCGATTTTCGGGACAGCCGGTTTGGGCGGCGGCGGCGGTGGTGGGGCTGACGGCGCTGAAGGCAGCGGCGGTGTCGGCGGTTTTGGCGCTTCAACCACGGGCGGGGAAACTGAAACTATTACCGGCTCCGGTTTGGGCTCGGTCACCGGCAGCGGCGGTGCCGGTGGCGCTGGGGATGCTGGAGGTGCCGGCGGCGGTGTCGGCGGAGCCTTGATGACGACGATTTTCTCCTCGACGGGCGCGGGCTTGGGTGGTTCGGGCGCAGGCTTGGGGGCGAGGCGGGCGGCGGTTTCGGGATGACTTTTTACCAGCGCTTCCTCAAGCCATTCGGCGGTGATTTTATCGAGCGAACTGGACGCCACTTTGGCGGCGGCAATGCCCATCTCCTTGGCCTTGGCGAGAATTTCCTTGTTCTCGAGGCCGAGCTTTTTCGAAATGTCGTATATCCGAACGGGCATAAATAATTACCGTCGCCGACCGGAATGGGCAGTGGGCCTTCATGGCTCAAAGTGCGCGAACAAAAATTGTTCCGGTCCGCGTCATAAATCTCAACTGTTTGCCCCGACCTGCGGGTCGGGAGTCGCCGGCGCCTCGCCAGCCTTCACCACATGGCGCTCCGCCTCGGCGTGCGCCGCCTTCAAAATTTCCGCCGCCTTCTCCCCGATTTGCGGGATGCTGCTCAAATCGCCTTCGTCCGCCGCCAGCAAATCCTCCAGCCGCGTCAGACCGGCATGAACCAGCGCGTCCGCCTGCTCGCGCGCAATGCCCGGAATGACCGCCAGATGTTCCACGGCTTCCGCGACTTTTTCCTCGAATCCCTTTGTGACGACGTGTTCGGCGTCAATGTCCACTTCCCAGCCGACGAGCCGGGCGGTCAGGCGCGCGTTCTGGCCGCGCTTGCCGATGGCCAGCGACAATTGATCCTCGCTCACCAAAATTTTCAGGCGTTTTCCAGTCTCGTCAATTTCAATGGTCTTCAGCTTGGCCGGTTCGAGCGCCTTCGTGACAAACGTCTTGATGTCGGACGACCACGGAATCACGTCCACCTTTTCGTTGTTCAGCTCGCGGACGATGTTTTTGACCCGCTGGCCGCGCATGCCGACGCACGCCCCGACCGGATCCACTTTGGGATCGCGCGAATAGACCGCCATCTTGGTGCGGAATCCCGGTTCGCGTGCAATGCCCTTGATCTCGATTGTGCCGTCGCTGATTTCGGAGACTTCGAGCTGGAAAAGCTTGATGATGAAACGCGGGTCGGCGCGGGACAAAATGATTTCCGGTCCGTGCGGGCCTTCCTGCACGGCCTTGACGTAGCAACGGATGCGTTCGCCCACCTGGTATTCCTCGGTCGGCACGCGCTCGCGATTGGGCAGCAGCGCCTCGTATTTGCCGAGGTCCAGCATCACGTCCGAGCGCTCGAACCGCCGCACGGTGCCGCTGACGATGTCGCCGACGCGGTCCTTGAATTCGGTGAAAATCAGCGCCTTTTCGGCCTGCCGGATTTTCATCATCAATGCCTGCTTGGCGTATTGCGAGGCGATGCGGCCAAAACCGGCGGGCGTGACTTCCTTTTCGAGCTCGTCGCCGATTTTCGCGTCCGGCTTGATGCGGCGCGCGTCAAAGACGGAAATCTGGTCGTGAATGGAAATGACCTTGTCGGAGACGATGAGCTTGGCGAAGGCCTTGATGTCGCCGTTTTTCTGGTCAATTTCGACACGGAGTTCCCGCGCCGCGCCGACCGCCTTTTTGGCGGCGGACAGCAAAGCCTCCTGGACAGCGCCGACCAGAACATCACGGTTGATGCCCTTCTCGCGCTCCCAGAATTCCAGAACTGCCAAAAAATCCGCGTTCATATCCTGTAAATGGCGTTTGCATCCCGGCTTCCGGCGAATAAAAAAGCCGGAAGATGTGCATCTCCGACTTTCGCGCGCTGGCCGAACCAGCAAACTTTACCATTCTCGAAACAAAAAAATAAGTTTTTTACGGCAATCCGTCAAGCGCAAAACATTTGCTTGTTTGAAACTTTCGCCCACCGGCGGTTTTAGATACAAGAAGTCATGCCGCAATTTTCCTACAAGGCGCGGAAACGCTCCGGCGAACTGGTCGAGGGCATTCTGGAAGTGGCCGACCGTCCGGCGGCCGTGGCGCAAATCGAGCGCCTCGGCCTGTTTCCCGTTGCCGTGGACACGGCCAAGGGCGCGCCGGCCGGCGACAAGCGCGCGGCGCGGGCGTTCGACTGGCGTTCATTTCTCCCGCCGACGTTGCGCGAGCATTTTGAGCAGCAGCGCAAGCCGAAGCTGCAGGAGCTGGCCACGTTCACGCAGCAGCTCGCCAACCTGCTTCAGGCCGGCATGCCGCTGTCCACCGCGCTTAACAGCATGACGTATCTGGAGACAAAGGGCATTCCATCGGACGTGAGCCGCCAGCTCAAGCAGGAGGTGAGCGAGGGCCGGGGATTGTCCGACGCCATGGCCAAGCAGCCGCGCATCTTTTCCGACTTGTATGTCAACATGGTCAAGGCCGGCGAATCGAGCGGTGCGCTGGTGGACGTGCTCCGGCGCATGGCCGACCATTTTGAGAAATTCGCGCAGGTGCAGGCCAAGTTCACCTCGGCGCTGATTTATCCGGCGCTCGTGTGCTGCGTGGGCGTGGGCATGATTGTCTTCTTCCTCACGGTGATGCTGCCCAAATTCATGTCGCTCTTCGGCGACGTGGGGTTCAAGCGGCTGCCGATGATGACGGTGATCCTGATCAACATCAGCGACGCCTTCAAGCATTACTGGTGGCTGATTCTGGGAATCATTATCGTGCTGCTGATTGTGTTCAAGCGATTCCAGGGGACGGCGACGGGGCGGCGCAAGATTGACGAGTGGAAGATGAAGGCGCCGCTGCTGGGTCGCGTGATTTCCCTGAACCTCTACGGCCAGTTTGCGCGCACGCTCTGCACGCTCCTCCAAAACGGCGTGCCCATGCTCACCGCGCTCAAAATCACCGAGCAGGTCATCCCCAATTCCATCATCAAGGAAGCCACCGCCCGGACGCGCGAGGCGGTGACGGACGGCAAATCGCTCGCGCAGCCGCTGGCGGCCAGCAAAGTCTTTCCGCGCCTGATGGTGGATCTGGTGAAAATCGGCGAGGAAACCGGCAACGTGGCCGACGCGCTGAACAACGTGGCGCAGACGTATGAAAACGAGTTGAACATCGCCCTGCGCGTGATGATGAATTTGATCGAGCCGGTGCTCATCATCGCCATGGCCGCCGGCGTCGGCTTCCTGCTGGTCGCCGTGCTGGGCGCGATGTTCTCGATGATTTCCAGCATCGGCACCGGAATGCAATGAATTTACGATTTGCGATTTGCGATTTGCGATTTGCCAGCGCCACGGAAGCCGCGCCGCGTTTTTCTTCAATCATCAATTGTAAATCATCAATCCCAAATGGTTTCACGCTCATCGAGCTCATGATGGTCGTCGCCATCATCGGCCTGATGATGGCCTCCGGCGTGCCGGCCATCCTGTCGGTCACCCGCGAGGCGCCGTTGCGCAAGGCCACCAACGACATGATGGAAATTTGCACCCGGGCGCGGGCGCAGGCGATTTTGCAGGGGCAGACGATGATCGTGACTTTCCATCCGCGCCTTCGGACGGTGGAACTCAACGGTGGTTCGGGCGCGTCCACGCCCTCCACGCGGGCGGGCCACGCGGTGGTGAACGCGACGGAATTCGACCCCAGCGTGGTCATCGAAGGGCTGGGCATCAACGGCTATGATTACACCGATTCGGACGGGGCGGCGTTCGTGCATTTTTTCGCCAACGGCACGAGCGATGAAATGACGCTGGTGTTAAGCTCCGACGGCGAATACCGAAAAATCACGCTCGAAGAAATCACGGCGCTGGCGTCCGTCGGAAATGTGCGATGAAACCGCCCGCCCCCACAACCAAATCTGCCCGCGGCGGTTTCTCGCTGATCGAGGTGATGTTTGCCGTCGTCGCGTTTTGCACGGCGACGTTTGCGATTCTGGCGCTGGTTTCGCAGTCGCTCGACATCGCGCGGCGGCTTCAGCGGCCGATGGTGGATGCCGGCCTGGTGGCGTCGGAGCTTTCGCTGACCAATAAATTCGTCGAGGGCACGAAATCGGGCGACCTCGGCGAACTGCTCGGCGACGACTACCGGGGCTACACCTATGATTATGCCGTGGATGAGGCGCAGACCAACAAGTTGTTCCAGGCGGTCATTGCCATCCAGGGCAACGAAGGCAGCCGGCCGGTCATCTCCAAAATGACCGTTTTGTTTTACCGTCCCGATTCGGTGGCGGGCAGTCTCGACGGCGGGAATTTCACGAAATGAATCCGGGAGAAAAATTGCGGAACGCGGAGTGCGGAACGCGGAGTGGTTCCGGGGGAAAATCCGCGCGCAGTCATTTATTCCGCACCCCGCATTCCGCACTCCGCAATTCCCCGGCCTTCACGCTGATTGAAGTGATGATTGCCGTCACGATTTTCAGCCTGGTGGTGGCGGCCATCTACTCGTCCTGGGCGCTCATCCTGCGCGCGTCGCAGGTCAGCCAGAGGGCGGCGGCGGAGGTGCAGCGCCAGCGCGTCGCCATCCACACCATCGAGGATTCGCTGACGTGCATCGAGTCGTTCCAGGCGGATTTGCAGTATTACAGCTTCATCGTGAACGACGATCCGCCGGAGCTGGATTTCACCGCGCGGCTGCCGGACAATTTCCCGCGCAACGGAAAATTCGGCGACCTCAACGTGCGGCAGTTGATGTTTTCCATCGCGGCCGGGCCGGACTCGGAAAAGGACCTGGTGCTCCGGCAGAAGCCGATTCTCCTGGATTTGGACCCGGACGAACAGCAGCACCCGCTCGTGCTCGCGCGCTACGTGCAGACTTTCAAGGTCGAATGCTGGGACACCAACCAGGCGGAATGGGTGACGGAATGGATCAAAACCAATTCCATCCCGCCGCTGATCCGCGTGAGCCTCGTGCTCGGCGACAATAACAAATACAACGCCTCCGGCGGCCCCGCGCCGGTCCGGTCCGTCACCCGCATCATCGCCGTGCCGTCGCAATCCATGCCCGCCGCGGTGCAGGTGCCGGGCGGCGGCGTCCCGGGCGGCATGCCCGCAATTAACCTGCAAAAATGAAAATCCGCCTCCGCCCCAGATCCAACGGCTTCGCGCTCCTCATCGTGATGTGCGCGATTTTCGTGCTGTCGTGGATGGCCTGGCTCATGTCGGCCTCGATGAAGGTCGAGAGCCGGCTGGCGGTCAGCAGCAACAACAACCAGGAGATGATCTGGCTCGGCCGCTCCGGCGTGGAGCTGGCGCGCTGGGTTCTGGCGCAGGAGGCGGCGCTGCAGCCTTTCGATTCGCTCAACCAAAAATGGGCCGGTGGATCGGGCAGCATGGCTGAATCCAACAGCGTATTGTCGTCCATCCCGCTGGACAATTATCCGATCGGCGACGGAAGCGTGTCGGTCAAAATCACCGACCTCGACCGCTTCGCGAACATCAACACCGCCGGCGGCCCCGAAATTCAGCAGGCGCTCACGCTCATGGGCGTGGACGCCGGCGAGATTTCCGTCGTGTCCGATTCCATCCAGGACTGGGTGCAGGCGGGCGACGCGCCGCGCATCGCCGGCGCGAAGACGGATTACTACCAGGGGCAGAACCCGCCCTACAACTGCAAGGAGGCGCCGATGGACGACATCTCCGAACTGCTGCTGGTGAAGGGCATCTGCGACCACCCGGAAATCTACTGGGGCGGCGCCGCGACGAATCATTTGGGCGCGGCGTTCCACCACCGGCTCGGCTTCGGCAGCTCGCCCGGCGAGATTCCCAATTATCCGTTCGGGCTGGTGGACCTGTTCACGCCCTTCTCCTCCGGAAAAATCAACATCAACACCGCCGACGCCAACGTCCTGCAACTGCTGCCCGGCGTGGATGCCAACGCCGCCGCCAGCATCATCAAATACCGCTCCGGCCCCGACGGCATGGACGGCACGCCGGACGACACGCCGTATCAAAACGTCAACCAGCTCACCGCCTCCGGCATCAATCCCTCGGCGGTCGGGCAGATGGGCCGCCTCTGCGACGTCCACAGCACCGTCTTCAAAGTCACCGTCACCGCGCACATCGGCATCGCCTCGCGCGACTTTTACGCCATCCTCTTCCGCCCGCCCGGCAGCCACACCGTCCAGGTCGTCAGCTTTTACTATTGAAACCGCCGCCCGTCCGCCCGGACGATGCGGATGAAATGAACCGGATTGTTCCGGCTTGATTTGTCAGCCTGTTGACAATCGCCCGCCGCATCGAAGGTTTCCGGTTCACCAGCGCATGCAATCCGCCCATCTGCGCCTGAAGCGCGCCTAACCACGCCGCCAACCCACGGGATCACGCCGCCAGCCCACGGATTCATGCCGCCAACCCACGGGATCACGCCGCCAACCCACGGGTTCATGCCGCCAGCCCACGGATTCACGCCACCAACCCACGGGTTCACGCCGCCAACCCACGGGATCACGCCGCCAACCCACGGGATCACGCCGCCAACCCACGGATT